>ENA-OWPF01001836-OWPF01001836.1-human-gut-metagenome-genome-assembly--contig:-NODE-1836-length-17050-cov-7.221477_pt1 | contig 17050 bp, 28 predicted proteins | sample MGYA00248261_ERZ651840 | MGnify/ENA primary metagenome ERZ651840 (study PRJEB26924, sample SAMEA4378268) | human gut metagenome | biome: human gut; feature: human-associated habitat; material: faeces... | reverse complement strand
TCTATGCATTAATGCAAATATCTATAAATCAGTAGGTTATCCTGCATAGATGGGAAAAATATTATCAATGCACATCTATGCAGCTTGCGCATCAGACTGATTTGTAGCAACTTAACTGCATATATAAAACTACGGGTATACAATATACTTTACAAAAGCCCTGTTTTTGGGCTATTTTAATCTTATCTTAGCTTATAGTAAGCTTACGTTTAACATTCTACAACTTCTGTTAGGATTTCTTTTGTAACGAATTTTCGTAGTATTTTTAGTCCAAATTTATCAATTTGTGCACATTGAGAAAATTTATAAATTCGTGCAAATTGAGAAAACTTATCAATCCTCTTAAATTCTCTCAAGTTTCTTGCCTACGGAGCGACCTTGTATTTCTCGCAAATCGACTTCACGAACTTCCTTTTATTCAGAGAATTTCTCTCTCCTTCTAGGAATTCCCAAGAGTTTCCCGTCCATCTGAAGAAGCTAACCGCACCGTTAACGTAATGGCGGAACTCATAGATCCGGTGTTCCTCCACATCGCCCACCGTATCCGTAATATCCGATATGCGGATCAGCCGTTTCGTGTGTGACTCCTTAGCCTGTAGTTTCTCCTCAAAACGATTCGTCTCGAACCGCTCATCGCTGATCGCAGCGCTTATCTTAGCGGTACGGGAGCAGCACCGGGTAAGCGGACTTCTTCGGTCAAACAGTCCGAATATGTACTGCACGAAATCCTCCCGTTTCTTTTCGAACAGGTCTGCCGGACCGTAGTAGCTGACCTTACCACGATGCACCCTAGATACAGGCTTCTTCCGGTGCATCCGAAGGAATTGGCATACAGCGAATACGTGAACGTTAAACATCATCCCGATATGTCCTAAGTTTACTTGTTTACGCATACGTCAGTTAAAATGGTTACTAATCCTGTTATAAACGCTCCGAGGAAAATCCCCGCCAAAGCAGCGAGGATTGTTCCGATAATTACCTCCCTTGGTTTCATCTCGCAAAATATCCTAAAATTAAGCCTACGATCAGACCAGTAGCAGAAGCCGCAAGTATCCTGCCATTCGCACTTTTCACAAAGCTTTCTAGTTTCTCTTGCAACTCATCGCATCTCTTTTGGTATCGGTTAACATCACATTGGGCATCTGCTAATCTGACGATTAACGACTCCTGTCCACTTGTTGCATTATTATATTCCATCATCAGTTTCTTGTGCTCATTCATAAGGTTGGTGAATTTCCCCAGTCGATTCCGATACATCGCTTTATAGGTGCGCAGACCCGCCTTTACCTTATCCAGCGCCTTCTTGAGATCGTTGATTGACTCCGGCTGGTCGTTCCGTTCCACGAATATAACTTTCCCGATCTCCTCGAAACTTTTTGCCATCTTCTTGGCATCCGCCTCACGTTTCTTCTTGATCTTCTCTGTTATCTCATCCCATATCTTCTTCGCTATTTCGTCCTTCAGTTTCTTCATGGATTCGTACTCTTGCTTGGACATGCCTTCCACATCCACGGATTCTTTCTTCTTCTCGGTCTCCTTCAGTTTCCGTTCCGCATTATCATGGATAAAGGAATGCGCAGATATCTCCAAGCAACGGTGACACAGGCATACGCCATAATTGAACATGGTCAGTTTCTTGATATCGGTTTCTCCGCATACAGCGCAAATATGTTCATTCATTTTCTTTTTCTCCTTTGTTTATTGGTTATACTTAAAATTTCGTTCGCTAGTAACCTAGCCTCTAATACGGACATCTCGACTAATTGCAAACCGGATGGCCCTTTCTTTACCTTCACCTTGTCACCGTCAATGTAGGCATGTGCCCATTCTTCCTTGACCTTCCGGTGTGTCTCCTTCATCTTGGCAAGGGCTTCCTCGGCACGCTTGGACCAATCGGGGAACGTGGAAACAGGATAAGTACTCTCATAATCCCGGTCTAGCTTGGCTAGCTCATATTGTAAATCGGGAAGGTTCATCTCTCCGGTGTTATAGGCGTTTACTATATCATTCCGCCTATCATTATATTCTTGGTACGTCATAGTCACAGCCAATCTAAGTTGAACATATTCTTAATAAGTAGCCGGATCATCAGACCGAACCATGCTCCGGCTACGGTCAGCCAAAAGTCTACCCAGTCCCATTTTCATCCCCATTGTTCATCTTTAAATTCCATTCCTGCTGCTGCTCCACACGTGAATGCGAAGCCCATAAGCAGTGATACCAAGAAGCCGTAGAATAAGTGCTTCCATCTGTTTGATTGCTTAAACCAGTTAATTAATTTCTTCATGATCTTTAATTATTTAATGTATTCGAAATGTACGTTATTACGGTCCTCTCGGTTTTTACGGTTACAGCACATTTCGAAACAGTGAATTCCGAGATTTTCCGGGTGACCCTCTTTGTGGAACACGCATTCTGTGCAGCCTTCGTATATATTACACGGTTCATCTTCTACACAAGTGATCGTCTTCCCATTATCAAGTTCCAGTGTTTCACCTATGGGTATAAATAATTTATACTTATTCATGATCAATATACTTTTAAAAATTTAACAATTGCTTTCTTTCCTATCCCTGCCGGGACATTACGATCATACTCGACAAACGTCTCGAAGGTTGTCTCTATTTCTGCTGTAAACGGGTATTTCATCTCGTATGCTCTAGGAGCGTGAAGATAGGTTTCCACGCCATCACATCTAAACAGGTCCACTGATACCTTCCAATCCAAGTAGTCACGGTACTCATTGCACCGCACTACTTTCTGATCTCTACTATATAACTGTACCATAATCTTATATTTCTGATCTTAATTCATCTACTATGTCGTACCAAAACTGTCTCCCTTCCGGGCATTCCAAAAATATGAATGATGCTTCTATCATATCGGATAGGTATGCATATTTAGATAATAACATATTTCTCCCTTGTACACAGTTTAGCTTGAACTCCGTGGCCTGCTTATCCGTGTTGGATACCCATTTATCGAATATACCAAGCTCTTTCATCTTGGCTACTTTCTGAACTGCGTTTCTTGACTTTTCCATGATCCTGTATTTTAATAGTTAATATGACAATGATACAAGAGTCATTCCGCCACCCTGCGACTTGATGTATCTTCTAGCTTGTTGGTAAGCTGCTTTTCGGTTCATCGCATATAGATGAAGGGTCTCTAGGTCATAGTGACCGTTTATCATCTCTACTCTGAATGTTGCTACGAATCTCGGTTTCCATTGGTCGTTACGTCTCATAATCTTATATTTTTTAATTGTTACTACTTGTTTAACTTTGATGATGCAAATATAAGGCAGGTTTCTGAATTTGCCAAATTTTGAACAAAATATTAACCATGCTTAACGTTTGTACTGCGAAACCAGTTCTTTGATAGCATCTATTAACGCATCCTGCGTACTAGATTTACCCTGTAGCGAGTTGACAACACGTTCATCAAGCGTTCTCCGGGATACGATGTGGTGGATGAAAACGGGCTTCGTCTGACCTTGTCGCCACAACCGGGCATTGAACTGCTGGTACAACTCTAAGTTCCACGTCACCCCGAACCATATGATGTTGTTACCACCTTTCTGAAGATTCAGACCGTGACCCACAGAAGCCGGATGAGCGATGAGCACCTTGATCTTCCCGGCATTCCAGTCACGCATGATCTGATTACCGTCTCCCTTAGAGTCACCGCCAATGCGGACGGGCTTCAACTTGGCTAGGGCTTTCTCAATGCGATGGGCTTCATGGAGGAAGTTGTAGGCAATGAGGACAGGCGCACCGTTCAAAGCCTCGACCATCTCGCACAGGGCTTCGATCTTGGCATCGCTCACATGGTGTACGTTCCGGTCCGCATCATAGATCGCTCCTCCGGCAAACTGGAGCAACTTGTTTGACAGGGCTGCGGCAGTCATGGCAGTGATGGTCTCGCCATCTCCGTTGCCCAGCAGCGAGAGTATCTGCTCCTTCTCGAATTCCTTGTACATGGACATCTCCTTGTCGGATAGGACCACATTGTCATAGATGTAGTTTACGTCCGGCATGTCTAGATAATCGACAGCCTTCATGGACAGCGTGATGTCCGATATTTTCTCGGAGAGGATCTGCTCGGTGTTTTCCCGAGGCTTGTAGTTGTAGACGATCCCACCGTTCTGAGCGCCCGGTTTGAAGTAGTTAGCCCGGTAGTCAGTGATGGACCGACCAAGCCGTTTTCCTCCGTCTATGACGAACATCTGTGCCCACAAGTCGATTAGCCCGTTAGGTGCTGGCGTACCTGTCAGACCGATCACCCGGTTGGCGTATCGTCTGATCTTCTTCATTGCCTTGAAGCGTTCAGACTGATGGTTCTTGAAGGACGACAACTCGTCCACCACGATGCAGTCATACGGGAGTTTCACGCCACCGAAATGCTCCAGCAGCCAAACCAAGTTGTCACGACCTACCGTGTAGATGTCGGCATCGGCACGAGCGGCCGCAGCACGCTTCTTGGCGTTCCCTGCGATCACGGAGACACGCAGGTTATTCAGATGCGCCCAGTTAGCTATCTCGTCAGCCCACGTCACTTCGGCAACACGCTTGGGAGCTACGATCAACGCCTTCTCAACTTCGAAGTACTGTATGAGATCGGACAGGGCTGTCAGCGTGGTGACGGTCTTCCCTAGCCCCATGTCAAGGAATAGAGCACATTCCGGATTATCCTTTATGTGCTCTACACCCTGTAACTGATACTTATGTAACTGTGATCTGCTTAGCATTCCTCTAGGTCTTCTATATCAACATACCAATAGCTTTGCATAGGGTCAGCGTCTAGGATTATCCGGTCATATAAGCCTTGCTTATCTTCGGGATTCCAGCCACGATTATCCATCGGAAGGGTATCGGGTAGCTCCACTATGATGGAAGGAGTACCTAGCCCGTCTTGCTTGGTATACCCGGCTATGGTTACGGTCTCGCCTTCGAAACATCCTCTCTTGATAACGAATTTCTTTGCTAGGTTCGTGTCTACGAAGTCCTGCACATCCTTTAATAATTCACTGTAATATTTCACTGTAATATTTCATAATCCTAAACTTCTTGCGTAAATTTCTTCTGATAGCTCCTCGATGGTCCAGCGTTCCGGGAAAAGTTTGACTAGCGCCTCCGCAGTTTCTACTAGATCCGGACGGAGGCAGTCTGTCCCCAGCAGATCGGCTATCGTGTGTAACTTATTGTTGTTGTATATCTCAGAACGGAATGTCTCGATCAGTTCGTCCTTCCCCTGTGTCACGCATGCGTCCTCAAGGTTTCCCAAGCCTCTTCGGGAATACTCGGCACGAATGATCTTGTCGGGCATCTCGGATAGGAGGAATTGCTTCAGATTGTCCGGGAGGCTTCCGATAGCCTCACCTATGGCATAACCACCTGCTGGGGTATCGTTCGCCATCTTGGTGACCACATCGACAAACATCTTGATGCGGTCGGTCTTCAGTCTTTTGTTGAAATCTACTGCCATAACTATTTTATTTTAATTCGTTGCAAATATAATAACTATTAATCGTAAGGCAAAAGGTTTTTCAAAGAATCTTCCGCCATCCTCTTAGCTTCCTGCATTATGGTGTCCTTTATTCCGGATCGGATGTATATTAGGAGCGTTCCCAAATCCCTAGTGTATGGCACGCTGAACTTACATCCTCGTACTACGCAGACATTATAGCTTATTAACTCCACGACTATTTCATCCGGAAAACAATCAATATACAAATGATATCTATCAGCATCTTTCTTCAATCCGAATCCTTTATACCGCACGAATCCTCTTTCGTTTATGAGTTTCAATATCAGTTCTTGTCTGATTTCTTCATTCGACTTGAACTCCGGTTCTAAAATCATTTCTTTATCTTCCATATACTTTCTGCATTGTCATTAAATGGTTTATAATATTTTTAGCCTCTTCATAGGTTTCTACGCTGTCCACTATGAGAACCGGAAAACCTAAAGCCTGTATCTTTGCATGAATGTAGTTCTGAATCTTGGTGGGCTTCTTTCCTGTGCTCTTAAATTCAGCGAAGACCACTATTCCACTTTTCAAAAGAAACATCCGGTCCGGCAAACCTTTGATGAACTGGGACAGCAGCTTGACTGCCATCCCACCTTGATCATCTACGTACTTAGACAGGGTCCTTTCGAATACCTTCTCGCTAGTCTCGTCCTTCTTCATCTTTCTTCTGATAGTCGCATGGTTGGAACTTGGGGAAGTGCAGGATAGCGTGCCCGTTATATTTCTCGTTGAACTGCCGCACTAATTTCCCCACGGCTTTATACGATTTACGAACCTTCTCGGCTTGCTCTTTGGTGTCGCACATCCCACCATCAATGGTGCGGAACACTCCGTCATCACACAGTTCCTGCACGACATAGCAGGAAACCTTTCCGTCTTTCTTTCTGAATTCTTTAATCCTTGTTCTCATCGTCTTCCTCCTCTTTCACTGTGTAGGTTAGTAATACTCGGTCGCAGCGAAACAACGCCATGACGTTAGCCTTAAATTCTTCCGGTGTAAGACCTTCCACCGCTATGGGAACCTTAGTGATCGATTCCTTGATGTCTCCTTTTACAAGGGTAACTCGTTCTATCAGTAACATATTAATTAGGATTACAGATTAATAAAATGTATGCTGTTATTGCTGCACAGGTCAGTACGAACGCTGTGGCTTTCCATGCAAAGTTAATTATCTTTTTCATACTTCGAAAGGATTTTGTTGATTGATTCTAATGGTAACTGTAACGCTGTGTTAGTCTTCGACTTCGGGGATTCCGTATCGTAGGCTTCCAGCACCTTGTAGGCTTCCGGGTAGTCCTTCTTCAAGACACGCATGTTTCCGCATTTAAGGATGGCGTCACCGATAGACTTGTAGGTCTTCTCATGATCCTTTTTGGCTTCCTCTATTTCAAGGGAAATTCTATCTACTACTCGGATAGTCTCCTCGGTGCAGGGAATCACGGTTCTGTTTTCCCAGTATTCAGCTATCAATCTGCAATCATCTGTCAATGTCCAATCAAGACATAAGGTCATGTATGTAAGCCTAGCGTTTCTTACTCTGTTGAAAAATCTCGTATACTTGCTGTCTACTTCCTCAAGATATGCGTATTTAGGGATCTTTAGGTATTCAGCCTTTATGATGTTAGATGCCTTTCTCCTCAGAAGGGAGATGTGATCTTTGATCGGTTGGGTCATTTCTGATGCGGCTTCTTCAGCCATAGTGATTGTAATTCTTTTTGCTGCCGTAATTATTTAAGTTTAAAGTGAGTTTCTTTTTTATCTGATCTCATGTTTCCTCCACACCGGAAATCGGAGCATCTCATCCCGTACTCCTGTTTCCTTTTGTCGAACATAAGCGGACAATCGTAGCAATAACTTATCGACACAGGACCTTCGTCCGCTTCACATATCATCACTGTCCCGTCACACAATTTGTATTCTCCTCCTACGGGAACCTCTATTCTGTCAATTGGTCTTCTCATTGTTTTCTACTTTTACGAAATGGACTTGACTATCATCGAATCTCTCATGATCTGCGCAGCATATGGTATCACATTGTCTAGAATTATGGAAAACGCAATTCGGACAGTTAAAGAAGCTATGGGGATCATCTAATACGCATTTAACTTTTATCCCTGCGTATTCGAATTCTTCTCCTTGCTCCGGTTCTATTCTCGTATGTACTCTCATGGTTATCTGTCTTTTATGGTTTTGATCATCTTCTTCATCTCCCCTTTGCTGACCACTATGGAAGTAGCGTACATGTCGGTGATTCCGATTTCCCAGCCGCCCATCATAGAACCTAGATACCGGGCTACGTTCATGCTGGGATTATTTAGATCGACAGACTTCCCGTTATCGCCCTTGTAGTCTATCATTGATTGTAGGATGGCGATAGCCTGTTCCTCGTTTCCTAGATCTACTACTAACCGAGTATCTACGAACTGTTTGGTCTGTCCCTTGATGGCGTACTGACCGTTATTCTCGGTTAGCTTGATGATTCCCATTCGGTATGACCCGATTGTTTCTGACTTTTCCCGTTGTTTGATCTGCGCAGTTGCTGCGATTGATACTAAGATTAATGCGAATAATGTAAATAATTTTTTCATGATTGTTTTTATTTTTGTGGGCGGTTGCCCGCCCGGTTAATGACTAATTAAATACCTGTTCTACTCCGATAATGTAACCTACTCCGAACAGTTCGTTTAATTTCGGGTCACGGACTTTATAAACCTCTTCTACCATTTCGGCAAAACACGGAATTGCCAATTTTGGAAAATCTAGCTCTACTTTAACGGTTTTCGTTTTATCCACTTCGGGTATTTTAAACTTCACTTTTACTACAATCGTTTTCATCTTCTTTAATGTTGTGGGCGGTTTCCCGCCCGGTTAATGATTATTTTAATAGTTAATACCTGTTGACCCGTAAACCCCACCGTTATAACATCTACTTAGCTTTCCGAAGTATCCGTACTTTCTGTAATTAGGAGTATCCTCTTTAAACATACTCATGGCTTCCTTCTTGTTCGATGCGTAATAACGGATTCCTGTATCTCTACCACTGCAATCTAAGATTCGGTAAGCGTTCATCTGTTTCTTTTCATTTGTCTTCATAATCTTATATTTTTAATTGTTACTACTTGTTTAACTTTGATGATGCAAATATAGGGTAGGTTTCTGAATTTGCCAAATTTTGAATAAATTATTAACATTCGTTAGTGTACAGAAGCCCGTATTAACGTCCGTTAATAAAAAACCTCCCGTATCGGGCTTCACAGCAGGATACGGGAGGAAAAATATAAATATGTATGACAAACATAAAGAAGTGAAATGTTGGCTGCTCTCAGCCTAAATCTTCTTATCAGTAGTACAAGACACAAGTTATACCCCTTAAATTCAGTGACGCAAAGATATGTATTAATCTTCAGTCTCCGAAATTATACGTGTGTAAATTGACTGTCTACCGTAAATATTAACATTTCGCTGTCCGTTTCGGACGAAGCCCAGCCTCTTGAGAGACCCGGCAACTTCCCTAGCCTTAGATGTAGTGAAGTCTTTCCGTGGAAGACCAAGCCCATCGCACCATACTTCGAATGCACAGAATTCCTTCCTTACCTCTGTTCCTTCCTCGAATACTCCTAGACCGTCCACGAAATCTCTCCGGTCCGCATATACCCAATCGTCCCAATCTTTCGGGAATTTCAAGTTGACGAACCGTTCGATCAGACCATGCATAGAAGATACTTCTGTATACTCCTCACGTATGCCCTTGGCGATGCTCTCGGCTGTCTTGGAGAGGATCAGACTCTCTCCTGCATCGTACAGTTCCTTAGCCTCTGCCCATAGCTGGTCGATGGTGTCCTCGAAGGATTTCTCGAACAGATAGTGGCTGTTGGAATTCCACTTCACGGCAACCGGGAAGAATCGTCTGTTTCCCGTCTGATCCTTGAGAAATTCGTCCTCGTTGGTCGACCCGAAGAACACGCATTGGCGTTTGTGTGTCTTGATACGCTTGGCGTAGGCAGCACGATACGTATCCTCACGCTTGGAGAGGAAGTTCTTCATCACTTCGATGTCTGACTTCTTGACGGCTGACAACTCGGCTAGCTCCACCAGCCACGCATTCTGAATTGACTCGTAAGCCTTAGTGCCTTCCATAGTTGTCATGGAGTCATTAAACCAGCCTTTCGACAATCTCTGAACCAGCGTTGACTTACCAGCACCTTGATGGGAAACCATGATCAGAGCAGTATCGAACTTCGTTCCCGGCTGGTAGATTCGGGCAACCGCAGCTACCAGCATCTTGCGGAAAGCCTCTCTTGTGTATATAGAATCCTCAGCACCCATGTAGGTTTGGAGGAACATGTCTACACGAGGCTTGCCGTCCCACACCAGTGAGTCAAGGTATGTCTTGATCGGGTGGAAACCATTTTTGTTGGCTACATATTCGATGGCATCGCACATCTTTCCTGTAGAATATATACGGTGGGCTGTTTCAATACGTTTGCGGATAATTGACTCTGCGGTGTCATCGAAGATGTCTCCCTTGTCCTTACTGCTGTCAAAGAACGGTTTTCGAGTATACACGATGACTCCACGGAATTGGTCATATGCTAGCAAGTTATTGAGCAGAGGATCGGTGCGGAATGCGTTGACGAAGTTGCGGATAGTCACCTCCTTGCGTCCTTTGCTGTCAAGATCCCAATCCAACACTTCCTCAGTCTCTTCCACCGACTCATCGGACACGTCATCGAAGTCATCCAAGCAGTCGTTGGCAGCGACTAACTCACGGAGGCATGACTCGTCCTCCTGCACCAATTTAGCCATCGCATGCTCGCTTTCCTCCTTGCCAAGATGTCCGAACAGGTGGATGCGCACAAGGTCATAGGCATTGTATACGTGACCGTCACCGATGGGGTCAGTGGAGTGGTGGGAGTAGGCGAACTTGTCATCGTACACGATCATTCCGGCTGCGGACGATCCTCCTTTATATGTGTAACGGTCATAGCCACATTCTTCGTAAACGTCAGACAGGTATTTCTCAATGGCTTCCTGTACGGTGTATACCCGGCAGAATGCTCCGATCATGCCCGGCTTATTGGTCGGTTCGCCAGCCTCTGAGACAGTGCTGCGGATCGTTTGCTCCTCGTTGTCGGTAAACGCCCACAGACGGACATCTTTCCATGCATCACCATCTCCGTACAAGTCTAGCAACTCGTCTACGTTCAATGCCTCGCCATCCTGCTGTTCGAAGTAAAATTCTTGGTCCTTAGATACTGATCCCCAATACATGAGGCGTTCGGCTTGGAAGGTGGTCGGGTCGAACAGTTCGATGCCCATTATCTCCGCTACCTTGCGGCTGGCTGCTTCGTACTCCTCACGGTTGTCGATCTCTCGGTCCATCGGTATGATCAGACGGAATCTGCGCTTGCCGGGACGGTCCGATCTTGTGCCGTAGATGACAGCAGCGCAAGAGAATTTCATGGTGAAGTCGAAGAAGAAATCGTCTTCTCCGTAGTCAACGTCTAATGTGATAAGTGATCTGCCTGTTACTGAATTTTTGGAGCGTCTTCCGCCAGCTAGAGTTCCACCTACGAAGCCACCGACATCCTTACGGATCGCTTTCTCTGACTTCGCCAGCCTGTCGAATTCTCTCATAGTCTCGCTTCCGATCATCTTGGGCTTCGATAACTCCTCTACGAGAGCATCCCAAGTATAGGTCTTTCTCTTCCAATTGGTGCTCTTGGAAGACCCTGCAACTGATATAGAATATTTTTCCAACATATATAATTAATCCTTTTTGTAAAAGTAACTGTTAAATCCTTCTGCTCTTAGAGGTATGTCGAACGGCTTTGCCCAATCGGGTAACACGGACATCGCTATGCAAACGTCATCCAGCGTTATGTCCGAGTCTTCCAAGCATTCGGTGATCAGTTCGTCATGGATGTGACCCACGATCCCGATCTTCTCTTCCTCACCGATGCTCAAGACGTTTCTCATTGCGCTTGCCAGCAGGTCACGGGAAACAGCCTGTACCAAGTTTTCGGTCAGCTTTCCACCGTAGGTATCCAGTTCTACCCATTTGCCGGATGTCTGATCCAATCCCATGTAATGAATGGATTCTACCTCCCTGCTGTCACCGTTATCGTAACGGATCGTTTTCTTCTTGATAGAAGCATACGGGTAGTGCAGGGATCTTCCCGATGGCAAGCGCAATGCGAGCGTCCGGTATTGCGGTATCCAATAGAAATGGCAGATAATTTTACCATCAATATTGACGGGTACGTCCCGTTTCGCCAATATAGCCCTTTTAGCCGAGTCCTCTAAGATTCGCCACAAAGATACAATTTTCGGAGATGCGTCACGCCATTTAAGGATGATGTTTTTAATATTTTCTTCCGGGATCGCTCCATCACGGTCCATCGTCTTGATCGCTCCGACCCATCCACCATAGCCTAGAGCTAGCTCTGTGACCTTTCCCTGCTGGCGGTAAGGCGTTCCTTTTCCGCATTCCGATTCCTTCATATTAAAGGTACGGGCGGCAGAAGTCACGTAGATGTCACCTCCTCTGCGGAATGTTTCGATTCGCCAAGTCTCATTAGCCAGCACAGCTATCACACGGGCTTCGATGGCTGAGAAGTCAGCTACCCGGAATATGTGGCCGTCACGGGCGATGAAGGCTGTACGGATCAGTTGTGACAGGATAGACGGGATGTTGTCATAAAACAGCATCAATTCGTCTAGATCCATGTTCTTCACGTCTTCTCGTACCTTCTCAAGTTCCTCTAGATGGTTCTGCGGAAGGTTCTGCTGCTGTACGGTGCGTCCAGCCCATCTACCTGTCCGGTTAGCTCCGTAAAAGCGGTACAACCCTTTTGCCGACCCGTCTTTGCACAGGCAGTTCAGCATGGCTGCGTACTTTGCGATGGATGTCTTGTAAGCGATCTTCCGGGCTGTCAGAACACGGGTAACGTCCTTGTCATTGCATTCCTCCATGATCTGATTGATGTTGTTCTTGTTGATTGACTCGTAGAACTTACCGCTACGCTCTTCCACGAATGCGCTGATCTGCTTTCCGGATTTAAGTGACGTGATACCGTATTTAGCTTTGATCTTCTCGTTCAGCCGTTTCAAGTATTCGGTATAGATGGCATCAGCGTTCCGGGCTAGCTGGACATCCACCATTGTTCCTCTGTCATTGATGTCTTGGTCGATCCCGTACAGTTCGATTTCCGATTCCGGCATTTCGATGTGTGCTAGTTTGCGGTCTATCTCACGCTCCGACAATACGTCATATTTAAGGTACGTCTTGAAGTCTTCCCATTTGTCCGGGTATTGCTCCGGGAAGATGCGTGATCCGTCCTTCTGTGGGCACGAGAATAACTTGATCAATGCGCTACCCGTGTCTAGCTTACCGTCTACCAGTTTCATGGCTGCCGAGACCTTTCCCAGCGCTTCGGGGAATCCGCAGTACAGGGCTTTCGTGGCGGAGCAACGAAACTTGGTTGCCGGAATATTGAAGCCATAGGCACGAAGACACAAGCGTTCGAAGGTGGCGTTGTGTGCATGAATCAGAACGTCCGATTCCTGTACCAGTCTGAAAAACGGTAGGGGATCGTCTAGGTTAACTAGGTCGATTATCTTCGGGTCTTCATCCTCTATGGCGTAACCTATCAGCAGGATTTCGAAATCGGGGTGCTCCGTATACCTGTACATCCCAGCAGTCTTGATCGGTTCTGGGGAGTAGGTTTCGAAGTCTATGTAAACATTTCTCATATGTTGTCCTTTCTTTTTAAAAAGATAGCGGATGTCTTCTACCCCATCCGCTATCCACATTTGCACCAACTTACTTAGTTAAATAATAAAATTTAGTTAATAATAAATGAATAAAAATTTAAGTTATAAATTAAAAGTTTCTCTGTTTTTAGAACGGAATGTCGTCATCCGTAGGTTCATCGAAGATCGGATCATCGTCCTCTTCATCGAAGTCGTTGATAGCTGATCCTCCTCCACCGAAGGCTTCGTCATCTCTCACCTTCTGAACACCGTTCAAGCCGAACGTGATTCCTTTGTTTGCGATCTGATCGAATGAGTAAGCATCGATTGAAGCGACTCCCCAACATCCGGAGTAGAAATCTTCTTTCTGTGTGATCGGTTGCTTGTGCTTGTCGATGATAACCGGGCGACCTTGTGATTCGTTACGGGAAGCACGGATGTAGTACATTCCTTCGAATCCATCGTATTCAATGTTGTCGTCACCGTCTTTTATAGGATTCCATTTTGATGGGTCACCGGGCAACTTACCATTGCATTTCGGGTGTTCCGCAAGGTATTCCTTCTGCAACTCCTTGATAGCTGCTGCAACCTTCTTGATGTTCTCCTTGTCAGTCTTCGGGATTAAGATGGTCACTTCGTACTTTGATTTGCCTTGATTGAAACGGTCTTCCGCTTCGAATACTCTCACAAAGGAGAATCTTACATTTTTTAGGATTAATTTCTTTCCCATGATTTTTGTTTTTAAGTTGTTAATAATACTTGTTTAACTTTGATGACGAAAAAATATAACGTCTATTTGAATTTGCCAAATTTTGAACAAAATATTAATGTTTATTAGCTTTCGACATCGAAATCAGATAGTGAGTTATATTCTATTCCGGGATGGCTTTCCGGTACTAATTTAGGCGCACCGGGCTGACTCTGAAGATATTTGCCGAATCGTGCAGCGAAAACCTTCTTGCCTAATAGCTTCTCAAGATCTGTGATGCCCTTCAAGCTGATGTTCATGATCTCGTCCTCAAGATATTCGTCCAGCAATTCGTTACGAACCTTATCGGGATCGGTGATCTTACGGGAGGACCGTCCTTCCACTAGCTTGTATCCAGCCCATTTCTTGCCGTTCATAGCCTCTTTGTAGACGAACTGGTCGAATGAGTTGATCCAGCCACGGTATCGGTCTATCTTGCCGATCATTTCGACAATCTCCTCGTCTGTCATGAGCATCGGTTCGCATTCCTCTTCGAAGTCACTGGTGATCGCATCGTATTGCGCTCTGCACTGTTCCCTGAGCGGACAGAACTGGCAGTGGTCTCCGATCTTCTGTTCTCCGCCTCCTTCCCAAGCTATTTTAGCCTTCGGTTTCAAGACTTTCTCACCCCACACTAGCAAGTCATTGGCTGACATGGTGAACGTGTCGTAATGGTCCAATCTAGGCTGCACGATAGACATCCGAACTTCCTTTATTCTGCCTTCCGGAACGGTGTTCAGCATTCCGAGAGCGTAGATCATCAACTGCGTGTTGTTTTGGGCTGAGACCTTCACGCCAGCACCGTATTTCAAGTCGATCACATGCATGACCGTAGGGCTTATCAGCGTAGCATCGGAGCTACCGAAGGATTCCGGGATGTACTTGCTCAAGTCAAAAGTCGCTTCCCAATAGCCTACCACATGACCGCCTTCTCCTCTCTTCTGCATGAAGTAAAACTCGTTTACCACGAAGTCTACGTAGCTTTTGACATGTCTCACCATGTCCTCGGAAAAGTAAGGGCTTTTCGCTAGATCATCGGGAACTGGCATTTCGTCTATCTCCGGATAGTACAAGCCTCTGTCCCACCATTCCAACGCATTCTGAGCTATCTCATGTGCCAGCGTTCCTTCATCAGCATACACGCTGCTCTTGCTCTCTAACGATTCGGCTAGTCTTGCGGATGGCGGACAATTAAGCCATCTCTTCGAACTTGACGGTGAGAGGAGAGCGTGGTCACGCTCCCCATGATTTATATCAGCCATATTAGATTGCTTTTACTGCTGCGTAGAACTTAGCGTAATCGGCTTCTCTCAGAGTAGCGAATGTCGAGCATCCACATGACTTGAAGACCTTGAGAACTGCTTCACGATCCTTCTTGATCTTGAGGCGTGCTTCATTACGGCACATGTCGATGGTGATTTCCCCTTCCGGTTCTTCAGCTAGCTCCTTATCGAATGGCATTTCCCCATCTTCTGCTGTTTCGGCTACCTGTTCCTTAGCTGGTTCTGCCTTAGCTGGTTCTTCGACTACCTGTTCTGTTTCTTGAGTAGGTGCTTCCAATTCGCCTTTCGATGCGCTCATCAGCAGTCTGCGCAGTTTAGCGTTAGTGTTCTTTCCGGGATATTCTGACGGATCGACATTGTATATTTCAGTGAGGATCTTAACCAGCTTGTCCGTTGGCATGGCAGCTAGTTCTTTTTCAGACATCTCGGTAACCGCTTTCTTGGCTTCCTCGTTTCCTTCGAATACTTCCTCTACTGCTGACTTGTCGTCAACGATAACTTCAGCCTTGTTCGCCTCGCTGGACGAGTCTATTACGGTTTCTTCGGCTTTCACACCGGGAGTGTCTTTGGTCAAGTTTGCGAACTTCTCCTTGTCTTCCGAGATGTTCGGTTTCTGAGATGGATTAGGTGCAGCAGCAACAGGGCCTTCTTCACGTGATTTGTGGATCGCCAAATTAGCTGCGAATTCAGCTATGGTCTGCAACTCATAAACTTTCGTTTCTGTGTCAATACTAATTTCTACTTTCATGATTACTGTTTTTTAAATGTTAAATATTTTTCTGTTATCTCTACTTTGCTAAGTCTCAACGCACCGTTCATGTTACGATAGGAATTGAGATAGCCTTGTTTTACTCTGTAACGTACCGCATTCTCGGTAAGGTCCAACATCCGGGCAGCCTCGCTGACCGTGATCAGTTCTAATTTTTTTTCTTGATTCTCCATAAATTCAATTAACTTTTTTGGTTTTCTGTAATTCCTTAAAAAATCTACATACGCTCTTTCCCTAGCACTCTCGTAGATCGGGTGGTATAATTCGGCAGTCTTTACGATAAAGTCTTTTATTGGGTATTCAAATTCTTCTCCAAAAAACTCTAATACTAGATGCCTTGCAAATACCTCCTTCACTGTGAGGCGCAATGGGGATGAAAACTTATTAAATGCTTCGATGGCTGACTTGCATCGTGCTATGCCTTCCGTTACAGCATCATAATAAAACTTTTCGAGCGCACATAGATTCACTTTTTTCTCCATTGCTTTCGGTTTTTAATTCAGCGAGTCCGTCTATCTCCGTAGTGGTCCTTCTGTTCACCACACTTATTTCCTCAGCCAAGCATAGGTGACTGAACGTCTGATTATCGGTTTACGATTACGCTGACAAAGGTACGGCTTTTATTTTAATCTGCAACAATTTGCACAAAATAATTTCGGTATTTAACGTTTATTAGCATGAAAATCTATCGATGCGATGTAATTCTCTGCAAATCAGCTAGTTGCAGTTGGCGTGCATCGATGTGCATAGATGAAAATTGGCATCTATGCGTTGTAACTGCCTGCAAATCAATCTGATGCATTGATGCATAGATAAAATCGGATTTTTCTATAATATACATAAATATGGTGTGTGCGATAATATATAATTACAACATACCCGTTTTCATATATTTAATAATACCTCATTTTATCTATGCATTAATGCAAATATCTATAAATCAGTAGGTTATCCTGCATAGA
>ENA-OWPF01001835-OWPF01001835.1-human-gut-metagenome-genome-assembly--contig:-NODE-1835-length-17052-cov-2.850385_pt1 | contig 17052 bp, 12 predicted proteins | sample MGYA00248261_ERZ651840 | MGnify/ENA primary metagenome ERZ651840 (study PRJEB26924, sample SAMEA4378268) | human gut metagenome | biome: human gut; feature: human-associated habitat; material: faeces... | reverse complement strand
GAAACTGGCCTAGCAGCACCCCCAAGGAGCAACGAGAATGAGCGATACTCCCAACAACGGACACTGCCAGCAGAACCTGCGCCGCGTGGTCATTTCCTCCCTCATCGGCGCGGTCATCGAATGGTATGACTTTTTCCTGTACGGTGTCGTGGCCGGCATCGTCTTCAACAAGATCTACTTCCCTGACTTCGACCCGACGGTGGGTACGGTCCTGGCCTTTGCCACCTTTGCCGTGGGTTTCGTGGCCCGTCCGCTTGGGGGTATCGTCTTCGGCCACTTCGGTGACAAGCTGGGCCGCAAGAAGATGCTGGTCCTGACCCTGGAGATCATGGGCGTGGCCACGGTGGGCATCGGTCTGGTGCCTTCCTATGAAAGCATCGGCATCCTGGCTCCCATCCTGCTGGTCCTCTGCCGTCTGGCCCAGGGCATCGGCATCGGTGGCGAATGGGGCGGCGCCGTGCTCATGGCCTTCGAATCCGCGCCGCCTCACAAGCGCGCCTTCTACGGCAGCCTGCCCCAGGTGGGCCTGGCCCTCGGCCTGATGCTGGCCTCCGGCGTCATCGGTCTGCTGTCCTTCTTCCTCAGCGACGAAGCCTTCCTGGCCTGGGGCTGGCGTGTGGCCTTCATCCTCAGCGCCATCCTGGTGGGCGTGGGTGCCTACATCCGTATCTCCGTGCAGGAGACCCAGGACTTCTCCTCCGCCAAGAAGAAGACCGAACAGGTCAAGTACCCCATCCTGGCCGCCTTCAAGCACTATCCCCGCACCCTGACGGCCTGCGTGGGCGCCCGCTTCGTGGAAGGCATCGCCTTCAACGTGTTCGGCGTTTTCTCCCTGACCTATCTGACCAACTCCTGCGGCCTGGACAAGACCGTGAGCCTGTTCGTCATCGTGGGCGCCGCTGCGGTCATGGCCGTGGCCATCCCCTTCTGGGGCATGCGTGCCGACACCTGGGGCCGCGCCCGCATCTTCGGCATCGCCGCCATCCTGCTGGGCATCACGGCCTACCCCACCTTCTGGGTGCTGCACAACTTCAGCCATAACGTGCTGCTGGTCTTCCTGGCCATCTCCCTGCCCTTCGGCATCATCTACGGTGCGGCGTACGCCACCATGTCCAGCCTGTTCTCGGGCAGCTTCGAACCCACGGTGCGTTACTCCGCCGTGTCCTTCATCTACCAGTTCTCCGGGATCTTCGCTTCGGGCCTGACCCCCATGATCGCCACCATGCTGGTCAGCAGCAATGACGGCCAGCCCTGGTACCTTTGCGGTTACCTGCTGGTCGCGGCGGTCATCAGTAGCCTGAGCACCATCTGGATCACCCGACTCCAGGGCAAGGAAGAATTGCCGCACGAGCCGGAAACCTCCGCCCGGTAGTCCGTCTGCCTTCCTGCCTCCCTCGCTTCTTCATCAGGGGGCAGACGGAGACAGCGCCCGGACCACACCCCGGGCATCGGACACCTAAAGGGGGGACAGCCTGACAGGCTGTCCCCCCTTTTCTTTTGCAGCACGTGCCGCATCCGACCGAAAACGTCCCCTCCGCACCCGCGCACCCTGCCCGGACACAGGCGTGCCGGCAGCGGGACATCCCGCCCGGACGGCATCAAAAATCAAGACTGAACTGCATACCGAGCCCCACGGAAGGGTCGTTCTCCTCGGGCCGGGACTTCTTGCCCCATTCGTTGTGCTCGTCCTTGAGCATCAGCTCCGGACCGATGGTCAGCGAGGCATCATCGCTGTCCATGAAGTCGGCATAGGCCCGGACCACATGCCGCCGCTCCAGAGGCCGCAGCTCGTCAGGGCGGGCCTCGCTCGACGGCAGCTCGGCACGCCAGACGGAGTCATCGCGCCGGATGTTCATGCCGAGACGGCTTTTTTCCTCCGCCTCCCGTTCCGCCTCCTTGGCTTTGCGGGACTCGGCCTTGGCCTGGCGGTCGGCCTCGCGCAGAGCATGTTCGATGCTGGAGGAATTGCCCCTGTCCCGGCCCAGGGCCCGCTTGCGCAGGGAGTCCGTCTCCACGCCGTCATGCCACAGGGCATTGTTCCTGTCGCGGGAGGTGCCGAAACTCCAGGCCTGCCCGCCCTTGCTGTTGCCCGCAGCGGTCTTCCCCGCCGGGGCCTGCACCGCCTTGCCCTTCTCCACCGCCAACACCGGCAGGGGAGCAAGGGAGACCGTCAGGGCAGACAGGGCCAGACCAGCCAAAAACAAATGTACTCTATGCAGCATGGCCGCAGGATAGCCGTCATCCCGCCGGATTGTAAAGACATCCCCGTCGCAGGACATCCTCTGTGTCCGCATGCTGCCCCGTAATGCGGCCTCTCGGCCTTTTTGGCGATGGCCTGCATACATGGGACACAAAAAAAGGAAGGACGCCCAAAAGCGTCCTTCCTGTGTCTTTTCAGGGGTGGGATCGTGCCTACTGCTTGGCGGCAGGCTGTTCCTTCGCAGGAGCGGCCGCAGGCTGGGAGGCCTTCTGGCCGGCAGCGTCATGGGCCTTGACCAGCTCTTCCGCGTCAGCCACCGGGAAGGAAGGCTTGACGTTGGGATCCTGCCAGCCGCCCCCCAGGGCCATGCACACGCTGACCACGGCATTGAGGCGGTCACGCAGGGCGTTGGCCAGGCTCAGCTCGGCGCTGAACAGCTGGCGCTCGGCATCCAGCACGGTCAGGTAGTCGGTGTAACCGTTGTCGTACTGCAGGCGGGCGATCTCCGCGGCGCGGCGCAGGCTGTCCACCTGGGCCTGGCTGGCCGCCACGATGGCGTCGGCCTCGCGCTGGGAGGTCAGGGAGGTGCGCACGTCCTTGAAGGCGTTCTGCACCGTCTTGCGGTACACGGCGATGGCCGCTTCCTTCTGGGCCTCGGCGTCCTTGACGTTATACCAGGTGCGGCCGAAGTCCAGCAGCGGCATGGAGCCGGTCACGCCGTAGCTCCAGGCGCCCGCAGGACCGCTGAACAGGTTCACCACGCTGGCGCTGAGGGTGCCCAGCATGCCCGTCAGGGAGATGGACGGGAAGAACTCGGCACGGGCCACGCCGATATTGGCGTTGTAAGCCATGATCATGTACTCGGCGGCGCGCACGTCGGGGCGGCGCTCCAGCAGTTCGGACGGCAGGCCCGCAGGCAGCACGGGCGGGGCCGGCAGCTTGCTGATGTCGCCGCCGCGCGGCATGACGGCGCTCATGATGTCGCGGGGCGAACGGCCCAGCAGTACGGCCAGGCTGGCTTCGGCGCTGTCCACGGCCACCGTGGAGCTGTGCACCTGGGCACGGGCCGTTTCCACTTCGGCGCGGGCACGCTGCCAGTCCAGCTCCGTGATGTCGCCCTGACGGTAGCGGCTGGTATAGATGCCGAACGCATCCTCACGCGTGCGCAGGGTACGCTTGGCCGTGGCCAGCTGCATGTCCAGGGCCAGCAGGGCAAAGTAGCTCTGGGCCGTCTGGCTGGCCACCGAAAGGCGCAGGGCCTCGTGGCTGACCACGGTGTTCAGCAGCACGTCCGACAGCATGGTGTAGTTGTTGCGGTACTTGCCCCAGAAGTCCAGTTCCCAGCTGGCCGAGAGCTGGCCCTGGTAGTTCACGTAGGAACGGTCCGCGATGCTGTTGTAGTTGGCGATCTTGGTGGAGTTGCTCTGCGAGGTGGCCGCACCGGCGCCGCTCACCGAGGGGGCGAGCTGGCTGGTGCCCACGCCCAGCTTGGCCGCGGCGGAATCGATCTTGGCCAGGCTTTCCGCCAGATCCTGGTTGTTCTTCAGGGCTTCTTCCACCAGGGCATTGAGCACGGGATCATTGAAGCGGGTCCACCAGTCGGTGTTCAGCGGACTGGGTCCCAAATCCACGGAACGCCACTCCTTGGGGATGTCCTGCTCGGGACGCTTATAGTCGGGAGCCAGGGAGCAGCCCGTGACGGCCAGGCAGAGCACCAGCGTCAGGCCCGCTTTCAGCAGGGGGGTCATATATCCTCCTCCTCATCGAAGCTTTTCTTGCCTTCGTTGGGATCCTTCTTGCCCTGCAGCTTCAGGGAGATCCGCATGATGGTGCGGAAGAAGTAGGGAACGAAGAGCGTGGCGATGCAGGTTGCGGCCAGCATGCCGCCCACCACGGCGGTGCCGATGGCGTGACGGCTGTTGGCACCGGCGCCGGAGCTGATGGCCAGCGGCACGCAGCCCAGGATGAAGGCCAGCGAGGTCATGACGATGGGACGGAAGCGCAGGCGCGCCGCATGCATGGCGGCCACGTCCAGACTGCGCCCGCCGCGCCAGGCCTCGACGGCGAATTCCACGATCAGGATGGCGTTTTTGGCGGCCAGGCCCACCAGGGTGACCAGAGCCACCTGGAAGTACACGTCATTGGACAGGTCGCGCAGCCAGGTGGCCACCAGGGCGCCGAACACGCCGAAGGGCACGGCCGTGAGCACGGCCAGCGGCAGCGACCAGCTTTCGTACTGGGCGGCCAGGATCAGGAAGACCATGACGAGCGCCAGCACGAAGATGACGGTGGTGTCGGCGCTGGCCAGCTTTTCCTGCAGGGCCGAACCGACCCAGCCCAGGCCGTAATCGCTGGACAGCATCTTTTCCGCCACCTTTTCCATGGCTTCCAGGGCCTGACCGGAAGAATAGCCGGGGGCCGGTTCGCCCATGAGGTGGGCGGCGGGGAACACGTTGTAACGTTCCATGGTCTGGGGCGCCGTGCGGCGTTCCAGGGTCATGATGGCATCCAGGGGCACCATGCCGCCCTTGTTGGTCCGCACGAAGATGTCGTGCAGGGACTCGGGCAGCAGGCGGTAATCGGCCTCGGCCTGCATGCGCACCTGGAAGGTACGGCCCAGGTAGTTGAAGTCGTTGACGTAGAGCGCACCGAAGGTGGCGTTCATGGCCGTGAAGACATCGCTGATGCTGATGCCCATGTCCTTGCAGCGCTCACGGTCCAGGTTGGCGTAGAGCTGCGGGGCACCGGTGGAGAACAGGCTGCGCAGGGTACCGATGGCCGGATACTTGGGCTGGCCGTTCTCGTCACGGGACGTGGCTTCCGCCACGAAGGCATTGGCCGTGGCTTCCAGATCCTGGCTGGTGCCGGCACCGCGCATCTGGATGAAGCCTTCAAAACCGCCCGTGGTGGACATGCCGCTGATGGGCGGCGGCGTGAAGCCGATGGTCACGGCTTCGGGCTGCATCATGGTCACGCCCAGCACCTTGGTACTGATGGCCGAGGCGCTGCTCTCCGGCGTGGTACGTTCGCTCCAGGGCTTGAGCACGGCAAAGAAGGTACCGTAGTTGCTCTTGGTCGACATGGAGGTGATGTCCAGGCCGTTCAGGGTCATGACCGTATCCACCACCGGATCCTTGCGCAGCAGCTCGGAAGCGATGCGGGTCACGTCACGGGTGCGGTTCTGCACGGCGCCGTCGTCCAGGATGGTCATGCCCAGGATATAGCCCTGGTCTTCGTTGGGCACCAGGCCGCCGGGGACCACCCGGAACAGGAAGACCAGGCTGGCGATCATGCAGCCGAAAAGGGCCATGGAAAGCAGGCCGTGATCCTTGATGAAACGCACCATGCGCACATAGCGGTGCGTGGTCTTGCCGAAGAGGTAGTTGAAGACGACGAAGGGTCTGGCCGGCTGATGGTCATGCGCATGCGGTTTGAGCAGCAGGGCGCACAGGGCCGGGGTCAGCGTCAGGGCCACGATGCCCGAAAGCACCACGGACACCGAGATGGTGATGGCGAACTGCTTGTACATCTGGCCCGCAAGGCCGCCCATGAAGGACACGGGGATGAACACGGCGCAAAGCACCAGCACGATGGCGATGACAGGGGCCGTCACTTCGCTCATGGCCTTGGCCGTGGCTTCCCTGGGCGGCAGGTGCTCGGTGCTCATGATGCGTTCCACGTTCTCCAGCACCACGATGGCGTCGTCCACCACGATGCCGATGGCCAGCACCATGCCGAACAGGGTCAGGGTATTGATGGTGTAGCCCAGGGCGTACATGCCCGCGAAGGTACCGATGATGGACACGGGCACGGCGATGCAGGGGATGAGGGTGGCGCGCCAGTTCTGCAGGAAGATGAACACCACCAGGAAGACCAGGACCATGGCTTCCATCAGGGTATGGACCACTTCGTTGATGGACTCCATGACGAAGTCGTTGGTATCCACGATGATCTTGTAGTCGATGCCCTCGGGGAAATTCCCGGACAGTTCCCGCATGCGGGCGGTGACGGCATCGCCGGTGGCGATGGCGTTGGCGCCGGGCAGCAGGTAGATGCCCATGGCACGGGCCACCATGCCGTTGTATTCGCTTTCGACGCTGTAGTCCTTGCCGCCCATCTCGATGCGGGCCACGTCCTTGAGGCGCAGCATGGCGCTGTCCCCGCCGGCGCGGATGATGATCTCGCCGAACTCCTGCGGCGAGGCCAGACGACCCTTGGTGTCGATCTGCCAGGAGAGCTGGGCGGTATCGGGCATGGGCGCGTCGCCCAGACGGCCGGGCGAGAACTGCGAGTTCTGCTCCCGGACGGCCGCCGCCACTTCAGCCACCGTCAGCCCATACTTGGCCAGCTTGTCCGGGACGAGCCAGATGCGCATGGCGTAGTCCATGTAGCCGAACACGGTCACGTCGCCCACGCCGGGCACACGCTTGAGTTCGTCGGCCACGTTCATCTGCATGTAATTGTGCAGGTACACGGCGTCATAGCGCCCGTCTGGCGAGTACAGGGCGATGACCTGCAGCATGGCCGGTGAACGCTTGGTCACCTGCACGCCCTGCAGGCGCACGGTCTCGGGCAGGGTGGTCTGGGCCAGGTTGACCTTGTTGTTGACGTTGACCAGGGCCATGTCCGGGTCGGTGCCCAGACTGAAATAGACGTTGATGGAACCCGAACCGGAACCCGAGGAGGCCGTGGACGTCATGTAAAGCATGTTTTCCACGCCGTTGATGTTCACTTCCAGGGGGGCCAGCACGGTACCGGCGATGGTCTCGGCCGAGGCGCCGGGATAGAAGACCGACACGTTGACCGTGGGCGGCACCAGTTCAGGATACTGGGCGATGGGCAGGGCCTTCATGGCCAGCGCGCCCACCAGCGTGATCACGATGGAGATGACCGACGAAAGGATCGGTCTGCGCAAAAAGATATTTGGTTTTGCCGAAGCTGCCATGGACCGTCACCTACTTCTGATCGCTCTTCTGGGCGGCCTGTCCCTTCCGGGCCTGTCCGTCACCCATGACGCTGACCTTGGCGCCGGGGCGGGCCTTGACCATGCCTTCACAGATGATGCGTTCCCCGCCCTTGAGGCCGGAGTCCACAAGGTACATGTCGCCGATGGTCTCGCTGACCTCCACCTTCTGGGTGCCGACCACGTTGTCCTTGTCCAGGGTCATGACGAAGGAACCCTTCTGGGTGATGAGCACGGCCTTCTGGGGGATGAGCACGGCATTGACCAGCACGTCGCCGTCCATGAAGATGCGCACATACTGGCCGGGCATGATCTGGCCGTCGCTGTTGGCGAAGGAGGCACGGGCCTGCACCACGCCGGTCTCGGGCTGCACGCGGCTGTCGATGAAGTCCACCTGGCCTTCGCCCTGGTACATGCTGCCGTCCAGCAGACGCAGACGGGCCTTGTAGATGTTGCCTTCGGGGAAGCGCAGGCGGCCTTCGGCGGCCAGCTGCTGACGGCGCATGTGCTGCGGCGCGGCGATGGAGAAATCGATGTACATGGGATCGGTCTGGTCCACGTAGGTCAGCAGGGAGTTGTTGCTGACCAGGTTGCCGGGCGTGAAGCTTTCCTTGGAGCTGTACCCGGACACGGGGGCCACCACCTGGCAGTAGTCCAGATTGATCTTGGCGGCACGCAGGGCGGCCTTGGCGTTGTCATAGGCGGCCTTGGCGTTGTCGCGATCCTTCTGGGAGACGGCGTTCTTGGCGAACAGGGGGCGCACGCGGTTCCACTCGCGCTTGGCGCTGTCGTACTGGGCCTCGGCCTGCTGGACGGCGGCCTCGTACTGGTCGCGCTCGATCTGGAACATGAGCTGACCGGCCTTGACGAACTCGCCTTCACGGTACAGACGCTTCTCGATGATGCCCTGCACACGGGCACGCACTTCGACGGACCGGGAGCCGGAGGCCTGGGCCTGGAATTCGGAAGGCCAGGGCACGTCCTTGGCTTCCACTTGGAAGACGCCCACCGGCGGGGCGGGCATCTGGCCTTTTTGAGCACCTTCATCCTTGCATGCCGCAAGGCTGAAACAGAGAAGCAACAGCAGCGTTGCCAGAATGGTCTGTTTTCCGGTCATGATATCTTACTCCTGGGACAGCAGCGAACTGCCGATACGTGGAAAGCCCGCCCGCAAAGCGAGCGGGCTTTGAATCCCCTGCTAAACATTTTTTGCAAAATGCGTCAAGAAATGCAGGCTTATCTTGCTCTTAAAGTTCAATAAAGAAAAATCCTTTTATTCCAATGGGTTAGCGAACCGTACTTTTTTCTTATAACTAATTGAAATAATTGACTAATTTTTACGCCACTTTTTTAGGGGCTTTCCGGACCTCAGCGGGCCGCCCGAAGAGCGCCCAGCGTCCCTGCCCTGGCGGCCATGAGCTCGGCCACCACGGAGACGGCGATCTGCTGCGGCGTGTCCGCGCCGATGCCCAGACCGATGGGGCAGCAGACCTTGTCCAGGGCCGCATCGCTGACGCCCTGCGCACGCAGCGCCTTGTACACCGAGGCTTTTTTGCTGCTGCTGCCGATCATACCAATATAGAAGGCGTCCGTTTTCAGGGCCTGGGCCAGGACCTCACGGTCGAAGCTGTGGCCGCGGGTCATGATGGCCACATAATGGTGCCGGCCGATGCCGCAGCGGGCCGCCAGATCCTCGAAGGCAGGCAGGGTCAGGCAACGCCGGGCCATGGGGAAACGCCGGGGATCGGCGAACTCCGCGCGGTCGTCCACCACGTCCACCACGAAACCGGCGGCATGGGCCAGACGGGCCGTCTCCAGCGACACATGGCCGCCGCCGCAGAGCAGCAGCACCGGCGGCGCGTCCAGGGCCTCCACATAACGTTCCACCAGGCCTTCCCGCACCAGGCCGGGACGGCCCTTGCGCCCGGCCAGCAGGGGCCGCACGGCTTCCGCGCCCTCGTGCAGGCCCGCCACCAGGGGCTGGCCTTCGGGCAGGGCATCCAGATACAGGTCGCGCACGGGCGCGTCGGCCCGGCTCACGTCCAGCAGCCAGATGCCGGTCAGCCCGGCTTTCAGGGCCGCGTCCGCCGCACGGAACAGGGGCGCCTGCGCAGGCGTCAGATATTCACAGAGCAGATCCATGCTGCCGCCGCAGATCATGTCGCTGTCGGGGCCAAGACCGGTGAGGTCGCAGCGCACGCGGGCGGAGCGTCCTTCCTTCAGGCAGACATTGGCCGCCTCCACGGCACGGGCTTCCAGCAGACCGCCGCCCACGGTGCCTTCCAGACCGGCAGCGGTCAGCAGGGCACGGGTACCGGCGGCACGCGGGGCCGAGCCTTCGCGCTCCACCACGGTCAGCAGGACCACGGCCTGCCCTTCGTCCAGCAGCCGGGCCGCACGGGCCTCCAGGTTCAGCGGTACGCCCAGGCCATCCACCGGGGCGCTCACCAGCACCGGCGAGGCCGGCGCTTTAGGCATCCTGTCCATCGTCGCCTCCTTTCACATAGCCGCAGCCCTTGGTGGGGCACATGATCTTGACGCTGCCGTCGCGGCCGCGCTTCTCCACCAGATAGGAGGAATTACAGCGCGGGCAGGGTCCGGGCACGGGCTTGTCCCACAGGGCGAAATCACATTGCGGGTAGCGGTCGCAGGAATAGAAAAGCTTGCCGCGCTTGGTGCTTTTTTCCACCATGCGGCCTTCGCCGCAGCGCGGGCACATGACGCCCGTGGCCATGGGCGCGGTATAGTTGCAGTCCGGGTAGCCCGTGCAGGCGATGAAGCGGCTGCCCGTACGGGCGTGCTTGATGACCAGATCCTTGCCGCAGCGCGGGCACTCGCCCACCTTTTCCAGTTCGGGCTTCTGCGGGGCCACGATCTCCAGACGGCCGTCCTCGGTGCGCTGGAAATTGCTGGTGAAACGGCAGTCGGGATAGCCGCTGCAGGCCAGGAAGGGCCCGGCCTTGCCGAACTTGATCATCAGGGGCTTGCCGCAGTCGGGGCAGGCCAGATCGGTGGGCAGGCCGCCCTTGACGCTCTGCATGTTCTTGGCGGCAGCCGCCAGCGTGGGGTTGAAATCCGCGGCAAAGGCATGCATCAGGTCCACCCACTGCTGGTCGCCGTCGGCCACCTTGTCCAGCAGGCTCTCCATCTCGGCCGTGAAGCCCACGTCCATGAGATGCGGGAAGTGCTGCACCAGCTGCTCACAGACCACGCGCCCCAGATCGGTGGGGATGAAGTGGCGGTCCTGCAGGCTCACGTATTCGCGGTCCTGCAGGGTGGAGATGATGCTGGCGTAGGTGGAGGGGCGGCCGATGCCCTGCTCTTCCAGTTCGCGCACCAGGCTGGCTTCGCTGTAACGGGCCGGGGGCTGGGTGAACTTCTGTTCCTTGTCCAGCTTCTCCAGCTTCAGGGTCTGGCCGGCCTCCAGGGGCGGCAGCTCGGCATCGCCTTCGTCCTTGCCGCGGGGCAGCACGGCCAAAAAGCCGGGAAAGAGCAGGCGCTCGCCCTTGGCCTTCCACTGGGTACGGCCGCAGGCCACGGTCACCGTGGTATCGTGGAAGCGGGCCCCGGCCATCTGCGAGGCCACGAAGCGCGACCAGATCAGGCGGTACAGGTTGTACTGGTCCGGGGGCAGGGCCGCCTTGACCATCTCGGGCGTGATGTTCACATCCACGGGCCGGATGGCTTCGTGGGCGTCCTGCGCGCCGCTCTTGGTCTTGTAGACGCGCTTTTTGGCCGGCAGGTAATCGTTGCCGAACTCGCGCTGGATGAAGTCATGCGCCGCCTGCCGGGCCTCGTCGGCGATGCGGGTGGAGTCGGTACGCATATAGGTGATGAGGGCGGTGATGCTGCCGTCTTCCATCTCCACGCCTTCGTAGAGGCGCTGGGCGATGTTCATGGTGCGCTTGGCCGTGTAGGAAAGGCGCTGGTTGGCGGCCTGCTGCAGGGTGGAGGTGATGAAGGGCGGCTGCGGCGCGCGTTCGCGCTCCTTCTGTTCCACGCTCTCCACCACGAAGGGCTGGCCCTTGAGCTCGGCCTCCAGGGCGTTGGCCTCCTCGGCATTGCGGATCACGGCCTTTTTGCCGCCGATGCGCGCCAGTTCCGCACGCACGGAGGGCGGCACCTCGGCGCCCAGCAGGGCTTTGAACAGCCAGTATTCTTCCGGCTTGAAGGCGGCACGCTCGGCCTCGCGCTCCACGATGAGGCGCAGGGCCACGGACTGCACGCGCCCGGCGGAGATGCCGCGCTTGATGGTCTTCCAGAGCAGGGGCGAGATCTTGTAGCCCACCAGGCGGTCCAGCACGCGCCGGGCCTGCTGGGCATCGAAAAGATGCTGGTTGAGCTCGCGCGGATGGGCCAGGGCCTCCTTGACGGCGCGGGCGGTGATCTCGTTGAACTGGATGCGCTTGATGTCCTTGGCCTTGTCGCGGATCAGCTCCGCCACGTGCCAGGCGATGGCCTCCCCTTCACGGTCCGGGTCGGGGGCCAGATAGACGGTGTCAGCCTTGGCTGCGGCGCTGCGCAGCTCGCTGACCACGTTCTTTTTATTGTCGATGATCTCGTACTGGGGGGCAAAATCGTTGGCTTCGTCCACGCCCAGACTGCTGGACGGCAGGTCGCGCACATGGCCCACGCTGGCCTGCACCATGTACTGCGGTCCCAGAAATTTCTTGATGGTCTTCACCTTGGCCGGCGATTCCACGATGATCAGCTGCTTGCCCATGATGTCCCTTGTCCATCCGACTGCCGGACGGCAGTGGCAGGAGTTGAATGAAAAAAGACGGTCCCGTGGACCGTTCATGCTGCCTTGAGGCTGCCCGGAAGGAAAAAGAAGCAGGAAAAAAGCCGGGCCCGCCAGGTCCGCGGCAAGGGCCCTCAGGCCTGCCGTGTGCGCGGAGGATACGGCAAAATGCAGCCACGTCAAGCCCGCGTCGCCGCCGCAGGCGCCCTTTCCGCCGTCTGGACAGGCCTACCGGCCTGGGATACAACATATAAATGACCGGGATCATTTTCCCCCCCAAGGAGCCGTCATGCATCCGCACCGCATCCTGAGCCTGTTGTTCCTCCTGCTTCTGTCCCTGGCCCTGGGGGCCTGTGCCTCGCACGATGCCCGCCCGGCACCGGAGCCCGGCGCGCCCCTGCCTGCCGTCACCCTGGAACGGGGCGACAGGGTCTTCATCAAGATCGAGAACGGCAAGAGCATGACGGAGGACCTGCACTCCATGCTCACGGCCTATCTGCAGAGCGAACGCGGCCTGAACCCGGCCTCGGACGTCAAGGAAGCCGACCTGGTGATCCTGGTGGAGATCCGCGACGTCTGGGCCACCAGCGACGGCAGCCGGGTGAGCGCCGGACGCACGCTGGGCAACGTGGGCACGGGCACCATGCTGGGCGTGCTGCTGGGCGGCCTGGTGGACGGGCGCGGCGGCGCCATCGTAGGCGCGGGCATCGGCGCCACGGTGGGCGTGGGCGCCACCCTGCACGACGCGGGCGACAGCTACACCAGCTGGGCCATGGAAGCCGCCGTGGGCACGGCCGCCCGCCGCATCCCCGACAAGGACAGCCTGCACACCGTTGCCGTGACCAGCCGCGGCAATCCCCGCAGCAAGGAAGAGGCCTTCGCCGGACTGGAAGACGCCCTGTGCCGTGCCATCCTGGACTCCATTCTGATTAACGAATAATAACAGTGCATTACATGGCTATACTTTATTATTGTAAAAAAATATCATCTTATTATATACAATAATAAATCTCATCTGCATACTAAAGGAATTTCAGCCATGACTGGATGCCAAAATGCGAAAAGCAAACTAGACCTCTTTGTTTTCAATGCTGAAGCCAACGATCTCGATAGAACGGATGTCTTTGCCTGGCTCACCTCAAAAGGAGTCCCCGTCGTCGTTGCGACACGCCTGGAAAGCTTGTGGGAAGTTACGAAAAAAATCGCGGATACGACCATCTCTCTCGGCAAGATCCTTATCTCCAAGCTGATCGAATTCATACAGACCCATCCTTATACTGCTATCGGAGTCGCTATGGGGGCCGCCGTGGGTGCCCTGACGAGCCTGATTCCCGGGATAGGTCCGTTGCTGGCTCCGCTGGCGGCTGCTATCACGACGGCATACGGTCTGGCTGTCGGCGCGTTTGCTGATGCCCCAAACCAGCACGGCAGCAAATCTGAAAGTATCCTGAAAATCGCACTCGATTTTTTCAAGCTGCTTGCCGATACGCTCAAAGCCTTTGCAAAAGAATTGTTTGGGTAGAATAATGGCAAACAAGATTAAGATTTCACAAAAAGAATACCGTGAGGCACTTGATAAGTTAGAAAAAAGCGGACGGGATGGTTTTGGCCTGCTGGGCGGAACCGCCCAGATCGCACTGGGGAGTGCCGCCGGGATCATGGGATCGGGCATGCTGGCCAGTGCTGCGGGAGCCACGACCTTTCTGGGGTCGACGACACTCGCCAGCATCCTGGGCACTGCGACACTTGCCGCAACCCCTGTAGGATGGATTATCGGCTCGGCCATTGGGGGAGCTACCATTTTCTATACTGTCGGGAAATTCATCAGAAGCGGTGCAGCCAACGACGAACGCCGGAAACGCATGAAAGAGGACCTCAAGGAAAAACTGGCCAGCCATACTCTGAATATTTCCCATAAAGATGACGATACCCAGTTCAAAGCGGTCATTGATGTGCTCAAGACAGCTGAAGTCCAAAAAAAGATCAGCAAAGAATACGGCGTCCAGATTCTGGCCCTTCTCCAAAAAGGCCAGCTAACGCCAGCCCAAGTCCTTGATGGACTGAAAACCATGCTATAACTGATCCCTCCCTGAAATGGCTATGGTGACGCCATTCCAGGGAGGGATTTTCTATGGACGGCACGTCTGTTTCGTCCCCTCCCCCTGCTGGACATGCCTGTGATTTCTGCGGTATAGGGCTGACCTCGGAGACAGTACCGCGTCCGTAGCGGACGCGCCGGTCCTCCTGCCATCGTGCCCGCTGCCGCGTGGCGTGGGCAGCTCCCCCGCAGGGGCCGCAAGCCCTGTCGCCGTCCCGGAGACGCATGAAAAAAACGCTCTTTCTCCTCCTCGCGCTGCTGTTGCTGCTGCTTCCGGGCTGCAAGCACCGGCAGCCCGCCCCCACTGACATCCAGGTCCTGCGCCAGGGTTCTCTGGCCCCGGCCGACGATGACACCACGCCTGTGGTCTACGTCAGCGTCCGCGACCAGAGCCGCCATGTCTTCGGCCTGCGCGCCGAAGTGGAGCGCCTGCTGCGCGCCGAAAAGTACGACATCACCGACAACCCCAGCCAGGCCGGGTTCATCATCCAGGCCAGCGTGCTGGAAGCCGGCATCACCGACGCAGCCTCGGCCCATCGCATGGTCGAGGGCGGCTACGGGGCACCGTCGGAACTTTCCGGCAAGGGCGCGACCCTCGTCCTTTCGGACATCCTGCTGGTCCAGCGCCGTGTCCCCAGCGACAAACGCCCCAAGCGCTTCATGCTCCAGAACGTGGGCAGCCGTAATGCCCGCGGCAGCAGCCAGATGCGCACAGGCCTGCTGGCCCACCGCGAGTTCAGCGTGGATTCCGGGATCCCGGCCCTCTTCGTGACCCTGCTGGCCAAGGAGATCACCTCGCCCTTCAGCACGGCCCCCCAGGAACAGGCCCCGGCACAGCCGCAGGACGAACGGCGTCCCTGACAGGCACCTGCATCCGGCGCCGGCGCTGGCCCGCAGCGCTGACCTTGGTCCGCCCCGGTACCTTCCGGAGAGGCGGGGCCATCTTTTGCGTCCGTCCGACAACGGACGATCCGTGCGTGCCTGACGGCCGCCGGGTATGGACGGCGTGTCGTGATACGGCGGCCTCCCCGGTCCCCTGCCGCGCTGCCGCTTTTCCCGCCGAGCCCTTTCCGATCTCCGCCCCCGTCTGGACGTCCGCGCCCAGTTCTGCTAGAAAGCTCCCCCCGTCAGCGTGCCCAGCACCACGGGAATCTTCACCCTCCGCAAGGAAACTGTCATGCGTCTGGATGCTCTTGTCATCAATCTGAACCGCTTCGGGGATCTGCTGCTCAGCCAGCCCCTGCTGCACGACCTGCACAAGGCCGGGCGCAGCACCACGCTGCTTTGTCTGGAAAAATACGCGGACACCGAGGGCCTGCTGCAATTCGCCAGCCCTCTGCTCACCGTGCCCGATCACCTGGTCAGTCCCGAACAGGCCGACGCCACCCGCCACGAACTGCAGGCGTGGGCCGAAAACCTGCGCGCCACCGTGCAGGCCGACCACATCATCAACCTGACGCCCAGCATGCCCGCCCGTCTGCTGGCCACCGCCCTGGCCCCCGCGCCCGAGGCCGTGCTGGGCTTCGGACTGGACCACAAGGGGCGTCCGCGCGTGGACGGCCTCTGGCCCGCCTTCCTCCATGCCGCCGAGCTGCGTCAGAGCAACGCGCCCTTCAACCTGGCCGACATGTTCCGCATGACCGGCGCTCCCCTGCTGGGCGGCCTTTCCGGCCGGCTGCTCTCCCAGCCCGGCTCCGGCCTGCTCAGCGAACTGGGCACCGAGGCCCGCGAGACGGCCCGCCGCCTGCTGGCCCACGCACCGGTGATCCGGCACGGCTTCATCGGCATGCAGCTGGGCGCCAGCGAAAAACGCCGCCAGTGGCCGGTGAGCCACTTTGTGGAGCTGGGCAAGCGCATCTGGCAGGAAGAGGGCATCTGCCCCGTCCTGCTGGGCGAGGCCTCGGAACGCCCCCTGGCCGACGAATACGCCCGCCTGACCAGCACCCCCTTCGTGGACGTGGTGGGACAGACCAATATCTTCGAGCTGGGCGCCGTCCTGCGCGAGATGGCCATGCTGGTCACCAACAATACCGGCACCATGCATCTGGCGGCCGGTCTGGGCCTGCCCCTGCTCTCCATCTTCCTGGCCACGGCCCAGCCCTGCGATACCGGCCCCTACCTGCCCGGCAGCTGCTGCCTGGAGCCCACCCTGCCCTGCCATCCCTGCCCGCATGACCACGACTGCGTCCTGGGCGAGAAGTGCCGCCACCACATCAGCGCCTCCATCGTGGCCGACCTAGTGCTGGCCAAGCTCACCAGCGGCCAGTGGAGCGAAGGCATCACCACCTCGGCCTGCCGTGAGGCCCGCATCTGGCAGACGGCCACCGACTCGCGCGGTTTCATCACCACCACCTGCCTGTCCGACCACAAGGCCGATGACCGCACCCTCTGGCTCTGCCAGCAGCGCGTCTACTGGCGGCGCATCCTGGATGACCTGACCTCCGGGGCCACGGAGCCCACGCCCCTGACCAATGTGCCCCTGAGCATGGCCTGCCCCAACTATTCCAGCCAGTTCGCGGCCCGCGTGGGCAAAGCCCTGAGCCATTGCGCCCACCTGCTCCAGACCCTGCTGCAGGAATGCGCCCCCCTGCCGGAGAGCTTCGATCCCACGGGCCACCCCCTGTGCATGACCATCCTCCAGCACATGCAGTCCTGCCCGGAACTGGCCAGCATGGCCTTTTTCTGGCACCAGCTCTGCCAGCACTACCAGGGCCGCGGCCCCCGCTTCCTCCAGGCCGTGCGCCTGCTGCACGCCCATATCCTGCGCTGGGCCAAGAGCTTCGATTAAGGCCTGTCATCGGACTTTGCCGGGGAAGGGGCCCCTTCCCCAAACGCGCTTTATTCCATTACCTAGCTGAAAAGAAAGAGGCGACCGTCACATGACGGTCGCCTCTTTCTTTTCGATCACACAGCATCGGCCTGCATGACGAAAGGCTGTGCCTCTGGAAGAAAAAATACGGATCATCCACACATCTCCTCGCTCAGGAAAGACGGGATAAAGCGCGCTGGGGAGGGGGTGGGGAGTTTGAGGGGCGGGGGAGCACCTCTCG
>ENA-OWPF01001832-OWPF01001832.1-human-gut-metagenome-genome-assembly--contig:-NODE-1832-length-17074-cov-7.064046_pt1 | contig 17074 bp, 9 predicted proteins | sample MGYA00248261_ERZ651840 | MGnify/ENA primary metagenome ERZ651840 (study PRJEB26924, sample SAMEA4378268) | human gut metagenome | biome: human gut; feature: human-associated habitat; material: faeces... | reverse complement strand
TGATTGGCTCATGCTCTATTTCCCAGTGGATGCCGTCCTTGCTGAAACCGGCAAAGATATTCATCTGCACCGCCCGGTTGTCACAACGGAACACACCGGCATAACCATCCTTAAACGGAACCACCGCACTGTTGAAAATGCTGTTCGACGACGGAATATGGTAGCGGTCTATTACGGGATTCTCCGAATAACGCCACATTACATCCTTACAGCCTGCCGGCCGTTCTTCCCAAGGCATTGTGATTTTGTTGCTCATAATTGCTCTATATTATTAATTGGTTATTGTTGTTTCTTCTCATCGGCATACGTAAATGGTATGAAGTACGTAATGAGGAACGCCGGAATGGTGGCAAACAGCGTGAAGGTAAAGAACGCCTCGTACCCCAACCAGTCGCTGACAAAACCGCTGATTGTGCCCGGCAACATCACACCCAGATTCATGATGCCCGAAGCAAAGGCATAATGTGCCATCTGGTGCTTTCCCGGCGCCACCTGCTGCATCATGAACAAAGTCAGTCCCACAAAACCAAAACCATAACCGAAGTACTCGAGCACGATGGCACTACCTATCAGCAACCCGCTTTCCGGCTGGTACATGGCAAGCAGGGTATACGCCACAAAAGGCAGATTGAAGATGCAGCACAGAGAGAACAGCGTCCGCCGCAATCCCCGGTGCGAAATGTAATAGCCTGCCAACAGTGACCCCAGCACAAAGGCGGCCGCCCCATAAGTGCCGTAGTACAAACCTATCTGCTGCTCATTCAGTCCCAAGCCACCTGCCGAACGCTCCGCCTTCAAGAAAAGAGGGACAATCTTCATGACAAAACCCTCGGCAAGGCGATAAAGGATAATGAACGCTATATAGTACCAGATGTGCTTCTTCAAGAAGAAATCCTTGATTACCGCCACCAACTGCTCCCACGTCTCTCTTGCCGACTTGGCGCCGGATGCGGCAGCACCGCCCGATGGCAGCATGCGCATGTGGTAGAAGCCAAGCAGCAGCATCACCGCCGCCAATATCAGCATCACCGTCATCCATGCATGCCGGGTAGCCTCGTGGCGGACTGCCTCTGTGGCACCCTCCACCCCACCGAAACCTACCAGCAAGGCACCTGCCAGCCAGACCAACCCGCCGGACGCCACAATCTTCGCTATATTGTAGAAGGCTCCCTGCCAACCGATATACTTGGCCTGGTCCTGCTTGTTCAGTTCCGACATGTAGACACCATCCGTAGCCACATCGTGCGTGGCTCCGCTGAAAGCAATCACTGCCAGCAGCGCAATGCATATCGCAAAAAAGAACGGTAACTGCAACGCCAAAGCCACCAGAGCAAAACCTGCTCCGGTAACCATCTGCGTCAGTACCACGAAAAACTTCTTCGTCTTGAACATTTCAAGGAACGGACTCCAAAGGAACTTCAGCGTCCAGGGCATCATGATGATAGAAGTCCAGAAGGCAATCTGCGTGTCGGATATGCCCAAATCCTTGAACATGAACGTAGAGACCAGGTTGACTGCAATGAAAGGCAGCCCCATGGCAAAATAAACGGAAGGCACCCAGGAAACCGGGTTACGGTAATTATTGTGATTCATAACTAATCGCACGTTATCAATTGTTTGTCTTTACCGGCTTGTCGCCCATTATCAACTCCAAAGTGCCACCGTCCGTTATGTCCTGATGCGTAAAGAACGGGCGTACCAATTCCTCGCCGTTCAACAACATCTTCTGAACATACTTGTTCGTACGACTGTTGTCCGTGGCCACCACCGTGAATTTCTTTCCATCCTTAAGGTTCACTGTCGCCTTGTCGAACAACGGGCGACCGATGGAATAGAGCGGACGGCCTGGGCAAACTTGGTAGAAGCCCATGGCATTCAGTACATACCATGCCGACATCTGCCCACAGTCTTCATTACCCGAAAGCCCGTTCGGATTGTTGAAATAAAGCGTCTGCAGTACCTCGTCCACCAACTCCTGCGTGCGCCAGGGTTGGCCCACATAGTTGTAGAAGTGAATGATATGGTGACTCGGCTCATTACCATGGGCATACTGCCCTATCAGGCCGGAAATGTCGGCAGACACTAGTTCACCTTCCAGTGAAGAATCGGCCACGAACAGCGAGTCCAACTTACCGATAAAAGCTTCACGGCCTCCCATCAGTTCCACCAGTCCCTCCACATCGTGAGGAACAAACCAGGTCCATTGCCAGGCAGTCCCCTCACAATAGTCATCACTGCGATGGTTGGAAGAGCGGGGATTGAACGGCGTACGCCAATTGCCTTTGCTATCCAGTCCACGCATAAAACGGGTAACTGGATCGAAATAGTTCTGATAGCCCTTGCTGAAATCAGCATACTTCCGTTGGTTCAGCGTGTCGCCCAGCTCACCGGCCAGCACAGAGATGCACCAGTCATCGTAGGCATACTCCAAGGCCTTAGCTACTGCTTCATTATCCTTGTCGCAAGGCACGTAACCGACCTTGTTCTTCCAATATTTGGCCTGCGGCATCAAATGAGGCAACACCAAAGGATGGGTGATAATACCAGTAGTGTCATACTCCGCCACACGCAGGCAAGCGCGGTATGCCTTCTGTACATCAAAGTCGCGATAGCCCTTCATATAGGCATCTGCCACAAGGGAGGCAGCATGATAGCCTATCATCGTGCCCGTATAGTTGCCCGCCAATTCCCACATGGGAAATACACCGCCTTCGCGCTCCTTCTGGATGAGCGAGCGGATGAAGGCTTGGTTCAAATCCGGATTGATAATCGTCATCAACGGGTGGTAGGCACGGAACGTGTCCCACAAAGAGAAAATGGTATAGACGGGCTCTTCCACGCTACCCTGATGCACTTTCAAATCCATGCCAAAATAACGCCCGTCGGCATCGGTAAACAGATTGGGCTGCATACCCGTATGATAAAGCGCCGTATAGAACATGGTACGCTGGTCTTCATCCTCCGTCTCGATATCTATCTTGGCAAGGTATTCATTCCATGATTGGCGGGCTGCCCGACGCACTCCGTCAAAATCCCATCCGGGTATCTCCGCTTCCACATTCCGGCGGGCACCGTCCATATCCACAGCTGAAACACCCACCTTCACCATCACCTGCTCATCCTTCTCCGTCTGGAATTGCAATAGCACCTTGGCGGTGGGCAGCAGCGGTTCCCCTTCGTCCAATGCCATGGAATCGGTCACCATTGTATAAGTAAACGGTTTGGAGAACTTGGCATAGAAGTTTATGTATTGATCGAAAGCCCAGTAAACGGTTTTCTTATGTCCGCGGATTTCTGTATCACTGATGACTTCCAGCTTCATCTCTTCATTCTTCTGACGCTGGAGGCTGTAGTCAAGGTCAAGGATAAATCCTGCTTTCCCAGACTTGGGAAACGTGTAGCGATGAATGGCGGCGCGCTTGGTAGAGGTCAACTCGGCTTGTACGCCATAACGGTCGAGGAATACGGAATAATATCCCGGTTCTGCCTTCTCCCGCCCGTGCGAGAAAGGCGAGGCGTATGCCATTTGCTGGCTCTTCTTCCCCATCGCATGATAGTCCTGACGGCCCACGGTGGGCATCAGCAGCACATCGCCATAATCACCGCAACCCGTTCCACTGAGGTGCGTGTGCGAGAATCCGTTAATGGTGGAATCGGCATAGTAATAACCGGAACAAGCATCCCACTGAAAGATGCGCGTGTCGGGGCTCGGCTGAATCATCCCGTTGGGTACCACTGCGCCCGGATAGGTATGTCCGTGCCCACCCGTACCGATAAACGGATTTACGTAAGATGCATAGTCTTCCCCTGAAGAAGCCGGAGTACAGTTGCATACCGCCATGCCCAACCACAAGAGACATCCGGCTTGCCATGCAATAGATTTCATGTTTTTCATCCTAAATTTAAGTTTATTGAGACACATTCTTTTGCCTTTTATTGGTTAATAAAACAATTCACTCGGCAAAAACACTAATACTGCAGATTATTTTTTAATTTTAATTAGCAGAATAGAAGGATAAAGAATAAAGACATGTCGGTAAAAGAAAGAATGCAAGTTCTTGTAATTGGTAGTTGCAAGAACTTGCATTCATATCCAAACCGGAATCCTGCTATTTAATAGTTATCGGTTCATCCAATTCCACGATGCCGAGGGCTTTATCGCCTCCATTCACCAATCCGTCCATTCCATGACCGGAAGCATCTTTCACTTTCCACGTCTCTCCGTCTTGGAACTGGTCGGTTCCGTTCAACTTATAATAAGCAGCAAGGCCTTCCGATTTCGGGTCAACCGTAATCATGTTTTCCTTGATTTGACTCTCCGTGCGCGACACATTCCAAAGTCTAACTTCGCTCATGCGACCATAGAACGGACGTTCGCCCCACATGAATCCGGCCACCTTACCGATAAAGAAGTCGCCCTTACCGAAATCGAAGCTCGGAATATCCCAAACCGCTTCGGAAGCTTTTTCTCCATTGATGAAGATGGCAGTCTTGCCGGTAGACTGATTGTAAGTGAACGCCACGTGATACCATTTCCCGGTTCCCAAAGCCTGAGAAACGCTGTATTCCGATTTGCCTGCAATCTGCAAATGGTCTTTCTCCAGCAAAGGTGCATCACCGATACGGAAAATCAGAGTTCCCTCGCATCCCATAACAGTATTATTGTTTCCAAAGAAATCAATATAAATCAATGCTTCGTAAGTAACGGATGTGAATTGGGTACCGGGAAGCAAAGGTATCCTCACATAATTGTTATACACACGAGCCACCTTCATAATCCGCACGGGCTTGTGGAGGATAAAATAAACCACATCTCCCCCTTGGGAAACCGGTAGAGAAGCAGACCGTACACGCACCGGAAGCAGATAAGACTTACCTTCTTCCACCTTATCCAACTTAGAAAATTTCACCGATACCGATCCGGCATACACCTCTCCGGAAGGAACAGTGGCAACAGCATTTCCCAAATCTACGGCAGTAGCATCGAACATCTCATATTCCGTTCCATACTTTTTGTTATAAGCCTCAATTACAGAAGTATCGGCCACTTCATAAGACACCTCTACCTGCGAAGCACACAAGGATGACACACGTGCCCGCAACTCATGGGTCATCGCTTCGCCCTCTTCCACCTCTATCCGGTACTCCCTTTCTTCAAAATAGACCTTAGGTTCCAGCAAATCACTTTCGCTATCATTGCAACTGACCGACAGCATGGCTATGAAGCAAAACACCATATATTTCAACAAATATTTATTCATATCTTTCATATTCTAAAATTTGATTCACTACTTATTTTTTCCTTTGCTTTCTTTCCATTCGTTGAACACACGCTGATTAATCTGTATGGCTTGACGCATCCATTTATAATCGGGTGCATTGTCATAGTCATTATCAAAGCGATAAGCTCCCACACCGCCTTTATACCCTTCTTCCGGCATCCAGGCGGCCTGTTTCAACAATTGCCCTCCATTGGAAGCAAACGATTCGAAGTTCTCCGTGACAATGAGTTTCTCATTGATATTGCCAGGCGAATGCAAATAAGGAGAAGCTTGCCCATACGCCTGAGCTATCCAGTAATCCACATAATCTTCTATCTCAGGCAAGAAATCATTGATATGCCCGTCGATGCATAGCAGTTTATGCCCTTTGTTCTCCGGGTCGCTCTTAGGACCGATGTATTTGCCCAACTCTTTCACCACGAAACCGATGTTACGGCTGCCGATAGTACCGTCGGAATCATTGAAACCGTTACCCGGTTCCCAGTCGATATCATATCCGTCCCACTCGCCGGTCACCAACGAGTCACAGATGGCTTTGGCAAATTTGGAAAGAGCCCGTTCCAGCTCTTCCTTGTTGTTCAAGTCATGCGAAGTAAACCCCCAGAAGTCCCAGCGAGCAAACTTTCTTTCTTCTGTCAGCTTAGCTTCGCTCCAACCCTCTTCTATGGCTTTTTTTTCCACTTCATCGTATACCGAAGTAGGGGTGCGCCCTTTGCCCAAGTGTGAAAGCAGGCAGACTTCCAATAACCTGATGCCTTTCACTTTTTGCACAAACTCCTTGTCTTTCTTCTGCGCCTCAGTGATTTCATAACGTCCTGGGGCACCGCTCCACATAGATATGATATCCATACTATCGGGCACAGAAGTGAGATACCCCCTCCGCATGGCTCCCGTCGGCGCCCAGTTGGAAAACCAGCCGAACGCAACGGGGCGGCCATAATTCTTGGCGGTTTCTTTATACGCGCGCAAGTCGGCATAGTACGCTTCGCTCTCCACGTCATCTTTGGTATTGTTACCACCGATATGATCTATCTCAATGCTCTCAATATCCGTGCAGGCAGTAGCCATCAAACCAAGCAACGGAACAATATATAATAGTTTCTTCAATTTTTTCATATTTTTCTTATTTCTAACGTAAGACATCGTTTATCACTTGCAATCCCACCACAGACGGGTAGAAGATTTGTCTTCACCACCCTTCCCATTATTGAGCAACTTCAGGATGGCCTGATAGTTGGCCTCGTCCTCCGTTGTCTGATGGAAACTGGTCGGATAAATCATTCGGCGCACTCCTTTTTCAATGGTGGCTCCTTGGAACGAACCTCTGTTTGCCATCACCGGATTCAAGTCGGGATAGCCAGTTCTTCTCCACTCCGTCCAAGCCTCTTGACCGTTGGGAAAGAGCGCAAGCCACTTCTGGATAATAATCTTCTCCAATTTTTCTTCCCGGCTGCCTTCAAACTTGACTGTAACGGCACGAGGGGCGGAAAAACTGCAAGAGTAAGAACCACCGAACTCATGCTTGATTGGTACATTGCCGGAGTTCATGTAATCATCGACCGAAGCTGTCACCCCGTTTTCCTGGAACGACATCCCAATACCTTGCTTGTAGAGCTCGTCGGCATTACCGAATTCACCTCCCCACACCAAAGCAGCTTCAGCACGTAAGAAATAGACTTCGGAAGCACGCATCCAATAGGTCGGAGTGTCACCTTTGATATTCGGCTTTGAGAATGTCGTATAGACATCGTTCTGCCCGTAAAGATGCCCGGCAGGAATGGCTTGATATTTCTTGCCATCGAATGCCAACTGTCCCAAAGTACATTTGTCATCCACCGGTTTGAAGTAAGCGCTCAGACGTGGGTCTTCGTAACCCATCAGGTAAGAGAACATGGACGACCCCATGCGCGATTCATTGTACTGCTCGGCCAACCACTCGATGTTGTTGCGGAAAGTGATGCCCGCACCCGAACTCATCTGCGCCTCTTCGTCTTTGGAGGTCATCACTCCGATGGAGTGTTTCACGGCCAAAGCCGCATACCGCTTTGCCAGTTCGGCATCGGCAAAACGTACGCGCATCGCCAGACGAAGCATCAGCGAATTGGCATACTTCACCCATTTCCTAGAGTCACCCGCATAAACCGCATCATAATCTCCCATAATGGTCACCCCGGCATCCGCTTTCTTGGTCAAAACCTCCACAGCATCGGCCAAGTCTTTGAACATGGCAGCATATATGTCCTTCTCCAAGTCGAAAGGAATGTTCATCGTAGCATCGGCTGCATGTGAATAAGGCATCGGCCCGAAACTCTCCAACGCCTTGTGCCAAGCCGAAATCTTCAATACTTGTGCCAAGGCAAAAACTTCGGGAGTGTCGTTCTTTTCAGAAGCGGCTTTCAATTTTTTCCACGGGTCGAGTGCATTGGTATAAGAACGTGCATAAGTACCCTTAATCCATCCGTCAATCAAATAATAACTGGTATTGTTGTTACCACCGTTCCAAGAGTTGTTTTGTGAGAAGAATCCACTCCAGCAGTCGGCAGACAGATGATAGTCGGTCTGGTACATGTTGATGATGTCCGTATCGTCGGCTTGTGTCCCTACCGGGAAGACGGTCTGCTCCATCGTTGTCACCAATCCTCCGACGGCAACACCGTCCATGGCTTCTTCCTTCTCGTTCATTTCAGCCCAATTGGTATTGATTTCCTCGTAATCGCAGGATGCCAACAATGCTAGGGCATATATTCCCGCTAAAAGCTTATATTGATTTATCTTTTTCATATTAAAAGTCGGTCTGTTATAATTTGAATTTAATACCAAAGCCAAAGCTACGCACACTTGGCTGCATAAAGTAATCGTTGCCTTGTCCGTAGGTGGCGGTAGAGGGAGTCAGTTCGGGGTCGAACGGAGCCTCGCAGTACAACATCCAGGGATTGTTGGCAATGAAGGAAACCGTCACGTCCTTCAGTACGTTGCCAAACCAGCGGTTGGGCATGGTGTAGCTGAGTGTCAACTCCTGCAAACGGATGTTGGTAGCGCTGTAGACATAGTAGCCGGAGGTCTCGTAACCTCCTGTACCAATCATCTGGTAGTAGGTCTTTGCATCTACCCTGCCCTGTCCCGGCAATAATGCACCGCCATTGTCACGTGCCTCGGCCGAACGCTTCGACACGCCGAAACGGTCGAGCAATGCTTCGGTAGAGGAGGTAACCACACCTCCGAAACGTCCGTTGAGCAGGAAGCTGAGTCCGAGTCCTTTGTACGACAAGGAGTTGTTCCATCCCATATTGAAGTCGGGGGAAGTCTTGCCCAAATAGACGGGCTTACCGCTATTATCCAGTTCAAACGTACCGTCACTCTTTATCTCTACATAACCCTGATGATCTTTCTTCAAGAAGGTATTGGCGTAAATGTCGTGAATGCTGCCACCTTTCCTCAAAATGATACGTCCGCCATCTTTCACAACTTCAGAAATCTGGATGGGATCGTCCAACAAATCAGTATGGTAACCATCCACCATTTCTTTAATTCTGTTGACGTTACGCGAAAATGTCAATGTGGAGGAGAATGCCAGTCCGTTCTTCAGCTTGTCATTGTAACCCAAAGAGGCTTCCCATCCGCGGTTCTCCACATTACCGGCCTGCAAGTAAATCTGCTTGTAACCGGTAAATTCAGGCAAGTTACCCAAGAAAGTCTGGTTCTTGGTATTGGAATGGTAGTAAGTGACTTCTGCACTCAACTTGTTCCACAAACGCAAACTTAAACCGAATTCATACGAACGGGTACGCTCTGCCTTGAAGTCGGTAAACGGATAGATATAGGTAGGCTTCACCGTACCGCCGTCAATGGGAGTTGTCACCGTACCGGGAGTCAGACCGGAACGGGAAATTGGAGCGCCCACTTCGGTAAAGGAACCACGTACCTTCAAGTAAGAAATGAACCGGGGCAAATCTACCATTTCGGAAATGATGGCCGACAAACCTACGGAAGGATAGAAGAAGGACTCTTCGTCGGTGTTCACCAGACGGGAGTTCCAGTCGTTACGTCCGGTCAGCGTCAAGTAAAGCATACTCTTCCAGCCTAATTCCACATTGGCAAAGACGGCATGGTTGCGCACGCGGCTATCACCGCCCTTTTCGGAGACACGTCCATTGGCCGGGTCGATGTTGACTGCCACGAATTTATTGGGTACCAGGCTCAATGTTCCTTTATATCCTCTCTCCAATAGCCAATAGTTAGAATAGCTCCAGCCCAAGTTAGCAGCAATGCTGAAGTCCCGGATATGCTTGTTGACATTCAGCATGAAGTCGGCGTATTCTTGGCGGTCGTTATAGTTGCTGTAGCCATAATGTCCTTTCTTTCCCTCGGCAAACTTCTGGTCGGAAGTGGCGTAAATCTTGCGTTCGAAGAGCACATGCGTATCGTCCATGCGGAAGCGTGCGGCGGCGTTCAGCCAGTCGGTAATCTTGTAGGTCAGCCCCACGTTGAACATGTAGCGGCTCTTCTCGTTGGTAGCCACATTGCGGTAGGCAGTCCAGTAAGGGTTCTGCGAAGCGTAGGTAGGTTCGGACACCGGCCAGTATTGTACGGGAAACTTACGGCTGTCATCATAACGCTCAAAAGTCTTGATGTCTTCAAAGTTTTCTCCCCGCGGGAAGAGGTAGGCAGCCATCACCGGATTCCAGTACTGTCCTTGCGACACCATGTTGCGGTCTTTCTGCTTCACATACGACGCGCCCAGGTCGAGTTGCAGTTTATCCTTGAAGAAGGTGGCAGTGTTGCGGATAGTGAAGTTCAGACGGTCGTAAGAGTTATTGGGCACAATACCGGCCGAGTTGGTGGATGATACGGACGCGAACGTCTGGTTCTGCTTGGTGCCCGTGGTCAATGTCAACGAGTTGATGAAGTTGGTTCCGGTATTGAAGAAGTCGTCCTTCGGATCGTAGGCAGAAGGGGTAGCCAGCTTTTCTCCCCAGCTTTCGTACATGTCCTTTTTATTGCCGTAGGTGCTCTGGAACTCCGGTGTCATGTAGGCTTTGCTAAACTCCGTGGAAGAAGAGAACTGGACGGAAAGTTTTCCTTCCTTGCCCTTTTTGGTAGTAATCAGAATCACCCCGTTGGCGGCGCTGCTACCGTACAAGGCGGCTGCCGAAGGGCCGCTCAACACGGAGAGGCTTTCGATGTCTTCGGGGTTGAAGTCAGCAATACCTTCCGTTCCGGCCTTGCCCTCACCCATGATACCGCTGTCCGTATTCCCCATATTGGTGTTGAACAAAGGGATACCGTCCACCACGTAGAGTGCATTGTTGTCGCCCTCGATGGACTTGGCTCCACGCATCACCACGCGGGTAGCTCCTCCCACGCCGCTAGCACTCTTGTTGATGCTTACACCGGCAATCTTTCCGCTCAGCGAGTTCACGAAGTTAGCATCCTTCACACGGACCAGCTCGTCTTGTTTCACCTGCTGCACGTTGTAGCTCAACGCTTTCTCGGCACGCTTGATACCCAGGGCAGTGACCACTACCTCGTTCAGCTTCTGCGAATCTTCTTCCAACAGCACATTCAGGATTCGATCGTCTATTATCTTGATTTCCTTAGTAGTATATCCCACATAAGAGATTTCGAGAACGTCCCCCTTGTTTACCGCCAAGTTGAACTTGCCGTCCAAATCAGTAATGGTACCGGCAATGGTATTCTTCACCTTCACGTTGACGCCAATCAGCGGTTCGCCGGTAGCATCCTTGACCACGCCGTCCACCTTGATTTTGGGTTCTTGTTGCTTTATCTGTTTCGTGGACAAGATTATCTGATTGTCTACCAATGTATAAGTGACATTTGTTCCACGAAACATGTCATCCAGGATCTCTGTTATCTTTCCCGACCGGCTGTTTACCGAAACAATGCGGTCTGCCTGAATCGTCTTGTTATTATAGAGGAACACATAGTCGGAGTTCTCCTCTATCTTATTCAATACATTTTCTATGGAAACACTCGACATAGAAAAGGAGCCTCGCGTCCGCTGGGCGTACCCGTTACTGGCAGGAAGCTGTAATACAACAGCAAAAAGTAGTATTAGACTTATCCTCATAGGTAAAGGAAGTTTTAATTTTAAGGTATATTTAAGGCATACTGCACTAAATGAATGATTATTTTTCATACATTTGCGGTTAACTAAAGTTTATTACTAAATGAACTAAGGTTTGATTCACGGCTTCTTGTCTGCTAAACCAAAATCCGTGAGTTTTTTAATGAGTAGGGAAGAAAGCTGTGGGGACAGTTTTCTTCCTTTCTTGTTTTTGCTCTTCTTATGCTATATCATAGGCTCTTTATGGTTTTAAGGGTTACTAATATAAGTTTACTATAATCCTAGCCTTCGTAAGGGTATCGTCTGCCTGCTGCGCAGCATCTTCCACCCTCCACTTCAAGGCTGCCGACTTTGCCAGATAATCCAAAATCTGCTGCAAGGTCTCTTTGTGGAAAGTCGCCCGGTACTTGTATTCCTTTCCCAACCTATTGTCAAACTCAATATCCACATTGAAATGCCTTGAAAGCCTTTTGAATATCTCTTCCAACGTCGCATTCCTGAAAATCAGCTTTCCGTCTTTCCAAGCCACCTTCTCGTAGACATCCACTTTATTTTTAATCCATTTCCGACTGTTCCGATTGTAAAGCAACTGCTCTCCGGGTAACAATTCCATTGTCTCCTGATTGGGGGTTACCACATTTACCTTACCTTTCTCCAACACCGTACCAATAAGTTCTTCATCCTCGTAGGCAGCCACGTTGAACTTCGTTCCGTATACATATACACTCAATCCATCCGGTGTGTTCACATAAAAAGGACGTTTCTTGTCGGCCTGCACTTCAAAATACGCTTCCCCTTTCAGTTCCACACTCCGATTGTCTTTCCTGAAAACTATGGGATAACGCAAGGTACTTCCCGCATTGAGCCACGCCACCGAATGGTCAGGAAGCTCATAACGGATGACCGAACCTTTGGCAGCCGTGACTTCGGCGTAGCAGTCTACCGCTTCCGGTCCACTGAAATATAAGTAGCCCAACGTCAGCGAAATCATCAGCAAAGGTAACGTCAAGAATGCGGCATAGCGCATCAAGCTATCATACATCTGCCTACCCCGCTTTTTCCTTATCAACTGCTGTGTCCGTTCAAAAGCTTTGGCCACATCAATTGATTCCATTTCCCGGATATCATCTCCCAATGCTTGTGCTTTCCGAAACAATAAATCCGAATCTAATTTTTCCATAATCTCTAAACCTTATAACCTATTTATAATTGCAATTACATAGATAATACAATCGGGAAATCAAAAAGGGACAGCTAAAACAAAGTTTTTTCAATTGGGTCCTTAATAACAAAATACTACTTGCCTATTGCCACAGCTTTGTTCTTTTAAATTTCAAAAAGAACCTTTTATTTGACTTTCTTATTGTATATTTGCCTTCGAAATACTGTAGATATATTATGAAACTATCTCTTAATGAACAAAGCAAGAAACAAGTATTCAAGCAGCTCTACGAGGAGTACTATGCCCCCTTCTGCTTGTATGCCAAGCGTTTTGTTGACAATAAAGAGACTCGCGAAGACATTGTTTCCGAAGTATTCGCCTCCCTATGGAACAACATGGACAACTTCGAGATAGACCCGAAAACGATATTGGGTTACCTCAAGATGTGCGTGAGGAACAATTGCCTGAACTACCTGAAGCATCAGGAATATGAATGGAATTATGCGGAAGTCGTCAAAAAGAAAACCCCTGTCTACGAAACGGAACCGGACAGTGTATATACCTTAGACGAAATGTACCGGATGCTGTACGGTACCCTGAACAAGCTTCCCGAGAGCTACCGCATTGTCTTCATCGAGAGCTTCTTCAAGGGAAAAACGCATACAGAAATAGCGGAAGAGCTGAACCTTAGTGTGAAGTCAGTCAACCGCTATAAACAAAAAACATTGGAATTTCTGCGCAACGAGCTAAAAGAATACATGCCGTTGCTGCTGCTATTCATTTCCCGGTAGGACTCCACCTTATTAAAGGTATTGCTCATCAGGGAATCTTGTGAGCATAATAATCCATTTACTCTTCCGGCTTCAGCGGTTCGCTGCCCATAGTCAGCTCCAGCGTACCGCCGTCCACTATATCCTGATGCGTGAAGAATGGAGTCTCCAACTTATTGCCGTTCAGCACAATGCTCCGCACATACTTGTTGTCGCGGCTGTTGTTGTGGGCTATCACCTTGAACGACTTGCCGTCTTTCAGATGAACGGTCGCCTCGTTGAACAGCGGGCGTCCGATGGAATATACCGGCTTGCCGGGGCATACCTGATAGAAGCCCATCGCATTCAGAATGTACCATGCAGACATCTGTCCGCAGTCTTCATTGCCCGAAAGTCCGTCGGGGTTGTTGAAGTAAAGCGTATGCAGCACCTCATCCACAATCTCCTGCGTACGCCAGGGCTGGCCTACGTAGTTGTAGAGATGGGCAATGTGATGGCTTGGCTCATTGCCGTGGGCATACTGGCCTATCAGACCGGAAATATCCACCGAGGTCGATTCACCTTCCAGCTTGGAATCGGCCGTGAACAGAGAATCCAACTTGCCGATGAAGGCGTCGCGTCCTCCCATCAGTTCCACCAGTCCGTCCACATCGTGGGGAACGAACCAAGTCCACTGCCATGCCGTACCTTCGCAATAGTCATCGTTACGGTGATTGGAAGCGCGGGGGTTGAAAGGCGTACGCCAGTTGCCCTCACTGTCCAGTCCGCGCATGAAGCGGGTACTCGGATCGAAATAAACTTTATATCCCTCGGCAAAAGCCGCATACTTATCGCGGTTGGCTTCGTCGTCCAAAGCACCTGCCAGTACGGAGATACACCAGTCATCGTAAGCATATTCCAAAGCTTTAGCCACAGATTCATTGTCTTTATCGCAAGGCACGTAGCCAATCTTGTTCTTCCAGTACTTGGCCTGCGGCATCAGATGCGGCACAACCAAAGGATGCGTGATAATGCCCGTCGTATCGTATTCTGCCGTACGGAGGCAAGCCTTGTAAGCCTCCTGCACGTCGAAGTTACGGTATCCCTTTACATAAGAATCCGCTATGAGGGAGGCTGCATGATAACCAATCATGGTACCCGTATAGTTTCCGGCCAGTTCCCACATAGGCAGGACGCCGCCCTCGCGGGACTTCTGGATGAGCGAACGGATGAAAGCCTCGTTCAGTTCAGGATCAATAATCGTCATCAGCGGATGATAGGCACGGAAAGTGTCCCATAAAGAGAAAATGGTGTAGATAGGCTCGTCCACCCTGCCTTGATGGGGCTTCAAGTCCATACCAAAGTAACGTCCGTCAGCATCGGTAAACAAGTTGGGCTGCATACCCGTGTGGTAAAGTGCCGTGTAGAACATGGTACGCTGGTCGTTGTCCTTCGTATCGATGTCAATCTTGGAAAGATAAGTGTTCCACTGCTGGCGGGCAGCACGGCGCACACCGTCAAAATCCCATCCGGAGATTTCGGCTTCCACATTCTTGCGGGCACCGTCCATATCCACGGCAGACACACCTACCTTTACCAATACCTCCTCATTGGGCTCCGTCTGGAATTGCAGTAAAGCTTTAGCTGTAGGCAGAAGCGGACCGCCTTCGTCCAATGCCATGGAGTCCGTGACCAGCGTATAGGTAAATGGTTTAGAGAACTTGGCGTAGAAGTTGATATACTGGTCGAAAGCCCAATATACAGTCTTCTTGCGTCCACGGATTTCAGTATCGCTGATTACTTCCAGCTCCATCTGTTCATTCTTCTGGCGCTGGATACTGTAATCCAGGTCGAGGATAAAACCTGCATCTTCCGCTTTCGGGAAGGTATAGCGATGAATCGCCGCACGTTTGGTAGAGGTCAGTTCGGCTTTCACCCCGTAGCGGTCCAAAAATACGGAATAATATCCCGGTTCGGCTGTTTCATTCTCGTGGGAAAAGGCAGAGGCGTACGCCATCTGCTGGCTCTTCGAGCCCATGGAGTGGTAATCCTGCCGACCTACAGTGGGCATCAGCAGCACATCCCCGTAATCGGCACAACCCGTACCGCTGACGTGGGTATGTGAAAATCCGTTGATAGTAGTATCTGCATAGTAATATCCGGAGCAGGCATCCCACTCGTAGATACGCGTGTCGGGGCTGGGCTGAATCATCCCGTTGGGAACTACCGCTCCGGGATAGGTATGCCCATGTCCACCCGTACCGATGAACGGATTGACGTAAGACGCATAGTCCGGTGCCGTCTGGGTACAGCTGCAAACCGCCCCCAGCAGAAAAAGTCCGCCCAACAGTATGGAACTAGATTTCATGTTTTTCTTCATATTGTTTATTGTATAAGTAAGTGTATAGCTTCATAATAGAATCTTGTTATATGAGAATGCTTGAGGAGGGCCGCCCTATTACTTTGAGCAAAGCCCTCCTTTGTTTCATGTATGAAAAGGTTCAAGCATCCGTTTTCCGAAACCTCAGTTTACGGAAAACACGGCATCAGCGTACCTTCTTCATCGTATAGTTCTCACTCACGAAGTAAGGAACATCGGGGAAGATGTCGGTCTCAATCTCACCGCCTACATACTTATAGGGATTGATAGCCCATCTGTTGCCTAAGCCATAGATATGCATATCACCGTTAGGAGCAATAGCACCATCCATATAGTAATCATCATAGTTAGGATATGCTTTCCACTGGAAATTCTTGCTGTAAGTACCGAAATGCATCTTGTAGGTAGCAGGGTCTTCAGCATCGCCCTCATGAATGGTTTGCGGATAGATGAGCAGTGCACCGTTATAGTAATCGCAATGCATCGGATACTTACCGGTGATTTCGGGGAAAGTACCCCAGTTGTAAACCACATATCCGGTACCTTCTTCATCCTTCTCTATAATTACATTCTTCTCAAACTCCTGACTGCCTTTCCAATCCCACCAGCGAGGATTACCTTCTTCATCCACATAGGTAAAGAGGGAATTGCTGGAAGTTACCTTCCACTCGCCGACCAAATCTTCATAACCCAACATTTTGCCCTGATAAGCTTCACCGGTACGGCTCCAGTACTTGCCACTCCATTCCACTCCATCATCAAAGAGCACCTCACTTATTTCCGAAAGCAACACGTAATACTGATACATCAGTGGTTTGGGGTTGTAGAACATCTGAATACCATAACCTTCATCCTTCACTTTTTGGAATTTGCTTTTGTCAAATCCGCTCCAGCCTCCGTTCAGCTCATCATTAATCTTCCAGGGTAACGGAGCATACTTGGATTTGGGCAGGTTCTCAAAATGAGACTCTTCACGGCCAAAGGCTCCATTAGGATTCTGATTCTGGTAATAACCGTAGGTCATATAATCCACAATATCACCTACTTTCACACCTTCTACCTCGCCGTCGGGAGAGTCGAGAGAACCATATTCATACACACCAATCAACTTTTTGCCAAACACTTGGCGGCATTCGTAAACCAAGCGCGCGAAGTTGGCACGTGAACGTTTTTCGAAGCCGAGACTGGGATTGGAGTTATTATAACTGGTGTACTCATCATCAAAGTCAATGCCATCCAAACCATAAATATCCAAGTAGGCTTTCAGTTCCTTAGCAAAGTCTTTGGCAGCAGCTTCCGAAAGGTTGCCCATACCTGCCTCGTCATGGTTACCAAGAATAGTCATCACCACCTTAATGCCTTTAGCCTGCAAAGGACGGATGAACTTATCCGCATTTCTCAGCAAGAAAGAAACCT
>ENA-OWPF01001830-OWPF01001830.1-human-gut-metagenome-genome-assembly--contig:-NODE-1830-length-17093-cov-3.209238_pt1 | contig 17093 bp, 13 predicted proteins | sample MGYA00248261_ERZ651840 | MGnify/ENA primary metagenome ERZ651840 (study PRJEB26924, sample SAMEA4378268) | human gut metagenome | biome: human gut; feature: human-associated habitat; material: faeces... | reverse complement strand
TGCTCGTCACTCCAAGAGACATTACCGTTAATATTAGAGAGATTATTGACAATACCGTAAACCTTATCGGCTTTAGCATCGGTAATATAGAGCTTAGAGCCTGAGGCGACGCTAATATCATTAGAATTAGCATCGATAGCATAGCTTTGAGTATCAGAGGCAACCTTATAACCATTAACTAAGGCCACCTCACCTTCAGTTAAAGCGCCAGTTACCACTAAGGCTGAATTTTCACCAAAATATAAGCCATAATTGTCACTTTTTTGACGGCTTATATCGCCAATATAGACATTGACGTCTTTACCTAATCTAATATGACGCGCTAAGGCTAAAGTCTGCGTGGCATTTTTAATACTATCCTCTTCGTTATCCCAAAGATGTGAGGAGATATCGAGATCACCTGCCTGCATATAGCCACTATAGAGATTGACGTTGCCGGCAAAAAAATCATAATCAAGATCTGAGCTTAAATAGGTGCTACCGGCAGTTTGAATATAGGTGCCTCTAAAGGTATTAGTGGAGCCTTCATTGACGCCTAAAATTTTAAAGATGCCATCATTTTTGACCGTACCTAAACCCGAAAGAGCCACAGGAGTACCCGCCTCGACAATGACAGCGCCGTGCATATCGACCTCACCGTTAACCGTCATCAACTGAATGGCGGTAGATTTTTGCGTACCTGAGGCTTTAATGCTGACAGTCTTACCCTCAGATCCTAAAACAATATGCCCACCCTCTTCCGTATGGACACCGAAATTATGGATATTGTCACCGGTAATGGTACCGTTATAACTTGAAGCGTCAATTTCATTGAGCACGCGCCCTTCTTTTAAAGTAACATTAGTGCCATATCCATAAGAGGCAATACCAAAGGACTCTAATTTTAAATTCTCAGTGTCAATGCCGCCTGTAAGCACGGTTTTAGCGCAAATAGTGCTCTTACCTAAGACTATAGTAGACTGATTTTTAGCTAAAACAGCGGTGACATAGGCATTATTCTGCGCCTTCGCGGTAGCCTCAATAATATTGTCACCTAAAAAGATCCCCTCAGATCCCTTGTCATTATTCTCATCTTCAAAATCAAGGCCACGGGCGATAACTTCCTGAGTATCTTCAACATAGGCTGAGATTTCAATAGCTCCGTCAATTTTGACCTGGGTGCTTTTATCAAGACGAATACCATAGGCAGCACTGCCATTTTTGCTGTGATTACCCGTAGAGATGGCGCTTATCTTAGCGCTATCTAAAGTAATGCTATTATCGGCATTATCGGCAAAGATACCGTAGGAAATCGCTTGATCGACCCCCTTAGCTTTAGAGGTAATATCTACATTACCACCTTTAACTATGACATTTTGGCTAGTAAGGTGAATGCCGTCAGCAAAACCAAAGGTCCCGGTAAGGGTAGAAATACCTTGACCATCGACGGTAGACTTGATCGTGAGATCGCCTAAGATGACCGAAGGCTCAGTTAAATTAGTATTAGCAATACCTTCAATATGAAAACCGTCCGATTTAAAAGTGCCTAAAGCCGTATTATTATTAACCTCAATTAAGCCATCACCATATTCAAGTTTCTTATCATAGGTATTGCCTTCACTTTGATAGGTGCCGGCATAAAAGTACACCGCATGCAGAAATTTTGCATAATCAGTTTCAAGCTTTAAATTAGCTAAATTACTAACCTTAATCTGATAGCCACCTGAAACATCGATACCTTTAATATGATCTTGATAGACCTTGCTGATATTTAAATCACCACCGCCGAAATTATAGGTATATTTATTACCAGCTCTAGAAATTAAATTCTTAACTGTGGTGTCATAATTATCCAAACTTGGGTGGACAACTTCAGTATAGCTTTGAGCTAAAACGCTACCGGATATCCCCATCAAAAGCATCGCGGCAATGGCATTCATGCCCTTAAAGATGACATGGTATTTGCTGTTAATATGTAAATTCTTATCAAGAATTTTGTCTAAAGCTTTTCTCTCGTACATTTTAAATCCCCTGTTGTCGCTATTTTCTTGTCTTTTAATCTAAAATTTTAGTTTTAAGCAAAAGCAGCTTAATAGTGGCGACAGAATGATGTTAAAGGCATTGTATTCATGCTCTAAATACATATTGATAAATTTTATCAACTGCCTTGAGTATATAATTTTTATAAGATTTAACTTATTGATTTACAAATATTTTAATTTTATAGATAACTGTAAAGAGGAGCACTTCCAACATTTATAACTATTTTTTAGTTAAAGACAAACGCTATCTCTCCATAAATTTATGCGCTAAATTGCCTTAGATTTTACATTTAAGCCTAATTTTAATACTGAGGCAAAAATCGAAATTTGATCACATTTTTTGCAAATAAGAATGCATAAAAAATTTGGACTTTACCCTGTTTTTTAAAGAGACTAAGAGGCTATTATCAAAAGATTACGCAATCTTTTTTTTTAATTTAGGCAAAAGTAAGCTTAAGCTAACAATATAGGTTTAAGCTAAGTTATGGGGGGGGTAAATTACTAAAAGTTTTCTTTGATCACTAAAAGCTTGTATAAGCGTAAATTTGTAAAATCAAGCAAAAAAGCTCTGTAGGTATAATCCATGCTTAAAGTGTATGTTTAAAAATATGTGATTGAGATCAATTTATTTAAGAAGATAAATCTCAGCTTTTACTCAAGATTTTTAATTTTTTTTAGACTTCAAACAATTTTTTTAAACTTAGGGCGTAATAATTTAAAGAAATTTAAACTAAATTTAATCTCAAATTGACAAATAACTATTTATTTTGATGAAACTTGTATGCAAAGAAAACAAGTTTTTAAATTACTTTTGCCTAAAGCTTAATCTTAAAGACGCTAAAGCTAGATATAAGTGCGCCTTAAAACCTAATCTTGCAAAAATAAAAGTTGTCACTCTCTAAAGGCTCCTACCTGCATTAAGTGCACTTTATTGCTTAATTTAATTAAAAAAAATGAATAAACTTTTTTTAAATCATGCTTTTTGCAAGTATTCTCGCCTTTTTAGCGAGTTTAAAATTTAAGTGAAGCTTCCATGCAACCTCTAATGTTTAAGACACTAAAAAATCCCAATTTGGAGCAAATTCTTGAAAAAATCTTCTGCTTAAGCTTTAAACACCCTGTTTAAGCTTTTTTTATACTAAATAAAAGCCTGCACAGCTCCATAAAAGTGCAAACGGCATTTTTTGAACAGCACGCAAGATCTCTGTCTTAGCTTTAAAGCCTCACAAGCTTTTAGCTATACTTAGTCTACTTTTAACTTTTAAAGGAATACTCATGCCCATACCTCCTGAAATCCTAGCCGTGCCCCGACCTAAAAATTCCATTGTTACCGTCTATGGCAAAAATAAAGATCTCTATGCAGTGAGAATGCGCATTGGCTGTCGCCGGGTGGGCACACGTAATCTGCCGATAAATGGCCCGACCATAGGACACATTATCAATAATCAATATGTCCCTAAGGTTGAGAATAAAAAGACACAGCCTAAAAGCACCCGTTTTGAGGGTAAATTCGCTAGTGCCTATGCCCTCTCCTGCCTAGAAATAGCAAAAGAAGCTAATCTCTATAGATGTCTCAATAAGGCCTATGGCAAGAGTACTACTTTAAAGCTTTTAGCTATTGCCTCCTTTGTGGCTGCCGGAAAGAGTACAGAGAATTTAAGCCTCGATGATTTTTTAAAAGAGCATTTTGCTTTTATTGAAGAGCATCTCAATCGTCAAACTGACTTTAGTGACGAAGCTGAAGACAATTTTTATAGGCTCTGGATTGCTAATAATCTCAATGATAGCTATAACATCCTCGATGCTGGCTCTTTATTGAGTACTAATGCGCATAAGAGTATTCCCGATAATTTAGGCATTATCTGCAATCAAAAAACCGGCCTTGCGGTATTTTGTACAAGCTTTGTAGGAGAGCTTACCTCTGGACGTAATTTACGCATACTTTTAGATAAGGCGCAGACACTTAACCTTAAAGGTGAATGTACCTTAGTGATGACTGGCTCGCAAATAAGCCGTCAAAGCTTACAGAATATCCGCGACAATGGCTGTACTTATTTAAGCGATATCCCCACAGAATTTTTAAATGAAGTCCGCGATCAGATCTTAAAGTGGCGACAATTAGGTGATGACAGTGAGATCTATTTAAAGGGCGAGGATATTATGCGTGAGCATGAGATAGAAATGCCTCTAGGCGCCACTCACTGTAAGCTCTTACTCTATAAGTCAGCCCTAAAAAGCTTAGATGAAGAGCGTATCTTAGTGCAGCGCTTTAAACTCTTAGAAGAGGAAATCTCGAAAAAACATAGCTTAACTAAGAGTGAAGAGCGTCTCTATCAGGAATTTTTCAAAATCGATCTTAAAGATGACGGTACTTTTAGCTTTAGTTTAAATCAAGAGGCCTTAAATCAGGCGCTTTTATTATGTGGAAGCTTTGCCCTCTTATCTAATCATGAGGCTTTTAAAGCTAAGATCGCTTTAGAGAGTTACACCTTACATCAAAACTTAAATCAAGCCCTCAAAGCTCTCAATAATACCGCCGCAGAGATTGTCTTTTTAGCTTTGATCTTGCGCCGCGCTTTTGAAGAGCGCCTTCAAGATGACTGTGAGCATAAGCTTGCATCTTTAATTAAGCTTCACTGTCAAAATCGCTTAGGACAGTGGGAGAGTGTTAAAACTTTAGATGAGAGCACTCAAAGTCTTCTTTATGCCTTAAAGCTCCCCTTATGGCAGAGAACTTAAAGCCTCTAGATTAGCTAAGTGCCAATACTTAAACTTTATAAAGCTGTGATCTAAATGACAAAATTTAACTAAGTCTTAAGCTAGGCCTTAAAAGTTTAAGCACAAAGCGCCTTTTTGTGCGCTTTGAGTGCGATCATTCTTGCAAAACCTAGGATTAGTGATTGTAAAAATCAGCATTGCGTATAAACTAAAATTACTAATTCTTTTGAATTTCAACAGTTTTTATAAGCATAAGCTTAGACTTTAAATAAATGGGAGCTCTTCATGGCTTTAGATAAAAAAAACTATATTATCCCCTCAGTGCTACTTTGTGAGGCTTATTATAACAATCGCCACGATAATAAATTTATCGTCTCTAAAGTCGAAAATGTCGTACAAGACGGCTTCTTCAAATCCATTGAAATGTCCCCCTTAGCTTGTGCTGATTTAAGAAAGAAAGTCGCTAAGGCTATCAATATCAAAGGCTCTAAGATTGAAAGCTGTGTTATTTGGGCCACTGAGCGTTTAGGTGAGCATGAGGTTAATCTCAATGCCTTAGATGAAAAACAGCGTCAAGCTTCAGTTGATGCCGTCAAGGCGGTATTAGATGGTGCTAAGGAAACAGCCGCTACCCATGTAGGTATCTATGCCGGCCCTAATGTCGGTATTTTAGAGAGATCTTGTGCTTATAAGGCCTTGATTAAATCCGTAGGCGAGATTGCAAGCTACGCTAAAAAGTTAGATTTAGAGGTACTTTTAGAGCCCTTAGATCGCTTTGCCCACAAGAAAAAGCTCTTAGGCACTTCCCGCGATGCTAAAGAATTATTTGAGATCATCTCAAAAGAGCATAGCAATGTTAAATTATGCTTAGACACTGCTCATACCGCCTTAAACCGTGAGGATCTGTGTGAGGCTTTAGATATGGTGGCGCCTTTTACTAAATTTGTTCACCTCTCAAATGCCGTCTTAGACTTCAACGATCCTTTATATGGTGACAATCACATTCTGCCAGGCGAGCCGGGCTTCTTAACAGTTAAAGCCGCCGAGAGAATGTTCACCCACGCCTATAAGGCTGGCGTCAATGCCGATTGTGGCTTAAGAGCTGCTGTTGAGTTTAGACAAAATGAGATTAGCCTTAACAATCGTGCCTTTGAATACGGCACCGATTTCTTAAAGCAGATCCTGTTAGAGTTCTATCTCAATAACTAAATTCTCACTTAGAGATCAGGGGCTCGCCCCTGATCTTTGTCTTCTGTCTATAATCTTTGGCAAAAATTAAAACTCACATCAGAGATTCCAACACTATTACTGATGAACCACAAAAAAGCCCGGAAATATCCGGGCTTTAACTTTTTGTTTTACTTAATTAAAGTCTGTGTACAGACATGGTATTAGTAGTGCCAGAAGGTACGAGAGCACCGTTAACCATGACGATCTTATTGCCTTCACGAGCTAAGCCTAACTCGATGGCTAACTTCTTACCTAAGTGGAAGAATTCGTCGGTAGAGCTGATGCGGTCAACAATCTTAGGCGTGACACCACGAACTAAGCATAACTGTCTTGCAGTACGGGCATTCGGGGTTAAAGCTAAGATGGTTGCTCTCGGGAAGTACTTACGAATAGCGCGGGCAGAACCACCGTGCTCGGTAGCAACCACGATAACCGGAGCCTTCAGGGTCTCAGCAGCCTCAACTGCAGCTAAGCAGACAGCATCGGTAACAGATAAACGATCGTTGTCATTGCGCTCGATACGAGCAGGGATTTCACGATCGGTACGAGAGCAGATAGCACTCATGGTGGCAACAGCCTCACGCGGGTATTTACCCTTAGCAGACTCACCTGAAAGCATTACTGCATCGGTACCATCTAAAACGGCGTTAGCAACGTCACCGGCCTCAGCACGGGTCGGACGCGGGTTCTTGATCATAGAATCAAGCATCTGAGTGGCGGTAATAACGATCTTACCTGCTTCATTGCAACGCTTGATGATGTGCTTCTGAGCAAAAATAACTTCCTGGGCCGGGATTTCCACACCCATGTCACCACGGGCAACCATGATACCGTCAGCAGTAGCTAAGATATCCTCGAAGTTATCTAAACCTTCCTGATTTTCGATCTTGCAGATGATCTTGATCTCTTCACCACCGTTAGCGTCTAAGAACTCACGGATGTCTAAGACATCGCGACGGCTACGGGTGAAGGAAGCGGCGATGAAGTCAACGCCTTGCTCAATACCAAAGAGTAAGTCGCTCTTGTCTTTTTCGGACATGAACGGCATAGAAATGTGGGTGTTAGGGAGGTTGATACCCTTGTGCTCACCTAAGACACCGTTATTTAAAACTTCGCAGACGATTTCCTGATCCTTAACCTCGGTAACACGCATACCGATAAGACCATCGTCTAAGAGCACCATATCACCCTTGTGCAGATCCTTGTCTAAATTAGGATAGGTGACAGCAACACGGGTCTTGTCGCCGATGATGGAGCTGTCGGTGCATAAGGTGAAGGTATCACCAGTGCTCAGGCTTACATCCTCGCCGTCTTGGAGTTTGCAGGTACGAATTTCAGGGCCCTTGGTGTCAAGTAAGACTGCAAAGACCTTACCGGTCTTAGCCATGATGTCTTTAATGATTGCGATACGGCCGCCATGCTCTTGATAATCACCATGTGAGAAGTTTAAACGCATGACATTCATGCCATTCTCAAGTAATGACTCTAAAACTTCGCGCTGTTCAGATTTTGGTCCGATAGTGCAGACCATTTTTGTCTTTTTCATGTGTTTTTAAGCTCCAATCCGGAGAGAGAGGATAAGATTGTTGTATGTCAATTTAGTCGCCTAAATTATAGCAGAAACAGCATTAAATAAAAGTTAAATCAGGTATGGCAAAGTAAAAAAAAGTCAAAGAAAAACTTATAAAAATCATAAAAAAACCGGACCATTTAGGTCCGGTTTTACAAATGTTAACTTAATCTAAATTTGATTAGAAAAGTTTGCAATAGTCTAAGAACTGTAAGCCAAAGCTGACAAAAGAAATGACAGCGGCAGAACCGTAAGCGATGTACCAAGTAGCCTTGCTGTGGATACCAAAGTCATGGCTAGAGTGGTGAATACGGTGTAAAGCATAGAAGCTTAACAGGAAGACAATACCGAATAAGCAGATGCTTAAGAACCAGTTGCCGAATAAACCGGAGATCTGGCTGTAGTTAAGCATACCGGAGGTTAAGTCAGCACCAGTGAAGCCTGCAACGATCATGATGAACATGATTACAGGTAAAACGATGGCTGCGACCATACCGCCAGCACCGAACATTAACCAGTACATCGGCTCATCAGAACGACTAGGGAGGAATTTTTTCTCCATTTCAAACTCCTTACATAGTTGCAAAAGCGAAGATCATGATTACAACAGTGGCACCACCTAAGGCACTGTATAAACCGATCTTGGTGACGTAATCAGGTAAGAGCTCGGTAGAGTTCTTGTTCATGAATACACGGACAGCCTTCGGCATCAGGTTGAACCAGGTTACAGCGTGGAAAATCTGAGAACCTAAGATAACGATGTTCAGAAGGATGATGAACCAGTTGCCTAAGAAGCTGTTGACGTACCATAAGTACGGAGCTGCGGTTTCAGCAGTAGCCTCAGCGGCATCAAGGTTACACATGGAGAATAAGAACACGCCTAACAAGATCTCTAAAACAGCGAAGAGTGCTAAAACAGCAGTGCCTTCACGTAACATGTAGAGCTTGAAGAACGGATTCTCCATCCACCAGGTCATTTTTTTAACCGGCGGCATGTACGGCTTACGAAAAGATTTAGGTTCGCTCATAATTTACTCCGGTTTAATCATCTTGAATACATAGTCAGTAGCAGACATCTTCTTACCTAACTGAATTGCAGAAGACGGATCAACCTTCTTCGGGCAAACTTCAGAGCAGTAACCAACGAAGGTGCAGCTCCAGACGCCTTCCTCAGCGCTTAAGAACGGAGCACGCTGAGCCTGACCGGCATCGCGGTTATCAACGTTGTAGCGATAGAGTAAGGTTAAAGCAGCCGGGCCGATGAACTTCGGATTGAGCTTGTACTGCGGGCAAGCTGCGTAGCAGCAACCGCAGTTGATGCACTGAGCGAACTGTAAGTAAGCTTCCATCTGCATCGGGGTCTGCTTGAAGTTCTTGTTTAACGGCATATTAGCATTCTTAGCATCAGGAATGATGTAAGGCTTAATGCGCTCAATCTTCTCGATAAGATCAGAGAGGTCGACAACTAAGTCACGCTCGATCGGGAAGTTTGCTAACGGCTCAATCTTCATGTCCTTGCCCTCATAGTCGCGCAGGAAGGTCTGGCAGGCTAAGTGCGGGACACCGTTAACCATCATACCGCAAGAACCGCAAACGGCCATACGGCAGGACCAACGGAAGGAGAGGCTCGGCTCAAAGTTGTCCTTGATGTAGAACAAAGCTTCGAGAACGGAGGTCTCGGTGTGGTACGGGACATTAAAGGTCTGCTCCCAAGGCTCATTGTCCTGCTCAGGACGGTAGCGGAGAACAGTGATCTTCATATACTTAGTATCATTAGTCATTATTATTTGGCCTCCTGCTGGGCTTTAGCTTTTCTTGCAGCTTCAGCGGCTTCAGCCTCAGCACCGTATACGCGCTTAGCAGGCTGGAAGGTAGTGATCTTAACATCGCTTAACTTAATGGTCGGCTCCTCGCCATCCTTGTTGATGAAAGCTAAGGAGTGCTTTAAGAACTTGACGTCGTCACGCTGCTTGTATGCACCATCCGGACCATCAAGACGCTGATGAGAACCACGAGACTCTTTACGGTTGATAGCAGAGTGAACCATACACTGAGCTACGTCTAAGGTGTAGCCTAACTCGATGAGGTTCATCCACTCGGTATTGAAGACGCGACCGCGATCGGTTACACCGACGTTGACTAAACGCTTCTTTAATGCCTTTAAGGTATCGATGGTCTTCTGCATGGACTCCTGCTCACGGTAAATACCGACGCCTTCTTCCATAGAAGTACCCATCTCGTGACGGATCTTAGACATAGACTCAGTACCCTGAACGTCAAATAAGGACAGTGCACGGGCCTGTGCAGCCTCAGCCTGACGCTCTAATTCCTTAGAGTCGAAGTCCTTGACGTTGTGTGCACGCTCAGCCATAGCGTCACCACCGATCTTACCGAAGACGATGGTTTCAACTAAGGAGTTAGAGCCTAAGCGGTTAGCACCGTGAATACCGACGGAGGCGCACTCACCACCAGCGTACAGACCTTCCATACGGGTTGCGGTGTTACCATCAGTTTCAATACCACCCATGGTGTAGTGAACAACCGGGCGTACCGGAACCGGAGCCTTAACCGGATCAACACCAGAATAGGTCATAGCTAACTCACAGATGAGCGGTAAACGCTCGTGGAGGTACTTCTCACCTAAGTGAGTTAAGTCGAGGTGAACAGCTTCGCCTAAAGGATACTTAATGGTACGACCCTTCTTAGACTCGTTCCAGAAAGCCTGAGAGAGACGGTCACGCGGACCTAATTCCATGTACTTGTTCTTAGGCTGACCAACCGGGGTCTCAGGGCCTAAGCCGTAATCCTGCAGATAACGATAGTGATCCTTATTGTACAGAACACCACCCTCACCACGGCAGCCTTCGGTCATGAGCAAGCCGCAACCTAAGAGGCCGGTCGGGTGATACTGAACGAATTCCATATCACGGAGAGGAACGCCATGGCGATAAGCTAAAGCCATACCGTCACCGGTAACGATACCACCGTTGGTATTGAAGAGGTAGCAACGGCCAGCACCACCGGTAGCTAAGAATACGCACTTAGCGTTGATCTGACGGAAAATACCGTTCTGGAGGTCATAGGCGACAACACCGCGGCAAATACCATCTTCCTCGAGGAGGTCTAAAACGAAGTGCTCATCGAAGCGCTGAATGGACGGGAACTGTACAGAAGTCTGGTACAGGGTGTGTAACATATGGAAGCCGGACTTATCAGCGGCGAACCAAGTGCGCGGTACCTTCATACCACCGAAACGACGAACGTTAACGTCACCGTTCGGCTTACGGCTCCAAGGGCAGCCCCAGTGCTCTAACTGATAGAGCTCCTGCGGAGCCTGACGGACGAACTTCTCAACTACGTCCTGTTCGCATAACCAGTCACCACCAGCAACAGTATCTTCAAAGTGCTTTTGATATGAATCGTCATCACGAACTACACCAGCAGCACCACCTTCGGCAGCTACGGTATGAGAACGCATCGGGTAGACTTTGGAAATGAGTGCAACCTTCAGTTTCGGGTCAGCCTGGGCTACAGCAATAGCAGCACGTAAACCAGTTCCGCCGGCACCCACGATCGCAACATCAAATTGATATTTTTCCACGTGAATATCTCCTAAGATCCTAAAACCTCTCGCCACAATGTGAGAGGTTTTAAGTCAGCAAGCAAAAAACAACGTAATTATAAATGAAAAATGAGAAAAATTTTTATTTAAGCTGGTAATAAAAATCTATAACATTGAAATTATAATAAAAATTTTGTCCAAAATTATAGAACAATGTCTAAATGACAGTAAAACCAGATCTAGATCTCATAAATTTCTGAAAATTTGTAATTTTTTTGAGATCTTTCGCAGTTAGTTAGACTATCAAAGAGCGGCCAAATTTAACCGGAGTTCCTACAGCTAAATCATAAGGGAGATCGCCCTTACCATTAGCCCAGAGGACAATTACGGTTGAACCATATTTAAAGTGGCCGATTTCATCACCGCGCTTATAGTTGTAGCTATCATCGTGAGAATAATCGATGACTTCAACGCCCTTACGTCTGACCACAGTGCCGCCCCAGACAGTATTGATACTGCCAACGAGAGCTGCACCTACCATGATGACAGCCATACGACCAAGTTTAGTCTCAAAGATGCAGACTAATCTTTCATTGACGGTATAGAGATCAGGCATATGTGAAATATTGCTAGAGCCTACCGGGAAGAGTTTGCCTGGAACATGAATAGTCTTAACTAAGGTACCATCGATAGGCATATGGATACGGTGATAATTAGCCGGGGACAAGTAGAGAGTAGCAAAGCGACCGTTTTCAAAATAATCGCTGTCCTCTTTATTACCGCCAACTAAAGCACAGAGTGAATAATCTAAACCCTTAGCCTGAATTAAACGACCACAGCTAATGTCGCCAGCCTCGCCTACGGTACCGTCTACGGGGCTTATGGCTTTGCACTTAGTGTCGATAGGGCGCAGTTCGGGTTTAACCTTGCGGATGAAGAATTCATTGAAGGTTTTGTATTTAGATAAATCCTGTTCAAGGATTTCATCGGTATTGATATTGAAAGTCTTAATAAAGTTATCAATCAGGAAACGGGTAAAGCGACCTAAGTTACGATCGGTAAGCTTAGCGGCAAAATAGGTAAGTGTTGAGAAGGGGGTTAAATACTCAACAGTCTTTAACACTAAGGAAGTAAATGTCATGCCTATCTCCAAAAGAAAAAATATTGCCGCTATCTTAATTTCTTTAGCCAAATTTAGCAAATTTAATTAATTTCTTTTAATATCAAAATCTTAATATAAAAATTAAAAATTTTTTTATAAAACTCCTTGCAATACTTAAAATTTACCCTATAATTGTTCTCACTTTCTGTGATGCGGGAATAGCTCAGTTGGTAGAGCATAACCTTGCCATGGTTAGGGTCGCGAGTTCGAACCTCGTTTCCCGCTCCAGAAAAAAAGCAGGTCACCTCAGGGTGACTTTTTTTTTGCCTTTTTGCCCCAATCCTTCAAAATTTCCTCTTTATTGCTTCTTGTACTTGAAATTAAAGCCATAAGTCTATATATAAGTAGTCAGAAATCTTTATAGACTAATTCTGCCTTATGTGGATTATCAAACTGCTAGGGCTTATCAAAGATGAACGACATCGCTTCATGAAGCGGTTTTCGCCAATTAAAAAATTAATCGTTAACGAAAAAAAATGTTTATAACCACCATTGTCACCAAGATTATCGGTAGTAGCAATCAGCGTACCGTCCGCCGTTTGGCGAAGATCGTCAAATCCATCAATGCTCTTGAGCCTAAGTTTAAGGAATTAAAGGACGAAGACTTTAAAGAGTTGACTGTCAAATTCCGTGAGCGCTTAGAAAAGGGTGAAACCTTAGAGCATATCCTCCCGGAGGCTTTTGCTGCCGCTCGTGAGGCTGCTGTTAGAACCTTAGGTTTACGTCCTTTCGATGTACAGCTTATGGGTGGTATCGTTTTAAACGCCAATCGTATTGCTGAAATGAAGACCGGTGAAGGTAAGACTCTCACCGCTTTATTATCTTGCTACCTCAATGCCTTAAGTGGCAAGGGTGTACATGTAGTTACCATTAACGACTACTTAGCTCGCCGTGATAGTGAGTGGAGCCGTCCGTTCTACTCTTTATTTGGTATGACTGTCGGTGTCAATATCCCGGGTATGAGCCCTGAGGAAAAGCGCGCAGCTTACGCTTGTGATATTACCTATGGTACTAATAACGAGTTTGGCTTTGATTATCTGCGCGACAATATGTCCTATAGTGCCGATCAGCGTGTACAGCGTCCGTTAAATTATGCCTTAGTCGACGAGGTGGACTCTGTACTCATCGATGAGGCTAGAACTCCGTTAATTATTTCTGGCGCCGCTGAGAATAGCTCTAAGCTCTATCAGGCTGTAGATAAGATTATTCCGGGCTTAATCTTCCAGGAAAAGGAAGATACTGAGGATTATACCGGTGAGGGTGACTATACTTTAGATCTGAAATTACGTCAGGCTTATTTAACTGAGCGTGGTCAGGTTAAGATCGAGAAACTCTTAAATGGTATCGGTCTTTTAGCTGAGGGCGATAAGCTCTTCTCCTCTGATCACATTACCTTATTACACCATGTCATGGCAGCTTTACGTGCTCACACTTTATTTAAGCGTGATGTCGATTATGTAGTCGATGAGAATGGTGAGGTTGTCATTATCGATGAGCACACCGGCCGTAAGATGCAGGGCCGTCGTTGGTCTGATGGTTTACATCAAGCTATTGAGGCTAAAGAAGGCGTCAGCATTCATGCTGAAAATCAGACCTTAGCTTCTATTACCTTCCAGAACTACTTCCGTATGTATAAGAAGTTAGCCGGTATGACTGGTACTGCTGATACTGAGGCTTATGAGTTCCAACAGATCTACGGTTTACAGACCATTGTCTTACCTACTAATAAGCCGATGATCAGAAAGGATATGCCGGATCTTATCTATCTGACCGAAAACGAGAAGTACAATGCCATTATCGAGGATATCAAGAAGACTGTCAGCAAAGGTCGTCCGGTCTTAGTCGGTACTATCTCCATTGAGAATTCCGAGCGCTTATCTATGATGTTAGATAAACTCAGAATCCCGCATCAGGTTTTAAATGCTAAGTTCCACGAGATGGAAGCTCATATCGTAGCTCAGGCCGGCCGTCCTGGCACTGTTACTATCGCTACTAATATGGCCGGTCGTGGTACCGATATTATCTTAGGTGGTAACTTAAAGGCCGATCTTGAAGCTTTAGGTCCGGATGCTACTCAAGAGCAGATTGAAAAGGCTACTGCTCAATGGCAAGAGCGTCATGACGCTGTAGTTAAGGCTGGTGGTTTACATATTATCGGTTCTGAGCGTCACGAGTCTCGTCGTATCGACAATCAGTTACGTGGTCGTGCCGGTCGTCAGGGTGATCCGGGTTCATCTCGTTTCTACCTCTCTATGGATGACAATTTGATGAAGCTCTTTGGCTCTGAGAAGCTTAAGTCCTTCATGAAGCGTATGGGTATGACTGACGGTCAGCCTTTAGAGCACCGTTTTATTACTCGTGCCATTGAGTCAGCACAGCGTAAGGTTGAGACTCGCAACTTCGATATTCGTAAGAGCTTATTAGAGTACGATGATGTTGCTAACGAGCAGCGTAAGGTCATCTATGAGGAGCGTAATGCTCTCTTAGATGGTGAGGATATCAGCGAGACTGTTAACAATATCTTTGCAGATGTTTTCAACGATGCTATTAACCGCTTCATTCCGCCTAATAGCTTAGCTGAGACTTGGAATATTGAGGGCTTAGAGAAACACCTCTATCAGCACTTCCTTGTTGAGGCTCCAGTATCGCAGTGGCTCAAGGAAGATGAGCACTTAGTTGAAGAGCAGATCCGCGAGCGTATTATCGCTTTAGGTCGTGAGCACTATAAGAAGAAGTGCGATCTCATCGGTCCTGACAATCAGAAGCACTTAGAAAAGAGTGTGATGCTGCAGTGCATCGATACTCTGTGGAAGGAGCACTTAGCTTCTATGGATTATATGCGTCAGGGTATTGGTCTGCAGGGCTATGCGCAGAAGAATCCGAAGAACGAGTACAAGATTCAGTCCTTCAATCTCTTCTCTAAGATGTTAGAGAACTTAAAAATTCAGGTTGTTTCCATCCTCTGCCGTGTGCAGGTCAGAATGAAGAGCCCTGAGGAGATCGAGCAGGAGAAAGAAGCTGAGAAGCTTCAGGCTGAACAGCAACTTCAGGAGCAAAATGAGCAGGATGAAGAGGCTAGAATGCGTGAAGAGGCTAAGGAATTTGCCAATAAGCATATTGGTAGAAATGATCCGTGCCCATGTGGCTCTGGTAAGAAGTTTAAGAACTGCCATGGCCGTTTTGTAAGCTAAGTTTTTTCTGTAATCTCAAAGCTCGTCAAACGTAAAAGTGCGACGAGCTTTTTTGTCTCTAAATTTAAAAAATAAAACCAAAAGAGCGAGAGCGTGATTTTTAGAAAATGTAAAAAACATACATAATGAAAAAAATCTGTATGTTTATTTAAGTAAAAATCTCTCTTAGAGGCGCTTGTTTTTAAATCATGGTATAAAAGCTAAATTTAGTAGATAAAACGCTAATATATGCGCTTTGTCCACTCCTGAAAGCTTTTATTGTGTATTTAAAAAAAATAGTTTTGGGCATTTTTTTAAGAAAATTTAAGAAATTATTAAAAAATTTGTTGACACTAAGGCCTTAAAATGGTTTAATAACCGCCGTTGCCCAGATAGCTCAGTCGGTAGAGCAGGGGATTGAAAATCCCCGTGTCGGCAGTTCGATTCTGTCTCTGGGCACCAATCTTAAGTTCCCCACAAAATCTTAAAAAACCTATAACTTGAAACGTGTTTGCAAGGCGCTTTTTTGTATTTGAAATATTGCTATAATAAACGCCGGTATAGATTTATTCGTATTATTGCTTTAGGTTAAGGATAGGCATCATGACAGATGTAAAGAGTCCCGTAAAAAAGGGAACAGCAAAATTTAGAAGCTTTGTGGCCGCCTTCATGCAGGGTAATGGTCAGAATGATGCTTTGCAATATCTTAAGGATAAGCGTATTCCGGTAAGCATTTTTTTAGTGACCGGAGTTAAGTTTGACGGTATTATCAGCGCTTTTGATCAATATACCATCAGCATTGTCGATGTGAAGAATCATCAGCAGATGATCTATAAAGATAAGATTTCAACTTTAGCTTTAAAGAAGCCGGAGTTTCAAAGCCGTCCGCAAAAGCCTAAGCATAGCTTCAATAAGCCTTCCTATAATCAAGAGGCCCCTAAAGCTTAGGAGCCTCTTATGAGGACATAATTAAGCTTCATGGAGCTTAACAAATTCTCCGTCCTTAACTTCAATACAGTTAAAGCCACCTGCTAAGGCGGCTTTAACGCCTAAAGGGCCATCCTCAAAGACTACACATTGTGAAACCTGAAGTTCCATCTTCTTTGCACACAATAAGAAGGTATCAGGGTAGGGCTTATGTCTCTGTACCATCTCGGCCGTCACAATGGCATCAACAGTATCTAAGAGACCGTGAATACGTAAGATATCCTCAGCATTTTTAAGCTGTGTGCCTGAACCTACGGCAATCTTAATTCCACGCTCATGAGCTTCTTTCAAAATGGCTAAAACCTTAGGGAAAAGCTTTACTTCATGTATCTTCTCGCGATAGAGTTCGACCTTACGCTCAACAAAGGCATCGATATCGCCGACTTCATGACCTTGATTTTTAAAATAGGTAACAACATCGCGGCTAGAAACGCCACCCATGTCATAAATTAATTGCGGATCGATCTTAAAACCGTGTTCAGCACAGACCTTCTCCCAAGCTACAACATGGAAGGGCATGGAATTGATGAGGGTGCCGTCTAAATCAAAGATAAGTCCGGCATAGTTTTTATAATTAGGAAAATCCATAAACAACTCCTTTTAGTGTTAAGGAAATAATCAGGAGTTTGACAGTTTTCCTCTAATTATCCCCCCTTCTTTTAAACTAAATTTC
>ENA-OWPF01001815-OWPF01001815.1-human-gut-metagenome-genome-assembly--contig:-NODE-1815-length-17235-cov-4.785215_pt1 | contig 17235 bp, 19 predicted proteins | sample MGYA00248261_ERZ651840 | MGnify/ENA primary metagenome ERZ651840 (study PRJEB26924, sample SAMEA4378268) | human gut metagenome | biome: human gut; feature: human-associated habitat; material: faeces... | reverse complement strand
CCGCCGCCCGCCTTCATGATGTCCGCAAAAAGAAGGTCGGCGGAGTCCTTGATGCCTTCCTTTTCCTGCATGTCGGTGCCGGCGGCCGCGACGGCGCCGCCGTTGATGATGGAGTTGCCGCCCGGCGTGCTCATCTTGTCGACGAGCATGATCTCCTCCTTCTTCGCGCCGAGGTAGTGCGCCTCGAGGGCGGCGGCGCAGCCGGCAAAGCCGGTGCCGACGATGAGAAGACCCGTAGTTTCGTCCCACTTCTGCGGCGCTTCGGTCGAGAAGGCGGGAGCGGAGACGGCGGCGGCAGCGGAGGCTGCGCCGAAGAGGGCGCCGGTCTTGAGGAACTGGCGGCGGGACTGGTTGGTCATGCTGATACTCCTTTTCATGAGTGATGGTCGCGGGACGGACCTCCGTGTGCGGCGGAGGCTCCCGCCGTCCTGCGGCTGGTCGGCCGTCAGGACGCGGTGAAAATCATCGGGCGTTCGAGGGACGGTCCCGTCAATCCGGGCCCGAAGCGATGCCTGTCAATGCCTTTCAGCGCCTCAGGGCACCTTGAAGCCGAACTGGTGGCACTGGTCGCAGAAGTTCTCCGTTTCGCCGTGCATGTAGTGGCAGTTCGTGCAGTCAAGCTGGTCCTGATAGTGCGGGGAGACGTGCGGATTCGTCGGCTTGACGTCCTTCGTCTTCTCGACGAGGTCCTTCGTGTTGTGGCACTGCGTGCACGTCTTGATGTCGGGCGTGGCGGGATTGGCCTTGTCGGGGCCGTGGCAGGTCTCGCAGGTGAGACCCATCGCCGCATGACGGTCGGCACCGAACTTTCCGTCGGCGGCAGAGGCGGTGCCCGCAGCCATGAGGGCGGTCATCATCAGGGCGGCAAGCGTCTTGAAATTTGTCATTAAAATCTCCTGTAGGGGCGAATGGTTCATGGGGGCCGAGCGCCCTGTTCGAGTGAATCCTAGTCCATTAAGCCTGCCTTAAGACGCGCCGACTGTGCCAACTTAGGGTAAGCCTCCATCGAAAGTCCCCACTAGTTGGGTGTTCTCCATCAGGGTTCCTCCGAATAAAGAACCAGAAAAACCGCCGTTCGTGTTGCTTTTCCGCCACACGCCGTTTCGAGAGGAGATGCGCTTCGCAGGGCTTGCGAAGCGAGACCGTCATGCCGCATCCGAAGCCTGCCGAAGGAAACGTTGCGCTCATCAGTCCGCCTGAGGGCGCCGTCGCCGCCGCTGCGCCCGCGCCCGAAGCAGACGACCGCTGGGTCTGGTTTGAGGACGAGCACGGCGAGCGCTTTCGCGTCCCGCGCTCCTGGGTTCAGGGCGCGCCTGCGGACGCGAGCAATGCAGGCGGATCGGCCGAAGAGGCGGACCCGGACGAGGCGGGCGGAATCCACATCAAGAATCCGACGCTCTCGCGCATGTTCGAAGGCGTGCGGCTCACCCCCGGTCAGGCCTCGCTCGTTCCGAAGCTTCAGGCGTTTCTTGACGACGACGATGCGCGGATCTTCATACTTCGCGGCTATGCGGGCACGGGCAAGACCTTCCTGATGAAGGGCGTCGTCGACTATCTTTCGGCCGTCAACCGCTCCGTGCACCTCATGGCGCCCACGGGCCGCGCGGCCAAGGTGCTCTCGACGAGAACGTCCCGCAGCGCCTCGACCATCCACGCGCACCTCTACTCGCCCCGCGACCGGGACGATCCCGACGACGAGGACTTCACGCTCGTGAGCGACCTCACGTCAAACACGGACGAACTCGACGCGGTCTACGTCGTCGACGAGGCCTCGATGGTCTCCGACCGCGAGACGCAGAATCCGCTCCTGCAGTTCGGCTCGGGCCGCCTTCTCGCCGACCTCCTGCACTTTCTCGAGGACGCCCCCTGCGCGCACCGCAGGCACATCCTGTTCGTGGGCGACGCCGCGCAGCTCCCGCCCGTCGGCATGACCGTCTCGCCCGCGCTCTCTCCCCTGCACCTCGAGGAGGAATTCGGCCTGAAGCCCTCGGAGCACACGCTCACCGACATCGTCCGCCAGAAGCAGGACTCGGGAATTCTCGCGCTCGCGACTGCGCTCCGAACGGGACTCAAAAACAAGACGTACGCTCTTCCAAGGCTTCCTGCGGACGTTCCCGACGTAGAGCGGATCGATGCGCGCGACATGGCGCGCCTCTGCTGGGAGGTCATGGGACGGCGCATCACACGCGACGCCGTCATGATCGCGCAGACGAACGTGCGCGCCCAGCAGCTCAACCGCGCCTTCAGGCGGCTGCAGTTTCCGGGCGTCGAGGAGCTCGCCGCGGGAGACAAGCTCATGGTAATCCTCAACACGCACATGCACGGCGAATTCATCTGCAACGGCGACTTCTGCCAGGTGCTCCGCACGGGAGCGCGCACCAGGCGCAGCGTCTCCTTCCGCGTGAAGACCGGCCCCGCAGGGAAGGGCAGGCGCCTCGTGAACCTCGACCTTGAGTTCCAGAGCGTCACGCTCAGGCTTCGCGGCAATACGGGCGAGTGCTTCGAGGTCTCCTGCATGATCCTTCTCAACCAGCTCGAGCCCGACGACCTGCCCGACATGACGCTTCTCCTTCGCGCCCTCATGGCCGACTTCAAGAACCGCTTCCCGAGGCTCAGGCGCGGCACGAAGGACTGGCAGGACGCGCTCGCCGAAGACCCGTTCGTCAACGCGCTTCACGTCCGCTACGGCTACGCCGTCACCTGCCACAAGTCCCAAGGCGGCGAATGGCCGCACGTCTTCGTCGACTGCGCATGGACGGGACCGAGATCCTCGGCCGACTACTTCCGCTGGCTCTACACCGCAGTGACGCGCGCCAGACAGAAGCTCCATCTCGCCCGCTATCCGAAGCACGCCTACGACGACCCGAACGAAGTCCTTCCCGTGCCCGACGACGCCTGGCCCCGGCAATGGCAGGCCGAGCTTCCCGCAAGACATCCCGGCGAAGACCTCGAGACGTTCGCGCTCGAGCTTCCCAAAGACGACGGCGAAGTCTTCTGACGCCCACGGAAAAACAGGCGGCCGCATTTCTGCATCTTGTAGACGCCGCCCTGCTGAAGGACGAGCTTCTTCTTCGAGACCATCACGACGTTCCAGACCTCCTCGAACGGGAAGGTCCCGCCGTTGCCGATGCTCCTGCCCCTCAGGGTGAGCTTTCGGTCTGCAACCTGCCAACTCTCGTACTCGAGCGTCGCCATGTTGACGGACTCGGCCGAGCCGTCCTCGTCGAGGATGAAGCTTTTCCGAGCATGTCCTTCATAAATTCTCTCCGTTGCGATTCCTTTCGACTCCCGGCGCGCGCCTGAAAAGGGAAGGAAGGGCCTCTTGTATTTTCTGCAACAGGGACTTGCACATGCTCTATTGGTTTTGGAATTTGTCTCTGTCCCCGAAGAAAAAGATGACATAGAAGAACGCGTAAGAGACAAAGACGATCGTCCGATACTTCGTGCAGCCATACAGGCACAGGCAGATGTGTTGCTGACAGGTGGTAAGGATTTCTTGGAGTCCGGGGTTAAGCGACCTATGATTGTGACACCTTCAAAACTTATTTGTGCCGAATTCGAAAATGGCAGGGAAGCTGTCGTAAGAGATCGAAAGGATATCAGCCGATAAACAAGCGGGCTTTTGACAAGAGTTATCGCCCGCCTTTTTCTCTTAAAGAAAGAATTTGACTTTCTTCGTGCAGATTACGGTTTCTAGCCCATTTTGTTTGGCAATACTCAAACGAGTGCTGTCAGAATCATCATCCACGCCGGCAAAGTCACGACGGATGCGAGCATCGTCCCCGCCACGGCGGCCGTGGCGAACTTCGTGTCGGCGTGATGGAACTTTGCAAGCACTGCAATCTGCGTGATGCAGGGAAGAGACGCCTGGATTACGTAGACGCTTATGTAGAGGGGCGAGAGCCCAAAGACCTGCGTGAGCCCGAGACACACGAGCGGGCAAATCACGAATCTCAGATGGTCTGGCATCGATTGGCTCAGCACCTCACGAACAAAGGTCTCCGTCTTGCCTTTACGGGTGGCGGCGGTGAGGTAGAAGGAAAACGGATTGCGGACGTCGTGCGTTTTCTACCCAAAGGCTCTTATCGAAAGTTCTCGGGCGCTCTTTCGTTCGGACAGACGGCGGAACTGCTTCGACACGCGGCGCTTTATGTCGGCGTCGACACGTCGACGACCCACGTCGCGGCCGCAGTGGGAGTGCCCGTTCTTGCTCTCTTCGGACCTACTTCGGCCTGTCATTGTGGGCCGGCGCCCTCCGCGGGTTCGCGCAACTTCGCAAACCACGTGAGTCTGCAGCGCTCAAAGACCGTGACGTCCAGAAGAATCCCCACTACGCCGACTGTCGTCAATGCCGTCCCGGACACAAGACGCGTTGTCCGCGCTCGAGCGACACGAGTCTTGCGATGTGCCTCCAGACGATGCCGCCGGACATCGTGGTCGCGGAAGTCGACCGCATTTTGGCAGGCCGTGCCGACGCGTCGCTCCCCGTCAGCGCCCGGACTCCGGATCTTTCCACGAAACCGGACTGAAAAGACCGTCGCGCGTCGTCCCGGAACGGTTTGAACTGTTCGATGCAGACGGTCTGATTGGCGGGGCGTCAGACAAGAAAGCCTGCCTTTCCGTTCCTTGCGGCCGGGAAAGCAGGCTTTCGAACGATTCCCTCGGCAACGGCTCAAGCCGAGGAAAGCGGGAGAAGGACGGCGCAAAGAACATCGCGTCGTCCTCTTCTCAACGGTTGGAATTATTTCGACTCGCGGAGCTTCTTGACGTCGATGTTCTTGAGTTCTTCGTCGGCGAAGATGGCGGTCATCGGAACGCCGTCCTTGCCGATGGTGCCGCGGTACATGCCGAGGGAGTTCATCGGGAAGGCGAAGTTGCCCTTGGCGTCGAGAATGATCATGCCGCCCGTGCCCTTGATGGCGCCGACCTCGGCGATGGCGGCGTCACCGGCCTTCTGAACGTCCTGGCCGAGGAGCTTGTAGTGGGCATGCACGTTGTAGGCGGCGGACGTACGGATGAACATTTCGCCCGAGCCCGTGCAGGAAACGGCCACCGTTTCGTTGTTGGCGTAGGTGCCGGCCCCGATGATGGGCGAGTCGCCCACGCGGCCGAAGCGCTTGTTGGTCATGCCGCCGGTCGACGTGCCCGCGGCAATGTTGCCGTCCTTGTCGAGCGCCACGGCGCCGACCGTGCCGTACTTGTAGTCGTACATCATCGGGTCGATGAAGAGTTCGGCATTGGCGGTCTTGGGATGATCACCGTCGTGGTCGAGAATGATCTGTTCCTTTTCCTTGGCCTTCTGGAGCTGCTGATAGCGGAAGTCCGTGAAGAACCACTTCGGATCGACGGTTTCGGCGCCGTTCTTCGCGCAGAACTCTTCGGCGCCCTTCGTCGCCATCATGACGTGCGGCGACTTGGTGCGGACGAGGTCCGCGCAGTTGATGGGGTGCTTCACGTTGGTTACGCCCGCAACGGCGCCGGCGGAGAGCGTCTTGCCGTCCATGATGGACGAGTCAAGTTCGTTCTTGCCTTCGCTCGTGAAGACCGCGCCGCGACCGGCGTTGAAGTTGGGATTGAGTTCCATCTGATTGATGGCGGCCTTGACGGCCTCGACGGCCGTACCGCCCTGTTCGAGCACGGCATAGCCCGCCTGCAGAGCCTGTTGGAGGCCTTCGTGGTACTTCGCGGCACGTTCGGGCGTGAAGTCTTCACGCGCCATCGTGCCGGCGCCGCCGTGAATGACGAGACGAATGTCGGCGGCCTGCGCCGTAGCGGCCAGGGCCAAACCCAGACCGAGCGCCAAGAGAGAACGCTTCATGGTGGTACTCCTCATGAGTGGAGACGTCGTCGCACGCCGACCGCATGGGGCCCGGCGTCGGTCGGACGATGTCGGTGGACAAGTTCGAGGATTGTATCTTGACGGAATCGTTTTTCGCCACCCACGATTTCCCGATCGGTGCAAACCCGTAATTTGCTTTGGAAAAACATCTTTTCAGAGTTATTAACTAGGCTTTGACTTAGTTTAGTTTACATCTGTTGTATAATTCCATAATGATGACCGTAACTAACCGCATTGATGTCCGAAAGCTTTCGCTTTCAACCCAGAAAAACCTCCACCAACGCGTTATCGAGGCCTATAAGAAAGGTATAAAGCGCACCCAGATTGCCAAAACCTTTGGCATGTCTTGCCGGTGGGTCTGGAAAGTGTTGCGTGCCTTCGAAAAGCACGGAGAAGAGGCTGCAATCGCAGGACATAGCCGTGGCCCAAGCCCGAAACCAGCGACAAGATGCGACGCCTCTCCCGACAAGAGGAAGCGAAGTTGATGGCGTGGATTATTGATTCCAACCCGTCTCAGCTGAAGTTTCCTTGGGCGGTCTGGACGCGCAAGGCCGTGCGCGACCTCATCCGCCGATGCAAACCGTGTTTGGGCACGTGTCTACACGGGTAAATCCAAATACGGCAAACGCAGCGTCGAGAGCGACTACACGGCGTTCCAATTTGGCTATGATCACCAGGTTCAACCCGGTCTTTGGGCAGGCGCCGCGCTTTCCTTCACGGACGGCTCAAACGATTTCGCGTACGGCAGCGGTGACAGCTCGATTGCAGCCTTGACCGGCTACGTCACGAAGCTATTCGACAATGGGGCATTTCTCGACGGTACGCTGAAATCGACAACGAGTTCAACATCACGTCCAATGCGGGCAACGTCAAGGGAGACTATGACGCCAATATGTTCTCCTTCTCCATTGAAGCAGGGCACCGTTTCCATCCCGTCAACGCCTTCTTCATCGAGCCGCAGATCGAATTCATGTACGGTCGGGTTGAAAGCGGGGTTGAAAGCGTCGACTACACGACGTCCGCCAACTACGGCGTGAAACAGGATGCGGCTGAATCGCTCATCGGTCGTGCGGGCTTCATGGCCGGCCTTGAACTTCCGAAAGACAAAGGCAACGTATACATCCGGACGTCCGTCCTTCACGATTGGAAGGGAGAGGCGGGCTACACCTATTCGTTCGAGGGCCATAGCCGGAGCCTCTCTGAGGATCTTGGCGGCACATGGTATGAATACGGCCTCGGCGCCAACTTCAACGCCACGAAGAATCTGCACCTCTACGCCGACATTGAAGCGGCTGACGGCGGCGAAGTCGATACCGACTACCGTGTGAACCTGGGAGCCCGTTGGAGCTTCTGAGATCACTGAAATCGTGTCTGCCAAGAATGAGATCTGACGATCTCGCGCAAAAGCCGACTTCTTCCGGAAGTCGGCTTTTTCATGGTGTGCCCGAAGCCTTCCGCTGGCATGGCGGCGTCGCGTTCGAGCACGTATTTGACGGTGACGAGGAAAGTTCCGTCAACGGCATCCGGCTGGACGTGCCCTCGATCAAGGGCAACACCGGCATTCTGGATCTTGGCGTTGCCTATCAGCCTGCCCGGTTGACGAACTTGCAGTTCAATCACGGAGCCAAGGGCTATGTTGGAGACCGCGAAGGCGCCTCCGTGAACTTCATTGCGCTTTACGCCTTCTAGTGCAACTGCCAACCGCCATGACCGGGATCGACGGCGCCTGAAGACGAGATGCCGGCACCATGGTGACGAAGCAGCCACTCCGCAAACGGGCCGCCGGAGCGGACGCGCTTCGCCGCATGGCGCCACACCACCGAAGGGCCGGTTCGCCCAATTTTTCATCTCAGGCGAAGGCCTTCCTGCTGTTTCCAAACGCCTTTTCCCAAGGCCTTCGTGGCTGCGCACACGTTGTACAATACCCGTCGCACGCCGGACGCTTCCGGCACCCTTCATCGCACAATCACCCTTCATCGCACAATCTCCAAGCGGAGTCTCCAGATGCATTATCCGATCGCAGTCGCCGGCCTCAAGCGCGACCTGCCTCTCTTTCCCATATCCGACGAGCTGCAGATCGCAGCCTTCATCATGCTCGGCGACCAGGAGCTCACCGTTGCCTGCGCCTCGGCCCTCCTTGAAAAGGCCCCCGAGTACGACTACATGCTGACGGCTGAAGCCAAGGGCATCCCGCTCATTCACGAAATGGCCCGTCAGGCCGGCGCCGCGCGCTACTTCGTCGCCCGCAAGAAGATGAAGCTCTACATGGGCGAGGCCCTTGAGGTCGACGTCCAGTCGATCACGACCGCCGGCATGCAGAAGCTCTTCCTCACGGAAGAGGACGCCGCCCTCATGCAGGGCAGGCGCATTCTCATCGTTGACGACGTCATCTCCACGGGCAAGTCCCTTGAAGCCCTCGAGAAGCTCGTTGAAAAGGCGGGCGGCATCGTCGTCGGCCGCGCCGCGGTCCTCGCCGAGGGCGAAGCCGCCGAGCGCACTGACATCACCTTCCTTGAACCCCTCCCGCTCTTCAACAAGGCGGGCGAAGCCATCTGAGGAGACAGACACATGCAGATCACCGGCATCATCGGCGCGATGGACGTCGAAGTCGCGATTCTTCGCAGCATGATGAAGAACGCCCGCACCGAAACCGTCTCGGGCATCGACTTCATCATCGGCAGCCTCGAGGGCAGGCGCGTCGTCCTCGCACGCAGCGGCGTGGGCAAGGTCTTCGCGGCCCTCTGCGCCCAGACCATGATCCTCAAGTTCGGCGTCACCGAAATCGTCAACTCGGGCGTTGCGGGCACGCTCACTCCCGAGCTCCACATCGGCGACGTGGCCATTTCCACGGCCTGCGTCCAGCACGACATGGACACCTCCGCCGTCGGCGACCCCGTGGGCCTCATCTCCGGCATCAACATGATCGAGCTCCCCGCCGACACGAAGATCGCCGACGAGCTCGACCGCGTCTGCGCAGCCGCCAACGTCAACCACCGCCTCGGCGTCATCGCCTCGGGCGACCAGTTCGTCCACACGACTGAGCGCCGCGAATGGATCGTCTCCACCTTCAAGGCCTCCGCCGTTGAAATGGAGGCCGCCGCCATCGCTCAGGTCTGCTTCGTCAACAAGATCCCGTTTGCCGCCATCCGCGTCATCTCCGACGAGGCCAGCGGCGACGTCAAGATCGACTACATGACCTTCGTGAAGGCCGCCGCCGCCACGTCCTCCGACATTGCGCTCAGGTGGTTGCGCGCCTGCGCCTGATCAAGGCCGAAGCCCGACACTCAAAGGGATGCCGAAAAAATAACAGCATCCCTTTTTTTTCACTTCGAATTAATGCCAACCCGAAATGCGTGCCCAAGCCGGCATGACGTGAACCTTGCGATTGCTCAGCGTGGCAACAATGTCCCTGGACAAAAGAAAAGGGAAATCCGTGTCACTTGCTTTCAATGCCAGCCTGCCCGCGAATCCTGAGTGCCTGGCGGATCAGACGGTCCGCCTGATCCGCCTGGAAGAGCGGTATGTTAAGAACATCGTCGTCGAGCTTCAGGTTGTTGAGCGAGAAGCGCACGCGTAGCTTCACTTGATTCTGCGCGAAGGCAAAAGCTGCGAGCAGACAACCGTTGTCGGCCATCGACAGGGGAGCTCGGGCGCGGAACCCGCATGAATGGCCGAGCCAGCCATCGTTCCGCCCGGCAGAACGCGTGAAACCGACAAGCGCTGCAGATTGTAGAGAAGGGAATTCGTTGCAGACTGAGCCTTCCGCCCGATGAGGGAGACAGGGAAGGGAAGGGACTAGGCATGACGAAGGGGACGCTGTAGAGCGCGTTGAGGCCGACGTAACGCGCGGACCGTCCTCAAAGAGGCTTCCGCCCCCGACAAGACGGCCGTATTCTGCATGACGATCGCCATCATGGCCCAAAACGAACACAAAGCGTCTGCATGAAACCTCATGGGAAGCGATACCGCCGAAACCGTCGCCTTGAGGAAACGGAAACTGCTGCATGCTTCTCACTACAGCAACTGTTTCGATCGGGACCGTTATTCGGTCACGTCATACTTGTTGAGTCCGGGTTGAGACTTCTGGCTCAGACAGACGTAAACGATCACCGTCACAATCAGCGAGGCAACGGGAACGACCTTATCAAGAGCGGAGGCGAACATGCCTGCAGCCAGGAGGGCGAAATACCAGTAGCCAGAATAGCCCATGTCATGCAGACGACGGATCGTAACGAAGATGTTGGCGATGCCGAAGGGAAGGATGAGCAGAGCAGCGATAATAAACCAGAAGCCGACCACAGCATTCGTCAGACCAATGATGGTCCCGCAACCCATGGCAACAGCAAGGCCCAGGACAAACAGGCCGATCTGATAGATCCAGAAATTCCTGCGGCTCGTGCGGCCGTGAGCGGAGAACCGGAATTCATTCTTGAAGTCGTTGATGATGGACATGTTGTTTCCTTTGATCCTGTTTTCGAAGAGCGACAGTATGTGTCGAACAGGAACATGATAGGTGGGAGGATCCGCCGATCGAAAAACCGCAATCTGCTCTTTAGATTACTCAACATAATAGTAGTTATGTTGAATATTGGAAAAAAGTGAATAAGGACGGGGTTCCGTCCTTCCTTCCACTGCTTTTCGATCTTCAGGTCTTCAGGCACGATCTGCGCCTTCGTCCGTCAGTTCCTCCGCGCGAACGCAGGATGCTCGCGCTTCACCTGCGCCACGACGCGTCCGACGGCGGTACCGTCGGCAGCGCCCTTCATGAGCGCCTCGTACGTGAAGCCCAGACGCTTCGCGGTCTGCTCGAGTGTCCTTCGGACGTCCGTCTCCCTGCCGCCGCAGAACGCGATGCTTTCTTCGAGCATGGCAGCGAGGAACTCGTCGTCTCCGGCAAATTGGGCGAGCGGATTTCCTTTGCGCCTTCAGGCACCTCGGCTTCAGCCCTTTTGAGGGCCTCGAGCGCAGCCAGCGCACTTTGAACCGCCTCCCCGAGCCTCGTGCCGTCGCCCGAACGCTCGAGAATGCCGAAGCCGTCGGTGCCGAGCGCCTCCGCGAGGTCGTCGAGCGCGTGAACGATCTGCGCCTCACTGCTCCCGAAGCCTTCTCCAGCAACCTTTTCAAGGCCGTCCGCCATTTCGTCCTCAGACGTAAAGTAAAGGAGCGGATTGAGCTCGAAGTTCATGTCTCGCCTCGGAAAGGGAATGTTTTCCGCCGGAATTCGGCCCTCGGAGGCCCTGAAGGACCCCTGAAGGCGGCAGGGGAGGCGGCGCGTGCCTCCCTCTTCCGGCGCCCTGCTCTTCTCGATTGCCCTGCCCTTCGGCAAGGATTCGATCAGTCAGCACAGACCTCTTCGGCCGCCAGGCGGGCACGCACGGCCTCAGCCTTCTCCTCCTCGGAAAGCGTCAGGGGACGCAGGCGGGAGACGGCGAGCATGTGCTCGGCCTGCCAGACGTCGTGGCAGTACTGCAGGCGCAGCCACATGGCTGCGGACGGACCAGGAAGCACGTGGGCGATGCGCACGGCGAGCTCGGGCGTGACGGGGCCCTCACCCTTCATAACCCGCGTCACTGCGGCGGACGTCACGTCGAGGTGCTTGGCAAACTGCTTGGCGTTGAGTCCCAGATGCTCCAGCGTCTCAGCAAGAATCGAGCCAGGATGCGGGGGATCATACATGCCGCTCATCAAAATCTCCTCAATGTTCTGCCCAACAGGCTTTTCACAACAACAAACGGCGCCCGTGAAGGCGCCGAAAAAGGACGTGAGTATATCGAAGGGAAAGTTGCCGTGCAAGCCACTCCCCTCACCTTTGTCAACCACGGAGTATTTCGAGGTACTGTTCCCAAATGTTTTCTTCACTTCTCAATGTGACAAGCTCTTTCCTCACACGGAACTGCTCAAGTCCCTGCGGATCCTCACGCGACCTCGCCCTTGCTTCGAAGAACTCAACCACATTCCCAGAAACAGTTGCCTCCGGACAACCTCTCAGAACGCAATTCCACTCCAACAATGAAGCCAGGTTGCCTTTGGTCACGAAGGCCGAGCGCAAGGCATTGTTCCCGTGCGTCGCAACGAGACAAGGCAGATTGGCCGCAACAGCTTCCAGAACGACCTGACCTACGCCTCCGATGAAAGCGTACTCTGCACCATGTTCGGCGAGCCAAGCACGTGTGTCCAGAGTGCCGAGCATCACGTCCTTCGGCTGTCCCTGTACCCATTCTGAAACGGCCTCCTCCTTGTACACGGGACCAGCAATCTCATACTCCAACCCGTATCTCCTGCAGATCGTCACAAAGTTTTTCACGGTCGGAAGCTTCTCACGATCAATCCTTCCGATATAAAGCGCCTTTCCTGCATCTAGTCTGTACACCGGCATAACGTCCGGTAACCGGACGACGTTCGGGATGAAGGTCAGATTGGAATACGGCATTTCATGTTTGCGCACACTGACTCGATAATCCAGAGCATCCAGACGCCCCTGATCAACCTTTATCGTGTTGTGAATCATCACGCCGACCCGAGTGAGCATCCTTAACGCCTCGATGTCGACCACCTGAAGCAGATCCGTGGACTTCACATTGAATTCCACGGCAATGGGCTTAATGAGCCTGACGAATTCCATCAGCATGCGGCAGGCGTTCGGAGCCTGCTGCAGAAGGTGGAGACATGGATACGATTCCAAAGGAGCATAGCCTTGCGTCCCCACGACAAGAATCGGTTGGATGCCACGGCTCAAGAGCCACTCGAACTGAAGCTCCAGACGCCTCTCCACGCCGCCAGTCGTAAACAGACAGTCCATCACATAAAGCACGCAGGGTTTGTCTTGCGGCAGCCCTTCGACGACGGTTCGATTGCGACTTTCGTACTCTTCGTTGCGTCTCGCCAACGCAACAAGATGCGCAGGCAATCGCCATGAAAAAAGCAGGAATCCCTTTCCCGGCCGCCCCGCATATATGCGGTCTTGATGTTCAGTGCGAATGCGATAGCCGACAGGATGACCTGCCACCCTGTAGATTTTGTTGAGACCGTACCGGCCTCGTTTTCCCGTCACGACCAGCCCCCTCTATCATTCGTTATCGTTCTGAAAAAAAATCATATCGTCTTGTCATTCTATCCCAAAAAAACTGATGCCGTGAGATCGATCTTTGCAGGTATCCGCCATTTTTGCCCCTTGCGCAACCCCTTCCCCCTTTCGAATTCCCTTGTTGATCGCCTCCGATCAGCCCGCACCAATACTCGTACATACCTCGGGAGGTAGAATTTCGGCCTCTGCAGGCGCACAATTTCCTGTTCGGGCGCCTGAACGCACGGGCGCCGGCCCCTCAACAAAAAGACGGAAGGCAATCATGGAAGACAGCTTCGCCAAGGTGATGTCTCTGGCGGCATTCATCGTGCTCGGGCATCTGCTCAGACGCTTCAACATCCTGAAGGACCAGGCCTTTGCGGCCATCAGCGCCCTGGTGATGAACGTCACGCTCCCGTGCGTGATCCTCACGAACCTCAACGGCGTCAGGATCGAAGGAGACATGCTCCTCATTGCGGGCCTGGGGCTCCTCACGAACATCATCTTCCTCGTCTGGGGACTCTTTCTTTCGCGCAACATTGCGGACACGCAGTGGCGCGACTTCGTGAGGCTCAACGTAGGCGGCTATTCGGTCGGTCCGTTTGCGGTTCCGTACGTGCAGTCCTTCTTCCCGACAACGGGCCTGATGGCGACCTGCATGTTCGACGTGGGCAACTGCGTCATGGCGGGCGGCGGCACTTTTGCGGTGATCGCGGGCACCCGCGTGAAGACGACGCTCTGGCGCACGGTCAAGGTGATCGCCTCGAAGCTCGTGCGCTCGGGCCCGCTCGTCACCTTCGCCTTCGTGGGCCTCATGTCCGTCCTCGACATGCGCCTTCCCGACGGCGTCATCACCAGCACCGCCGTCGGCGCGCACGCCAACACCCTCCTCTGCATGATCATGATCGGTGAGTCGATCAGCTTCTCGATGGGCGGCGGCAAGATGGGCAAAGTGCTCAAGCTGCTTGCGAGCCGCTGGGTCGTCTGCATCCTCATCGCGCTCGGCGTCTGGCACTTCCTTCCCTTCGAGGAGGAGATCCGCATGGCCCTCACCCTCACCTGCCTCTCTCCGATTCCCGCCATGAGCCTCGTCTTCACCGCTCAGCTCGACGGCGACATCGCCATGGCCGCCAACATGAGCTCGTTGAGCGTCGGCTGCTCCATCATCGGCATGTCCGTCGCGCTCATGCTCTTCGGCGCGCTCTGACGCATCAGAAACTCCGCACCACGTTCGGGCGGTCCTCTCCGGAGGGCCGCCCGATTTCGTTCATATCTCCCCTTTTGCTCCCCGTTCTCCGTGCCCGCCCGGCCGCACGGCGCCACTCGCGGGCGCCTGCGCACGCGCCGTGCCCCAAAACGGTGCATACCGGCAACCCGAATCACTTAAAAACGCCTCTGCTGCCGCCTTTAATCGAATTTCCTCACGCTTTAGACCCCGTTGAGGTTCCATTTGCCGAATTTCGTCTCCCATAGACGAATACGGGCCTTTGGCACGCCTTTTGCTTATGAATGGATCAAGGACGCGGGATTCCCCGCCATCCGCACAAAGCATCTCACTCACAGAGGAAAAACCATGAAGTACATCATTGCGGTCATCAAGCCGTTCAAGCTCGACGACGTGCGCGAAGCGCTCGCGGACTGCGGCGTCAGCGGCCTCACCGCCACGGAAGTCAAGGGCTTCGGGCGCCAGAAGGGACATACGGAGCTCTATCGCGGCGCCGAATACGTCGTTGACTTTCTCCCGAAGATCAAGCTCGAGATCGCCGTTTCCGACGAACTCTGCGACAAGGTGGTCGAGTCGATCGCCTCGGCCGCGAACACCGGCAGGATCGGCGACGGGAAGATCTTCGTGATGGACCTCGAGCACGTCATGCGCATCAGGACGGGCGAAACTGACGACGCGGCCGTCTGAGGCGGTCGGCAGCACTCGATTTGGCTTTAAAGAAGACCGAACACTCAGGAGAAAAGACAAATGTCCGCACTCATCCGAATCGCCGCATTCCTCGCTGCGGCGGCCCTTTCACCCGCGGCGCTTGCCGCCGAGGCCTCGATGGACAAGGCCGACGTCGTCTGGATGCTCGTCTCCACGACGCTCGTTCTCTTCATGACGATCCCCGGGATCGCGCTCTTTTACGGCGGCATGGCCAGAAAGAAGAACGTGCTCTCGATCCTTGCGCAGACGACCGTCATCTGCTGCGCGCTCACGCTCGTCTGGTTCGCCGCAGGCTATTCGCTCGCCTTCGGGCCGGGCAGCGCCTTCGTGGGCGGGCTCTCGCATGTGTTTCTCAATGGTCTCGACATCAACAGCATGTCGGGCTCGATTCCGACCCTGCTCTTCGTCTGCTTCCAGATGACGTTCGCGATCCTGACGGCCGCGCTGATGATCGGCGCCTTTGCGGGCCGCATGAAGTTCTCGGCGATGCTGATCTTCATGATCCTCTGGTCGCTGTGCGTCTATTCACCCGTGTGCCACTGGGTCTGGGCCGAAGGCGGATTCTTCTTCGACATGGGCGCGCTTGACTATGCGGGCGGCACGGTCGTGCACATCAACGCGGGCGTCTCGGGCCTCGTCGCCTGTCTCGTGCTGGGCAAGCGCCTCGGCTACGGCCGCGAGCCCATGAGTCCGCACAACCTCACCTTTGCGATGCTCGGCGCCGCCATCCTCTGGATCGGCTGGTTTGGCTTCAACGGCGGCTCCGGCCTTGCCGCCAACGAGCGCGCCGTCATGGCGATCCTCGTCACGCAGATCGCGGCCGCCGCTGCGGGCGTCTCCTGGATGCTCGTCGAATGGATGCTTCGCGGCCGTCCCTCGCTTCTGGGGCTGATTTCGGGCGCCGTCGGCGGCCTCGTGGTCATCACGCCCGCCTCGGGCTTCGTCGGTCCCGTCGCCGCACTCGTGATGGGCCTCATCGGCGGCGTCTGTTGCTTCTGGGGTGCGGTCTTCCTCAAGCGCATGGCGGGCTGGGACGACTCGCTCGATGCATTCGGCGTGCACGGCGTGGGCGGCATCGTCGGCGCCCTCCTCACCGGCGTCTTCGCCTCGAGCGCCGTCACGGGCTCCGAAATGAATCCCGTCATGACCCAGGTCGGCATCCAGGCCGCAAGCGTCGTCGCCACGATGGTCTACGCAAGCGCCGTGAGCTGGATCCTCCTCAAGATCATCGACGTCGTCATGGGCCTGCGCGTCACGTCCGACGAAGAACGCATGGGTCTCGACCTCTCGCTCCACGGTGAACGCATCGAATGATCCCGGCATTCACCTGAACCCGAATGGGCCGCCCGCCGCCGCGTGAAGACGCAAAGGCCGGGCGGCTTCTTCATTTGTTCTCGAAGATAACGAAGGAATTCTCGAGGCGATGCTTGATGCAGACCGCCCCGGATAAGGCGGACGCCTGAGGCGCGCGGACGCTCGAGCGCCTATGATCGAATGATCTGCTTGCGTTTCCACGGAGGAGCCTTCATGTCGCACGACGCCGCCTGCGCCGACCTGATCAGAAAGGGATTCGGCACCCGCATCATCACAAGGGAAACGACGATTGCCACCGTCGAGGAGGCTGCCGCCACCGTGGGCGTTGGCGTGGAGCGCATCGCCAAGACACTCTCCTTTCTTCAGAACGGCAGGCCCGTGCTGATCGTGGCTGCGGGCAACGTGAAGATCGACAACCGCAAGTACAAGGACCGATTCGGCGTGAAGGCCTCGATGATTCCGGGCGCCTCGGTCGAGGAGCTCGTGGGGCATGCGCCCGGCGGCGTCTGTCCCTTCGGCATCCGCGAGGGCGTCGAAGTCTGGCTGGACGCGTCCCTGAAGCTCTACGAGACCGTGCACCTTGCCTGCGGCGACGACCGCACCACGATCGAGCTCACGCCCGACGAGACCGAGCAGGCCTCGGGCGCGCTGGGCTGGGTCGACGTGACGAAGCTCATCGAGCCGAAGGCCTGAAAGGCCGCCTGAATGAGGCACAGGAAAACGGGAGGCGTCCGCAGGGAGGCCTCCCGTTTTCTGTTTCATAATGATTCGGCGCGGAAACCTCTTCCTTTAGGAAGGGAAGGAAGCGCCGCACTCCTGTCTTAGTTGAGTCAAAAACGTGGTTCGCTTCTCAACTAGCATCAGTTTTTTGAAGCTGACGCCGGCGGAAAGCCGGACTCCATCCAGCGTTCGGACATCGAAGTATCCGAAGGAACGGCGACCGAAAATGGCCTTTCGCAGATTCGTGTGGGTAATTCTCGCCCGGAATCGAATCGTCAAGCTGTCGTGGAATAGCGCAGGCCGTTAGGCCAAGCATATGCCGCGAAAGCAGATTGACGAGGTGATTCAGCGCAAATAGCCTGTGGT
>ENA-OWPF01001813-OWPF01001813.1-human-gut-metagenome-genome-assembly--contig:-NODE-1813-length-17247-cov-90.571836_pt1 | contig 17247 bp, 11 predicted proteins | sample MGYA00248261_ERZ651840 | MGnify/ENA primary metagenome ERZ651840 (study PRJEB26924, sample SAMEA4378268) | human gut metagenome | biome: human gut; feature: human-associated habitat; material: faeces... | reverse complement strand
AAAATGATTAGGATATTTTTTACAATTTTATCAAAAGGAATTAAATATGATGAAACTAAGATGTTACATGATATAAAAAGACCTGTAGCAGCTTAAAAAAGCTAAAAAAATTAAATTTAAGGTAAACGTCCATTGAAAAATGCTTAAATTTAAAATAAACATAAAAAACAAATAAGAGCAGAAGTCTAATATTCATACCATTAGAGTAAGAACTCAGCAAAGGAGCAAAAAGACACTCAAATTATGGAGATACAGAACGAAGGAATTTAGGTCAAAGAACCAGATAGAAATAGGAGGTTAGTATCCATAAAATTTTTGAGAAATAAGCCTTCATACCCAAAAATAAAAAAGACGTTCAATTTTGTTATGTAAAAATTTAAAATAAAAGGCAATAATCTTCATAATTAAGCGATTATTTGTGAAAAATAAAAAAATTTAAGTGCTGTAAACATTGAGTTTATCTTGATAAAAAAATTGACAAATAAGGAGTTTATTTAGTATAGCTACCTTTAAAACTCCTTATAATCTTATACAATTTTTATCATTTGTAAAAACTTCTCTTCATTTCCTGTACTATTCTTTAATAATTCTTCTTCTCTATCCAATATTTCTATAAATTTCTAATCAATAATATTTTTATTTTAAATCTTGACAAGATTTTAAACCATAGGCAGATTGAGTTTGTGTAACAGCTCTGTGTATAGCTTTCTCCATAACATAAGCAGCTAAAGTTCCAAGAGTATCAATATTTACCTCTACCTCTCCAGTCCCTAGTGTAAAGATAGTATCTCCATCTAATGATGTATGCACTGGAGATATAGCTCTAGCATATCCATTATGTGTCATAGAAGCAATTTTCGTAGCTTGAGCCTTAGTAAGTTTAGCATTAGTTACGATACAACCTATTGTAGTATTAGTATTTTTTAATACACTGTAATTTATATCTAAATCTTTCCACATCTCTTCTCTAGTACTTATAATCTCTGTTTTTTCTTCATTTAAAAGTCCAGCTAAAAATATATTTGTTTCACTATCTATAATATTTCCTATGGCATTGACTCCAACTATTGCTCCCACTTTTAGATTTTCTAATTCTACACAATAGATTCCTAGCCCAGATTTCATAGCTCTATCCATTCCTCTATACTTCCCTACAGTAGCTCCTGTACCAGCTCCACAGTTTCCCTCTTGAATACAATTTTTCTCTGAATTACAACAAGCTTGATACCCCATAGCCTTATCTGGTCTAACTTTTGAACTTCCTACTGTTAAATCGAAGAGAGAAGCTCCACAAACTATTGGGACTACTCCTATTCCTACATCAAATCCAATTCCTCTCTCTTCTAAATATTGCATAACTCCACTAGTAGCTTCTAATCCAAAGGCACTTCCACCAGAAAGAACTATTCCATGTACTCTATCCACTGTATTAATTGGATTTAAAAGTTCTGTTTCATGAGAGGCAGGTCCTCCTCCTCTTACATCTACACCAGCACAACCACCTTTTTCACAAATAATAACTGTACAACCTGTCCCAGCCTCTGTGTCTTGAGCGTTTCCTACTCTTATCCCCTCTATATCTGTTATTTTTATCTCTTTCATTTTTTATCCCCCCTAATATTTTTATAAAAATTAGTCAGATATTGTCTGACCAATTTAACATAACTTTTTTATTAATTTATTTAGCTGTGTATGACTTAGATTTCTCAGACAGTGTCTGAGGAATTAAAACTTACTTGAAAAATATTCAAAATCATTTGCTACTTGGAAATTAATATCTTCTGAGATAGCTTTGAAGTGTTTCTTTCCACAAGTTATTTTTAAGTTTTCGGTTTCTCTTCTATCATCAGCAAATACAGAACCTTTTGTTTCTACTACAAAATAAAGTTTTTGCTCTGGACTTGTCAAATCTGGTCTTACCAATACAGCCCAGTCTGGATTATAATTTCCAAGTGGAGTAGGAATTTTAAACCAAGCTGGAAGTTTTGTATAAATAACAACATTTTTATTTTTTTCTAGCTCTAAAGCAAAGTTCCTTTCTATATCAGAATCTAAGACAATATTTTCATATGGAGATTTTGTACTAGCTAACATATTTCCTTCTTTATTCATCTCGTCTTTTAGATATCCAAATAGTTCTTGAGCTTCAAATAAATCTTGAGAATAAAATTCTCCATTTCCAATTTTTTCATATTTTATTCCATCAACTATAAAGTTTTTCATAGTTTTTTTGATAATATCTGTAACTTTTTCTAAATATAGTTGAGGATTTTTCTTAAAACTATCTAAAGTTTCAGTTCTTGTAAGTATTTCAACTATACTCTTTCTTGTAAGGTTAGTCTCATTTTGTAGATAAGTTATAATATCTGGTAATTTATACTTCACTTGAAAATCTATTCTTGAATCTTCTGAAGTGGAAAATCCTTCCTCTATTCCTCCATGAGTAAGTGCAAGTCTTTTCTTTTCAAAAATATATTTCTCATCTTCAATAAATAAGTAATCATCTATATCTTTAACACACTTAGCTATCAAATTATTACTATCAAAATTTACTTTATAAGTAGTTTTATACTTTATCTTATCCCAAAGCTCTGAAAAGTTTTTATCTAGAAATACCTCTTTATTTATCTTTATTTTCTTTTTATCATCAGCATTTTTTATAACAAGTTTTCCAGCACTTGATTTTAATTTCTTTTCAATAGCAGGTCTGATATGTTCAAACTCTTGAGGTAGGATAAGTCTATTATCTTTTAAGTCAGCTTTTAACTTGTCTTTAGTATTTCCCTCTTCATCTACATACTCATTCTCTACCAAAAATTTATGTAGTTTTTCAGAGTTTTCATGCCCTAAATATCTCTCTTCTCCATTTTCTACTTTCTCTACTATGTTGGCAAATATACAGCTCTCAATTCTTCCAAAATTGATATTTTCATCCTCTTTCATCTCTTTTTGTAGAGAGTCTACAAATTGCTCATAGGATTCATTTGCCATAACAGTAAGAGTATTTATATCAAATCCCCTTACTCTTTCTCCCTTTTGATTGACAGCTATTCTAAGTCCTCTTCCTATCTCCTGTCTCTTTTTCATTTCAGAAGTAGTTTCATTTAGAGTACATATTTGGAAAACATTTGGATTATCCCACCCCTCTTTTAAAGCTGAGTGAGAGAAGATAAATGAAAGTGGCTCATCAAAACTTAGTAGTTTCTCTTTATCTCTCATTATCTTATTAAATGTATCGTTGTCAGCATTAGTATTTCCCTTTGTGTCCTTTTCTTCAAAATACTCTTTTCCATTCTTAGATTTTTTCTTATCAGCAGAAAAATATCCATCATGTGCTAAAGAAGCTCTTTGATAAAAAGGAACAGATGTATCTCCCATATCTTGATACTCTGGTAATTCTAAAAGTCTGTTGTATTCCTCTTCAAACATAAGGGCATACTTACCTTTTTGTGCTTCTCCTGTCTCTGTATCATAAGTTCTGTAATTAGCAACCTTATCTATAAAGAAAAGTGAAAGAACTTTTATTCCTCTATTTTTTAATCTCTTCTGTTTGTCAAAATGCTCTTGGATAGTTTTCCTTATTTGTAATCTTTTAATCACATCTGGATTTTCTCCACCATTTACCTGTCCAAGAGTAAGTTTTACTTTTCCTAAGTCTACAAATGATTTACTTGGGTCTTCCTCTACATAAGTTATCTCATTGACTATATATCCATCATAGATACTTCTTTTTGCTTTGTCATTAAGATGGTCATCATACTTTACAGTAATCTCTTTTCTTTTTACGCTATTTCCACTTTTTACATCTAACTCTAGTTTAGCACTTATACCAGATTTTGTAGCCTTTACACTTGTCAATTTTATATACTCAGTATTAGCATTTCTAGTAACTCCAACTGTAGCTACCTCTATCTGTTTTACAAGTTGTTTTTCATAGGCATCAATAGAATCTAACTTAAATACTGGATTGTATCTATCCTTGTGAGTAGCTGAGTATCTCAATGTACATAGTGGATTAAGTTGACTGATAGCTTTTTTAGCTGTATCTGTCTCCATATTTTGTGGCTCATCTATTATAACTATTGGATTACACTGTCTAATATAGTCTATTGGTCTATATCCATTAGCTTGGTCTCTTTCTCTATAAATAACATTAGCTTTTTTTATTACTTTTTCATCTTTCTCATCAATATCTTTTATATCCTTATTAAAAGAATCTATATTAATAATCATTATCTGAATAGTATCATTTACAGCAAAATTTCTTATCATATCTATTTTATTAGAATCGTAGATAAAATAATCATAAGGCACGTTGTCATAAAGAGATTTAAAATGCTCCTTAGTTATCTCAAGAGTTTTGTACACTCCCTCTTTTATTGCTATTGATGGTACTACAATTATGAATTTTGTAAATCCATATTTTTTATTTAACTCCATTATAGTTCTAAGATATACATAGGTTTTACCTGTACCTGTTTCCATCTCCACAGAAAAATTATAGTTATCTTTCTTCAATATTTTTGTCTTAGGTAATCCATTTCTTAGTTGTATCTTATTTATATTTTCTAAAATCTCCTCTGGAAAAAGTAAAAGTCCATTTCCTATCCCTAACTCATTTTCTACTGTACCAAAATTTAAAGTTCCAGATTTTCTTTCAACTGTAAATAGAGTTTTGTTACTGTTTTGTCCAGAGAAAATATCTGTGATAGAGTTAATTGCTTCTAGTTGATAGGCTAAATCCTCTTCAAATTTAATTTTCATATCTACTCCTTATATACTTCTTACTTCTTTTATTCCCACTTGCTCTAATTTTTTCATAGCATTTGTTTTGTCTACATCATTAGCAAATGATGAATCTCTAAGTACAACAGTTGTTTTAAAATCTTCATCTATCTCAAGTAGAGTTTTGTACTCTTCACAGATAGAGTCTATTACTTCCATATCTATCTCTTTATCTAGGTTGATTAATAAAGTTCCTCCACCTATTGAGTAGAAATGTTTATTTTCAACTATTGGTACATTTAAATCTAGTCCATATTTTAGTAAGATTTCATAAAGAATATCTAAAGATGTTCTATCAGATTTTATATTATCTATTGAATCAAATAGACTTTGTCTTAAATCTTCAGTTTCTGAATCCCACTCTTTTATATTTGAAGAGTCCAACTTGAACACTTTAAATCCTATATCTAATTTTTCTCTATTTTCTACTGGTAAAGTTTCATCTGATTTTACCTTCTCTCCAGCTCTTCTTATTCTCTCTTTTCCTATTTCACAAATGTTTTTGTACCCAGCTTTGTAAGCTTCTGATTTTTCATCACAAACCTCTGGTAATTGTACCATTATATATTTTCTATTTCCTCCATCTTCAGCATTAAGTTGCATAACTGCATGAGCTGTTGTGGCTGACCCAGAGAAGAAGTCTAGGATAATAGAACTAGATGAAGTACAAAGATTCAAACACCATTCTAAAAATTTTATAGGCTTAGGATTATCAAAAATTCCACTATACTCAAATAAAGAATTTAATACCTTCGTTCCTGTTGAATTTTGAAATTCATCTAAAAAGCTTTTATTTCTTTGGTATCTATTTTGGTCTTCTTCTTCATTAAAATAATGTTTTATATAAATTTTCTCATCCTTTAAATATAAGTCTTTTGAATCTTTAAGAAATCTTGGTTTACTCCACATCCATGTTCCATCATCATTTTTGTGTTTTTTAGGAAATAATTGAATAGTATTTTCTTTAGCTTCTAAGAAAAACTCATTTTTATTTTTATCATAATAAATTGGATAGAACAAATTTGGTCTAGCTGTTTTTGTTCCATGTGGGCCATTATCTTGTAATGGAACTATAAAAAATTTTCCTCTTTCATCTTCAAGCGGATATTCTTTTTCTCCAATATTTTTTAAATTAAATTTACTAATACTTTTATTTTTCCAATAAATTAACAAATAATCATGTAATCTTTGTAATTCAGCATCTGATTTAGTTGTAGCAGAACCTCTTGTTTTTCTAGGACAACACGCTACAAAATTCTCTACACCATATATATCATCACATAGCTTTTTCAAATTAGCCACTTCATTTTCATCTATTGAAATAAATATTACTCCATCATCTATTAATAGATTTCTTGCTAACTTTAATCTAGGATACATCATATTTAACCAATCGGAATGATATCTTCCATTTGATTCTAAATTAGTGGTTAATTTGTACCCCCCCCCCCGTACTATTTTCAGATTTTTGTCCTGTTATAGTTAGGTAATTATCTATATTATCTCTAAAATTATCCTTATAAACAAAATCTTTTCCTGTATTATATGGAGGGTCTATATATATCATCTTTACTTTTCCATGATAAGATTTTTGTAGAAGTTTTAATACCTCTAAGTTATCTCCTTCTATATAAAGATTTTCTGTATTTTCCCAATCTTTTGAATTATCTCTGTCTGGACGTAATGTTCCTGTACTCATATCTTGAGCTATCTGCCTTGCTTGTGTCTTTCCTTTCCAAGTAAAAGAGTATCTTTCCTTATCATTTTCTATATACTCTCCCAATAGTTGCTTTAATACTTAGAAATCTATTTTTCCTTCTGCAAATACTTCTGGGAATATCTGCTTTAGTTTTTCAATGTTATCTTGGACTATGTCCATACTTGTTCCTTGTAGCTTTTCCATTATTGGTCTCCTTAATTATTCAGTTGAAATTGTTTCTTCTTTTTCTTCTAACCATTTTTTTACAACTTTATTTATTTCTATTTTATTACTTTCCTCTAGCCAATTTTCTATAAATTTAGGATTATTACTATCTGGTTTTGAGGTTATATCATTAATTCTTAACTGACTAGGTGTTCTAACCGCTTCTCCCATTATAATTGCATGTTGTTGTGGAAGAATTGGTAACTGATTTAATAAATCTTCATTTGCAGATGATACAATCTGTTTTATATATTTTTGGTCTTCTGGATTTTGTAATTTATGTACAATAAAAGTATTACACTGAGATAATATTGTTTTTGAAAGTTCAGAAGGTCTTTGAGAAGAAACTATTAAAGACACTCCAAATTTTCTCCCTTCACGTGCTATCCTTTCAAAAACTTTTTTAGTTATTGATTTTTTATTATTTCTATCAACTTCTGGGATATAGTTTTGAGCTTCTTCTAAAATCAACGATATAGGATAGTTTCCTCTTTCTTCTTTATAATCCTCTACTTTATTAATTCTTTGTGCAAACTCAAGAATTAGTCTTCCTATGAGTCCTGTTATTGTTTCTAATAACTCAAATGGAATTAATGATAAATCTAAAATAATTATTTGATTTTTTCTTTTTGAAGTATCATTTTTATTTTTATACTCAGCAAATAAATTTCCTGCTATTAACTCTTTACTACCAAAAATATATTTAAAAAATATTTCTAAAGAATTTTCTATGTCCTTTTCATTAAATAATAATGGCTCGCTTTTTCTTAAGTCAGACATAAAACTTGCTAATCTTAATTTTAAACCAGAAATATATTCTCTATATTTATTTTGATTTTCTTCTATATCATTAATCGCTTCATCTAATCCACTGTTGATTAAATTATTAAAATTGAAGTATTTAGGTAAATCTATATTCTCATATGATTTTGTTTTTGAAGATGTTATTTTATTTAAAACATTGGTAGTCTCTAAAAATACTGCTTCTGATACGGCTAAATTAATTTCTCCATTTAAAAACCCTCGATTTTCAACTATTTTTTCCTTTTCTTTATAAAGTTTTTTTAATTTTTCTTTTAATATTATTTCTTCTTCTAAAATTTTTAAGGTAAGACAGTTTTCCAGATGATAATAAACAAAAGTTTTTAATTCCTTACTTGATGGGTCACATACATTTTTAATTTTTGCTAACAAACTTATTTCATAATTTCTAACTAATATTTCTTCATCTTTTTCAAAAATATTTTCATTTTTTAAAAGTCCTAGAGCTTTTTTCAGTATTGGTGCTTGAGTTCCTGGAGATGGTTCAAATAAATACTCAAAATCTTCATAGTTCATAAACCAATAAGGTACTCTCATTCCATCTTCTGAAATAGTAAAAGCATTTATATTTTTATAACCTTCAAAAGCTTTTTTATATTCTCCATTTGTATCAAATATAATTATTGTTGCACTTTTCAAATCTTTTTTATATTCTTTATTTGTAGAATAATTAAAATTAAATAAAGCTTGTAAGATAGAAGTAACTGTACATGATTTTCCAGAACCTGTATTTCCTAAGATAGCAGAGTGTTTTGCAAAAAATTTATCTGGATTTATTTTAATATCATAATCTGGAAAATTACTATTCTTGCCTATTGGTAAATAAAAATCTTTTTGATAATCTATTTCATCTTTTGATGAAATATTGTCAAAAATTTTCTCTAAATCCTCTTTAATAATATACCAAACTGGATTATCTAAAATAGGATAATTATAAACTCCATCTAAATATTTTCCTTCTGAAATAGTTCCTAACATTGTAGCTAATAAATGTCTTTTTGATTTAGAAAATTTTATCCCCCCAGTTAATTTTTCTATTTCATTATCTTCAAATGATTTAACTCTTGTTATTAAAGCTACTATTTTGTCACTACCAATAGGTAAAATAACATAAGAATTTACTTTAGCCACTTCATAAATATCATAATATCCACTTTTTTGGGTTCCTTTTATATTATCATCAAGCTCAATTATTACCTTGAAACTATCAACACTAACTACTCTTCCGATTTCCCTACTAAACATTCTTCATCTCCTTGATTCTTTTCATTAGAAAATAAAGCTTCTAAACTTGCCATAACTTTTCTTCTAGTATCCTCTTGCTCCATTGTAGGTAATAACTCTTTAGCAAATATTTTAAAATCTCCTAATTCAGGACCTTGCGATATAATTATTCTTGGGTCTTTTAAATTTTCTAATCTGAGTATTTCACCACCATTTTTTGACCCATAATAATCTATTATTATAAGGGTAAATGATGGGTTAGCCAAAGCTTGATAAATAATATCGTTTATATGCTCATCATAAAAACTATATCCTACTACAAATAAAACCGCTTCTGGTTGTTGTAATCTATCAGCAAACTTTCTAAATAATTCTGAATATGGAAAATTTAAAGTATACTCTTTCTTTGAAGAGGTTGGATATATCATAATATCACCTAACTCCTTACTTTTATTTAATTCTAATTTTAAACGAACTAAATCTATTGGAATTTCATAAAGACCATATGGATTATTTTTACTTTCTTTTTTATGAACCCAATTTAAAGAGCCATGTAACTTATAATATTTTATTACTCTTTCTATCCTTCTAACCTTTCCTTCAGTAGTATCACCAGGGTAAAAAAAGTCATAATTATAAACTTCTGGTCTAAAATTCCTTTCATTAAATCCAACAAATCCATTTATATATTGTATAGCTAACTCATCACAAGCATATTCAAATGCTAAATCATAATTTAATGTAAAAATATTCGCTCTTCTTAAATTTAAAGGTCTTTGTAAAAGAGAGGTTAAAAAACTTTTATGATAAGTATACTTTCCTTCATCTTCCATTATTTTCTTTATTTTTTCAGTATCTACTTTTTTTAAAAAAATATTATCATCTAATTTTATTTTATCTATATCACATAATTTAAACAAAGAACGTTTTATAGTTAAAATTAATCCTTCTAATTCCTCATATTTTAGTATTTCATCAATTATTAATCCTTCTGATTTTTCCATTAAATATTTTATAGCAAATAAATAATTAAGAAAATCTTCTAGTTTTATTTCTACTCCTAACTTATAAATTTCCTCTTTTTCTTCTTCATTTACTTCATTTAAAATATTTTTTAAAGATATTTTGTCATTTGTAACTTTAATTTTATCTTCATCTATTTTTTTATTTATTTCTTCTTTCAATTTTCCAGTCAAAGAATTTCTTTTATCTTCCCAAATAAAAAAATCTTTTTCTTCCTGTTTTAATATTTCTTTAATTTCAGAAACTTTTTTTTCTTCATATTTACCTTTAAGATATAGAAAAATCTCATTATAGCCACTTGAATTAATACCATCTGATATTTGTTTTGGAATTCCTTGAATGCTTTCAGCACCCAAATGTAAAGAACTTCCTGTACCAAATAAAAAATTAACATTATCTAATAATAAATATTTTTTTAAAAATAATTTTATTTTATCAAAATATTTTTTTCTATTCTCTTCATAAAGATTATCCTCTTCTATCCACTCTTCACTTCCAACTAAAAAACTATTTTTCTTTTCCATGTTATATCTCCTAATATTTTTTATTCATAATCTCTATCCCAACTTTTTAAAATCTCTATAATTTTATCCGTCATTCTTACATCTCTCTCTACTATCTGGTCTAATCCCCATCTATCCATTTTAAGATTTCCTATCTCTTTTGTCATTTGGATATTAGATTTCACATAGTAATCTTTCTTCTTTGCAAAATAATTATTTGTAGCAATTATATTTAATTTCTTTTCAAAAGGTGTCTTATTTCCTAAATGTTCTATCTTTTCTCTTGCTACCTCTTCATTTTCTCTCAAGTCATAACTATTTTCCCATTTAACAGGAAGTATATGTTCTATCTCCCATTTCTCTGGTAATAATTCATCTTGTAATTCATAAGCTAAAGTTTTTAGTAACATTCTAACTACATTACGGTGTGGGGTTTTTATCTTCTCTCTTATATCATCTTCAGATAAAGATTTAAAGTCAAATGTAGGTTTATCTGTACTTATAATTTCAGCATTTAATTTTAAAATATTAGTTTTTACTGCTGTAATTGTAGGAATTTCTATGTATTTTTTTAATAACTCTGTATATAATTTTCTTAAGAAAGCTAAAAATCTCTCTTCAAAATCTTTATTATCTTTATATCTTAAGTAATAGATTATTACTGGATATTTCCAGAACTCATTTGGATAAGATGTTAAGATATCAAGAATCTTTAATATCTCAATATTTTTACTCCACTCTTCATCTTCAATTACATTTTTATTAGATATAACTTCCCATAAATTTAAAATTTGTCTTAAATTACTTAATATATTAGGTTTTAATATTCTTTCAAATTTATTTGCTGAATAATATTTTCTTAATCCTGGAGTTGTTGTAACTTTATCATTTTCTAAAGCTCTTTGATAAAACATATGATAATAGAAAAGTTGTTGAATAGACTCAGATATTCTTAAACTATCTTCCTCTAATTCTTTCCACTCTTCAATAAATTTTTCCTTCTCTTCTTTATTCAAATTGTTATATATCTTAGCCTTAAAAATATCAGCATCTGATAATGGTAACCCTCTATCATTTAAAGTTGAAAATATAGTTAAAGCTGTATCTTGAGTATCTGCTGTAATTGGTAATATTATTACTTGATTTAATAGTGCGTAGATAAATTGATAAATCATCAAAGCATTTTCTTTTGATTTTTCTTCAAGTAACTCTAATAGTTGTTTGTAGTTTTTAGAATAACTATCTTGAGCCTTTTCTTTTACATTACCAGTTTCTAAAATATTTTTAAGTATCTCATTTTCACTATCACTTATAACTTTAGAAGTTAGTAAAATACTAGCATAATCTACCTTTCCTGTTAATTTATTTGTTCTCCAAATAAGTGGTTCTATCTTACTAATAAAATTTATAGCTTCTGGAGATTTTTCATCTGTTACTGTTAATTTTGTATAAATAGCTCTAAGCAATAAAAATAGTGATGTAATTCTTTGTTGCCCATCTATTATCTCCTGTTCTCCATCTTCATTCTCATAAGATACAATACTTCCTAAAAAATATGTACCATCATTTTCAGTTCCCCCATCATTAGAAGTGAACTCCCAAATATCTCTAAACAAAGTATCTATCTGTTCATTTGTCCAGCTATATGGTCTTTGATATTCTGGAATTACAAATGGTTTTCTCCTTGCATTTAATAAAAATTGTTCTATCGTTTGTTTATTCACACTTATCGTCGTTGCCATCTTTCCTCCTAAATCAATATTTTATCAATTATATCTATATTACCATTTTTTATACCAAACTTCTTAACAAGAGTCGTATTATCCTTAAAAAATTTCTTTATCATATTCTTTAATTCAGTATGGTCAAAATCTTTATCAATATATTTAAGTATTTCTACAATTACTATAAGAACTGCTACAAAACTTTTATCATCTACAAACTTATAATTATTTACTAACGGTTTATTAATTCTATTAATAAATCTAAAATTCCATAAAATCCCATTGTGAGCTACTGTATTCCGTATAAGTTTGATACTTTTTAAATAGAAAGCTAAATCTTTGTTTTTAAAATTTCCTAATTCCTCAGCTACTTTTGTTTGAATATCTCTAACACTCTCTTCATACATCTTCATAGTCATACCAAAATCAATAACTTCAGATAAAATCCATAATGGAACAAAACTTTCTTTTTTATATTTTTCAAAATAATGTTCTATATAAGGTTTAATATCCCTCATAGTAAATTCTAATATTCTCTTTTTAAAATCCATCTTATCTTTTAATATATCCCGAAACTTTTTCATTCTTGAGTTTCCAGTTTCCTCATCTTTAAATGAATAATCTTTCCATTCAGATGTCTCTAAGTATCCAAAAGGTCCTAATTCTTTTGTCCTTTCTAAAATATTATAGATAAGTTTTGTCTTAAAAGCTACCTCTATTTTTTCAACCATCTCAAAAATATAACTAGCTAGTTTTCTATCAAATTTGTATAATTCATATATCTTATTAAACTCTATATCATATTTATCTGTTTCTATTTCAAAAACTTTTATATATCCACTAAATTTATAGTAATTTATGTTAGAAATTATCTTTTCAGCTTCTTCAATAGAGATAATATTAAATTTTATACCTCTTTCCTCTAATAGTTTTAATTGCTCCTTATAACTTTTAAATTCTTTTGTGTAATATCCCATATATTTCTCCTAACAAAATAAAAAAGACCCCTATGTTACCACTTTATTACTAAAGCGATATGCCCAACGGCATAGGGGTACTGATCTAACTCTAACTATTTATCTGTGTTATAATTATAACATAGACCTTATTTTTTGTCAAATTCTTCCCTATTTATCTTCCCATTAAGCTATCTCTTTCTTTTATTTTTTTCAATAACTCACTCTGTATCTGAGCTACTCTATTTATCTGAGTTTCTTTTTTCCTCATAGCTTTCAGCTCTTCTATCTCTCTATTAAGTTTTTCCAAAATATCTACACTACCACTCTCTACACTTTTCCCAACTTCTAAATCTCTACTTAAATTAATAACTCTTATCTTTTGAATAAGATTATCATAGAGAATTTTCATATTAGTAGGATTTAATTTTGTATAATCTAACTCTTTTAGTTTATCACTCTCTTTACTTATCCAACTACTATTATATATCTCCTCTAAAGTTACTCTTTCACTCCCTATTTTTTTCTTTGCAACAGATATTAGTATCTCATCTCCATATTCTAATATCAAAATAGTTCCTTTGGGGATAAGTTGATGAAGTAGTTTAGATATTGTGTTTTCCTTTCCCTTTTCTCTTAAAACTACTCTTATAAAATGAATCTCCTCATATCTTTCATCATCTTTTACATATTTTTCAATATTGCTATTTCCATAAGTTAAGGCATACTCATATCTTATTTTTTCTACATTCTCTATAAATATCCTTTTAAATTTTTCATCTGCTTCAGCATTTTTATAGATTATCTCTTTAGGTATATTCTTATCTACTTTACTACTTATAGGTAGATTAAAAAACTCCATCTTTCCCACCTCTTATTTTATTACTAAAAATGAGATTAACTCAAAATCATCCATATTTTGCACTGAATTATTAAGTACAGTTTCTCCAAAGCTAAATAGACTATCTAGCCCTTTCTCTTCCTCTTTACCTACAATATTTTCAACAGTTTTCTCTAAGAAGTTAGTAAATTTACTCATATCCTTAGCATTGTTAGTCTCCCTATTAAATTCACTTATCAAATCTGGAAAAAGAGTATTTTCTCCTAAGCAAACTTTCTTATATATATCCAATATCTTTTTACTTTGAATAAAGTTTAGCAGTACCTCTCCACTCTCCTTTACATAGACTAGGAAATATGGGTTTAGAGTATTAAATTCACTTGGTTTTATCTCTTCATTTATCTGTTTTAGACAGAAAATTACTCCTCTTTCAGCTTCCTCTATATTACTTTTAGCCACAGCATACATACCTGTTGGAGCTTTTTCCAAAATCTCTTTATTATTTTTCATATAGTTTACTAAGTCCATTTTAAAATCATTGAATGTCAAGTCCGTTATAGATATTCCACCACCTATATCCTCTAAATCTACCACTTGGTCTTGTAATTGTTTTAGTTGTTTCTTTCTATACTCCAAATCATTCATCTCTCCACTATCAACAATTACATTTTCCTCTCCAGTAGCAGACATATCAAGCATTACCATTCTTCCACTTACTCTAGCTTCCAAGTTGATATACTCATCTAATTCCATATTTGGCCAGAAATTTACAAGCTGAATAACCTCATTTTTAGAACCTATTCTATCTACCCTACCAAATCTTTGAATAATTCTAACTGGGTTCCAGTGAATATCATAGTTTATTAGATAATCACAATCCTGTAAGTTTTGCCCCTCAGATATACAGTCAGTAGCTATCAATATATCTATCTCTGCTCTATCTGTTGCCTCTCTTCCTTTAGATTTTGGAGAGAAATTTACAAGGATATTATTAAACTCTCCCTTCACTCCCTTAAGGTTAGTCTTAGGATTATCACTTCCTGTAATAAATGCACTATATAGACCTAACTCTTCTAAGCCCCAATCAGCAATATTATCATATAGATATTTTGCTGTATCAGCAAAGGCTGTAAATATTATTACCTTTTTATTTCCTTCATTAATAGGAGTTTTTACTTTTTCTCTTATGAGATCTTTAAGCTCCTCTAATTTTTTATCTCTATGAGGTTGAATTTTAAAGGCTTCTATCATTATTCTTTCAAGTATAGCTCTATCCCCTTCAAGCTCTGCTCTCCACTTTATCTTATCTATATCTTGAATAAAGACTTTTACATTTTTACTTCCTATCATTACACTATCTAATCTTGGGTCATCTAACTCTAAATCATCAATATCTAAATTTTCTTCAATATCTTGAGACTTATTGAGTTTTTCTAAAGTAATATCTATATTTTTTAAAATTTTTGATATTGTAATTCCAAAAGAGTGAATAGAACTTTCCATTCTTTTCAAAATATTTATTCTCATTAAATGAATCAAACTTGTCTCTCTATCTATCTGTCTAAATACAGATTTCCCTGTCTTAGTGTCATATTTCTTACTATATTCAGCTATCTTACTTGGAAGTATATATTTCATTGGAGAATATATAGCTAAATTTAAAGCTCTTATTAACTTATTCAACTCATCTAAATCTATAAAATCATTTTGTGTGTCTATATCATTTTTTATATTTATAGGTTTTAACCTCTCTGGAAATTTTCCTATATGAGTAGTATCATAATATTTTTGAATGTGTTTTCTACTTCTTGCAATAGTGAGCATATCTAATAATTTAAAATAATCTGTTTCCAACATCTCTAAAAGAGTTTCTAAATTTTTCCTTTCCTCTGGAAGTTCATTCCACTTATTGAAAACTAATTGAGCTTTTCTCAAAGTTTGGTCTATACTCTTTATTCCATAGTCAGCTAAAGCAAACTCATTTCCTTCAGTAGCAAAAGCTATCTGATTTTTTAAATCTGTCATTCTGTTATTTACTGGAGTAGCCGAAAGCATTAATACTTTTGTTTTTACCCCTTTTTTGATTATCTGATTTAATAATCTTGAGTATCTTGTCTCCTTATCATCTCTTTTATTATTATTATTTCTAAAGTTATGAGACTCATCTATTACTATTAAATCATAATTTTCCCAATATATCTTTTCTAAATTTATTTCTCCACTATATCCAGAGTATCTTGATAAATCTGTATGATTTAATACATCATAATTTAATCTATCCCTCTCTAAAATATTATCTCTTCTCTTCCCCTTATAAGTCAGCCAGTTCTCTCTCAATTTTTTAGGACACAATACTAAGACTCTACTATTTCTTGATTCATAGTATTTTATTACAGCTAAAGCTTCAAAAGTTTTTCCAAGTCCAACAGAGTCAGCTAATATACACCCATGATATTTTTCTAGTTTATCAATAGCACCAAGTACCCCATCTTTTTGGAAATTATATAATTTATTCCAAACGACACTCTCTTTAAATCCAGTCTTAGTTTTTATAATATCCTCTTCTGATAAATCATTTAGATAATCTTTAAATATATTGTAAAGAGTTACAAAATAGATAAACTCTGGATTATTTTCTTTATATACCTCTTCTAAACTTTTTAGAAGATAAGTTTTAACATCTTTTACTTTATCTTTATCATTCCAATATAATTCAAATTGATTTAATAGTTGTTGAGTGTAGATAGAATCTTTTATATATGTATTAGCTTCTAATTTTTTAGAAGGCACTAATCCCAACCCACTTGAAGTAAAATCAGAACTTCCAAATATACATGCACTTTCATCTTTTTTATTCTCCATTAGATACATTTTTTGTGGAAGTGGATACTCCTCATCATAAGCTCTTACCTCTACTTTTTCTCTTATCCAATTAGCACACTCTTTAGCTATTTCAGACTGCTTAAGCTCATTTTTTAATTTCATCTCATATCTATCTCCAGCAAGTCCTCTTTCATAACTACCACTTAGTTTAAATTCTCTATTTATATCTTTCTTATTTTTTACAAAGGTTGGCTCAGAAAAAAGAAGTCTTAGCTTTTCAATCTTTCCTAACTCTTTTCTTAATTCTTCATAAGCATAAATTGTAAAATAGGCTGAGATGATAGAAAGTCTTGTTCCAGATTTAATATTTTCTCTAAGCTTATCTATTACTCTACCTTGTACTTTATTATCTAAAATTTGCATTTCCATTTCTTTCCCTCACTACTCCTATTTTTAACGACTTTTATTCTATTTTATCATAAAATAATAGTAAATAAAATAGATAAAAAGTAAATAAAAATGGGTTATCGTAGATTTTTTAATTGAAATCAAAAAATAAAAATATTTAATAATATAAAAAAAGCTGAGTAGCATTAAAAAAATGCTTTACTCAGCTCTCTTT
>ENA-OWPF01001808-OWPF01001808.1-human-gut-metagenome-genome-assembly--contig:-NODE-1808-length-17306-cov-5.346878_pt1 | contig 17306 bp, 12 predicted proteins | sample MGYA00248261_ERZ651840 | MGnify/ENA primary metagenome ERZ651840 (study PRJEB26924, sample SAMEA4378268) | human gut metagenome | biome: human gut; feature: human-associated habitat; material: faeces... | reverse complement strand
CACATTCCTGGCAGTAGTATGCTGGTATCTGATGACCCCACCATAACTGTCTTGAAATACACCAATCTTGCAGATCGTTCATCCAAGAATAGTACATATTAGCGTACTGAGCCGGAACGAACTTGATGCGACCGTCGTTGACAGCCTCAACTGCAGGCTTGCCTAAAACGGAAGCGCGGACATACCACTGATCGGTGAGCATAGGCTCAATCGGGACACCACCGCGATCACCAAAAGGCTGAGATAAGGCATGATCTTCGATATGATCTAAAAGACCTAAGGCCTTTAGATCCTCAACAATGCGATCACGGCACTCGAAGCGATCCATACCGCGATAAGCCTCAGGAATATAGGAGGAAACGGTATCGGTAGGAACACCATCGCTATCAAAGACCTCAGCGCAATCACGAATGTGAGCGTCTTCAGTTAAGATATTGAGCATCGGGAGCTTGCAACGCTTGCCTACGGCATAATCGTTGAAGTCGTGAGCCGGGGTAATCTTCACGCAGCCAGTACCGGTGGTCATGTCAGCGTGAATATCGGCGATGATAGGAATACGGCGGTTGACAAGCGGCAGTACGAGTTCTTTGCCGACTACGGACTTAAAGCGCTCATCAGAGGGGTTAACGGCAACAGCGGTATCACCTAACATGGTCTCAGGACGGGTGGTGGCGATCATGAGGTAATCTTTGCCGTCAGCGGTCTTAACACCATCGGCTAAAGGATACTTCATATACCACATAAAGCCCTTAACATCGCGGTTTTCTACCTCTAAGTCGGAGATAGCGGTGCGGAGCTTGGGATCCCAGTTGACTAAGCGCTTGCCTCTGTAGATGAGATCTTCATCATATAAACGTACGAAAACCTCTAATACAGCGCGCGATAACCCCTCATCCATGGTGAAGCGCTCACGGCTCCAGTCCACAGAAGTTCCTAAACGGCGCATCTGCTTGGTGATGGTGCCGCCAGATTGCTCCTTCCACTTCCAAATTCTGTCGATGAAGGCCTCACGACCTAAATCGTGACGAGTTAATTGCTCTTCTTTGGCTAATTTACGCTCGACCACCATCTGAGTGGCAATACCGGCATGGTCAGTACCACACTGCCATAAGGTATTAAAGCCCTGCATGCGGTGATAACGAATGAGGGTATCCATGATGGTCTGCTGGAAAGCATGACCCATATGGAGAGAACCGGTGACGTTCGGCGGTGGTAAGGCGATAGAGTAAGCGCCAACACTGTTGTCGCCGCTCGGCTTAAATAAACCATCGGCTTCCCATTTCTGATAGATGCCATTTTCAAATTTTTCTGGCTGGTAGGTCTTTTCCATTTCCATAAAAATCAAACCTGTTAATTTTGGCTTAAATACTGATACAAACTGATTATTTTACACCATAAACGCTATGACTTACAGTCTAAAAGGAAAGCTGGGGTTTTTGCCTTAAATAAGGTCTTTTTAGGATCTTTAAAAGGTTTTTAAAGTGTCTAGATGTACGCGCAAAATTTAGTCTAAGCAGACGTTTTTTAAGCTATAAAAATGTGTAGAACTTAAATGTCAGATGCTAAAAAGGCGGGAAATTTTAGAAAAATTAGCTAAATTTAAAGGGTGGTCAATATCGACTTAAGCTTCTATCTAAGAGAGCTTCTGCACATCAAAAGCATCAGATCTAAGACAAAATTTGTTAGAATTTAGAAAACTTACTGTGGACATAGGCGTTTATGCGAAAGATACATAAGATTTATTTAAGTCTTGTTTTTTCACTAATTATTGTGGCGGGACTGGGCTTTTTTGTAGTTTATGAGACTTTTTTTGGTATTTACGATCTCAAAGTGCAAGCGCGCTCGGAAATCTATGAGCTCACTGAAGGTAAAGGCGCTCTTAAAGTTTGCGATGATCTCGTAGGGCATACTTATTATCGTCCGGTCATCAAATTTTGGATTAAACGCCACCCTGAGCTTTTAGATTTAAAGCGCGGTGAATATCTTATCGATGGCACTAAAACCTTAGGTCAGATTTTAAAGGATATGGTCGATGGCAATGTAGTTGAGAAGATCTATCCGACTGTGGCTATTGTCGAAGGTACTACCTTTGAGGCGCTATTGAAGAAATTAAAGAAAACTGATCTGAAAGAGCCGCAATTTTTTGAAGAGATTAAAGATCCGCGGGCCTATATGGAAAGCGTCTTTAGCGAGGATAAGGAATTATTAGAGGCTCTAGGTGGTGCACATGATTCTTTTGAAGGCCTCTTGCTACCGGCGACCTATCCTATGGTAGATGAGGTACCGTTTAGCTCAGTTATCAAACGCTCATTACGCAGTATGGCTAATTTCATGCATAAAGCTTGGCCTCAGCGCGATCAGGATCTATTGATAAAGACTCCTTATGAGGCTTTAATTTTAGCTTCTATTGTCGAGCGTGAGACCATGCTTGATAGTGAAAGAGCACAAGTTGCGGCAGTCTTTTATAATCGTTTAAAGAAGAATATGCGCTTGCAGACTGATCCTACCGTCATGTACGGTATTTCGCCGACCTTCTCAGGCAAGCTTAATCGCAAGCATTTAAATAAAGATACCGCCTATAATACCTATACTCGTGATGGTCTGCCGCCGACACCTATAGCCATGCCGCGTGAGGCTTCCATTGAAGCGGTTTTACATCCTGCTCGTACAAAGGCTTTATACTTTGTGGCGGCCGATGTTTCACCTAAGTCAGGTCATGTCTTTACAAATTCGCTTAAAGAGCATAATCAGGCTGTAGCCGATTATCGCCGTAAATTGCGTAATTATAAGAAGAATTTAGATAAGCTTGAAGAGCAGGCTGCATATGAGGCCAATAAGGCTGAGGCTTTAGCTCAGAATGAGGCAAGTCCCTCTCAGACACAAAGTGAGAATGCTGATGCGATGATCCCTAAGGTTGAGGCTATCGAGCAAGAAGCAGAGGTTATCACAGAGCGCGAGCAGAACCTAAGTGCTACAGCCTCTGAAGATCCCGAGGCTCAGGGTAAGAGTGATCATCAAGTCTCAGAGTCAAAATAGTTTTTAAGTAAAATTTTGTAGTGAAGATTTAAGCATGTCAGGTTTATTTATAACATTAGAAGGTGTCGAGGGTGCAGGCAAATCCTCGCTTATCGTCAAGCTTCAGGAATTTTTAGAAGAGCGTGGTCGCAAAGTCGTCTGTGTGCGTGAACCTGGCGGTACCGCCATAGCTGAACAGATCCGTGCTATTTTAAAAACTCCGCGTCAAGACGAGGATTTATGCGATCGCTGTGAATTGCTTTTGATGTATGCAGCCCGCGCACAGCTTGTAAATACTAAGATTAAGCCTTTGCTTGTAGAAGGCGTTGATGTCATCTGTGATCGCCACGATTTATCTTCAATTGCCTATCAAGGCGGTGGGCGCGGTATGGATTTAGAGCTAATTGCCAAAGCTCGCGAGATTGCTATGGGCGACTTTAAGCCTAATATCACCTTGCTTTTAGATCTCAGCCCTAAAGTTGGCATGTCCCGTGTTAGAGCCCGTGGCGCTTTAGATCGCTTTGAGCTCTCTGAGTACAATTTCTTTGAGCGCGTCAGACAAGCTTATTTAGATTATGCTAAGGCTCATCCTCTTGAAGTTAAGATCATCAATGCTGAAGAGCCTTTTGAAAAAGTGGTCGCTCATGCATTAAAGGAAGTGTCATGCCTCTTGCCTTAAAGCCTTGGTTACAGACCTCTTATACAGAATTACAGACGGCCTTACGCTTAGGGCGTCTGCCAGCGTCGGTAATTATTTCAGGCGATCTGCGCCTTGAAAGTTCGCTTTTAGCTTTAGAGATAGCGAAGCTCTATCTCTGCGAGGATCCTGTCAATGGGGAGTGTTGCGCTAAGTGCCATTCCTGCATGCAATTGTCTAATCCCGATCTCAGCCATCCGGATTTTTTAGGCGTCTTAAGCACCACTAAAGAGAGCTTTGATAGGGAAGAGGATTTAAGCCATAGAGCTTGTGATCTGATTGCCAATTGTGAGCATGCCGAGGCTACAGTTTTGCGTATCGATACGCTCCGGCGCTTTCAAGAGTGGATCATGCAATCGTCCATGGGCAGTCGCGGTAAGGTTGCCGTCATTGCTAATGCGCATTTAATGCCCGAGGCCGCCGCGAATGCTATTTTAAAGACCTTTGAGGAACCACCGGCTCATACGCTCATCATTATGCTCACTAAGAGTACCGATGCGCTATTACCGACGATTTTATCGCGTGCTTTTAAGCTTTATATTCATCGTCCTGATTATGCTACGGCTTTGAAAGAATTAGAGTCTTTAGGAGTAGATACTAAATTTGCCCCGCAAGCTTTATGTCTCAATGGTGATGCTCCTAAGGCTGCAGCTACCATGCTTAAAGAAGGTAAGATTGAAAAAATTTTAGATCTTATTCAGAGTTTGAGTTTAGCTTTAGTCAATCAAGGCGATCCACAGGCTTTTATCGATAAGCTCTTTGCGCTTGAGGAGAAGAATGCAATCTTCTTAGCTCCCGAGCGCGCCGCAATTTTAGAAGAGTTCTTATTAGAACTGTTAAAATACAAAGCGCATGTAAGTTTGGTTAAATTGCCCTTGTTACAAGAGTGCAAAGTTGAGCTCTTGTCTAAAATTAAAGCGCAGAAAATTTTTGCCGCTAAGGATGCTTTAAAATTCCTGCGCGGAGGTAATAATATGACAGCGCTCAGAGCGCCGGCCATCTTTATGCGGTCTTGGATCGACAGTTTAAAACCTGAAGGTAATTAGCTTTGATCATCTATAAATATATATTTAAAGAAATCTTCAAGGTGCAACTTGCCACCACTACCATTTTATTGGCAGTGTTTTTGTGTCAGAGCACCATTAAGTATATAGGTAGAGCTACGGTAGGACGCGTACCTGTGGATATTGTTTCCTCGATGGTATTCTATTCCATTCCGTCTATTGCCTATATCATGTTGCCTTTGACCCTCTTTATTGCCGTCCTCGTTGCTATCGGTAGAATTTCTTCAGATTCGGAGATGGTAGTTTTGCGTTCGGTAGGCTTTTCAGGTCATGATATTGTCAAAGTCGCCATGGTGCTTGCAGTCTTTACGGCACTCATCACCGGTATCAATAGCCTTTATTTCATGCCTAATGCCGCCTTTAATCAAAAGGCCTTGATGAATGATGCTGAATCAAATCCGCAATATCTGCCGATTGAAAGCGGCCGTTTTGCCAACTTTGCTGATTATATTGTCTATGTACAGGATGTAGATGATAAAAAGCAGACTAAGGATTTAGGCAATGTCATTGTCATCGCCCATCCTAATTCTAATACCGATCGCTCTATTGCTATTTCTACCTCCGGCAATGTCTCCTTTGATAAGGAAGGCGTACAGTGGTTACATCTTGTCGACGGTAATTCCTATTTAGGTCCGGTTGCTGATGGCTCCTATAGAGTCTCTTCCTACGACAAGTTCTCCATTCCTGTGCAAAAAAGCGAGCAGAATGAATATTATGATCGCCCGATCTCCGGTGTTTCGACTTTAGAGCTTTTACAGGCAGATAGCCATGAATCTCGCATGGAGCTACAGTGGCGTATAGCCCCGATTTTAGCGGTCTTTGTCTTGACCTTAATTTCTGTGCCCTTGTCGATGACTAATCCCCGTCAAGGTCGCTTTGCGCGTTTAGGCCCGGCTATGGCTATCTATGTCAGTTATTATCTCATCTTATTAGCTCTCTATAATCTCTTAAAGTCCGAGTCCTATCCACTCATTCCGGGACTTTATATTGTGCCGGTAGTATTCTTGATTTTTGTAGTGATACCTTTGAATTTTGGTAATCGCTTCAATTCTGAATTAGCGCGCCGTAAAGCGCATAAATAAAAAGAAACTCTAATTTGCTAAGTTTTTTATAGCATACTAAATTAAGGTTATAACGAAGCCCCTTCATTAGGGGCTTTTAATTCACAGCTCTTCCTCTTTGATCTGTAAATCTGGTTCTTCGTACTCAGATGTTTCTTCTTCGTCCACATCAAAATCCTTTATTCCTTCAATGAACGATTCCGGTAATGGGATCTGTAAGGCTTTGTACAAAGTTCGGTATTTGCCACATATCTCGTCGAAGTAACCTCCGTTCTTATAGCTTGTAAGCATGACGGTATTGAGCTCTTCTATGATCCTAGGCAAGGACATATTGCTTAAAATTATGTGATCTTCTTTTGCCTCGGGAGTTTTTTCATATGATGCAATACGATTTTGGAATAATACATAGATTGCAGAGGCTATAAACTCACACAGAAAGCGTCCCTGTAATGATGATTGGGTGCTGGCGCGAGGACGGTCAAAATCAAGGGCTGATTTAAAGTTTTGAAAATTTCTCTCTACAGTCATTCTGCGGAAGTAAGCTGCATAGGCAGAGGATGCAGTTTCGGCAACGTTAGATAGAATAACCATAACTCCAGCATTTTTGATACGCGATTTGAATTTATCTAAATCAATTAAGGCATAGCCCTCACTGTCTAAGTAGCAATAGTTGTCAATAAAGCTTTGTATCTTGCCAATATTAACTGAGGCTATTTTCTCTGCAAGCGTTGCTCCATTTGCTGTCTTAGATTTTTTACCGTCAGTTTTTTCATACTCCTCATGAATTTTTTTTATCTCAGCGTTATATATAGTTCTGGCATTATTAATATTAAAGCGGAGATTTTCACGTCTGCGGAAAAACACTTCCTCATCAAAGTACACATGTGCATAGAGTTTGACGCTTTCGGAGTTATTCTTTCTTTTTCCTGTTATAGGGAAGGGATCGTATTTGTACGTCACCTCCGTTGTGATCATGTATTGCTTGGTGAATTCATCATGCAGGTTTTCATCTGTAAACTTGTTTCGCACAGAATCAACTATGTCCTGTACCCACTTAGTACTGATCTTGCTACGTATGATGAACTTGTGTCCGTTGCGTAAAAAAGTCTCCATATTGTCGGTGCTTTCGTAACCACGATCGGTTGTAAAGATAAGCTCTGGCTTAACCTCGGCTTTTTCAAAGATAATGGACAGATCTGAAATGAGGTTTTTAACAGTGGAGCTGTCAACTACATTCCCTTTATACATCTTCCCATATACAGGCATTCCTGTAAGCTCATCGCATAAGAGCAAATAATTGATCTGCTTTAGGCAATCCCCATCCTTGTTGTGTCCCCACTCAGAGTTCGGAAGCTCTTTGGAATAAGTCGAAATAGAGGTTGAGTCCAATGCCAGAATTAAACGCTGTGGCTGCTTTCTTTTAAATAATTCCTCATGATGCTTGTAGTATTCACGTCCTAAGGCATTAAAAAACTTTATAAGACGATCATAGGTAACATGAGAAAATAAGGTGCCTAATTGATGATCGTTAAGTTCACTTGGCCAAGGGAGGTAATGGAGCTTGGAGAACGGGGGATAATGATGCATGATTCCGCCGTTTCTTTTGATGAGCATATACATTACTACTGAAGCAAGCTTTAGATCACGATGATAATCCCCAAATACCTGTTTTAAAGCATTACCTATTCCTGTTTGTGCCATAGCCTTTGATATAGCCCAATAGGCACCAGCTAATTTCTTTTGTATTGGTCGCTCCGCTACCAAACGATCTGGTATTTCTTCTTCTAAGGGTTTAAATTCAATCCCATTCTTAGTTTTAAACGAACGTATTTTTCTTAACTCTGGGTATTGGTTAAGAAAATCCTCATACCACTCAATCTCTCCGAATTGCTCCTGGCCTTTGATTTTCCCAACCGTTTTTTGAGAATCCCTAATACTACGTTTTAGAGTTTTATCGTAATGAAAGGTATAGGTTTGCAGATAGAAATAAGATTTTCCCTTAGCTGTACGGGAACCTGTTTTTAAAGAAGGAAGTTTCGGAACGATGATTGAAGCCATAGTATTTAATATCCCATAATGTTTATGGGATACTATAACATGATACAATAAAAAAAGGAATACCTTTAACAGCATTCCTTTAAGTTTTTTTTACTTTTAGCTTCCCTTTATTCTCTTATGGGATAAGATCTGGACAAATTTGAGAAGAAAAGGCGCTGATGAGGCGCCTTTTTACTAGAGAGTTTTTCTTATGCTTTAGAGCTTAAAGCGTTTACGCATTTCCATAGTATGCGTTCTTAAAGCTCGTAATTCTTCTTTATTCGATTCAGTCAACAAAGCTTCATCTAAAAGACGGCTTGATGAGTTGATGTCTAAATTTTCAAATTCTTTGAGATAGTACTTAGAGTTGACCGGATAATTGCAGTTTTCAATGCAAGAACTGAGAGTTAAAAAGTCCTGCAATTTTTCAGCGCGATCATCTTCAGTATGCTGACAGAGCCAAGCATAAAGCTTAGGTTGAAAAGAGCTCATGGCGCCACAAAAACCACTGCTACCGGCTTTGAGTGAGGGTAGGAGGGTGGCGCTATTGGAGTTATAAATCTGTAAATTAGTATTAGCGACAATCTCTAAACGCTCCTTGATGATATTTAAATCACAGGAGTTGTCTTGGAGAAAATAAAAACGCCCGCTAGCGGCACACCATTTTAAGAGCTCTGGGCTCAATAGACGCTTATAGGGGTATTCGCATTCATAAAGGCCTAAGGGAATATGCTTAGGCAATGAGTTCATGACTTCAAGGCAATTGGCTTTCCAAACCTCGTCAGACTCATCTTCTTTAGCAAAACGGTTGGTAACAAAGACGATGGCGGAGGGATCTAAAGCTGCAATTTGTAATAATTCTTCAATTTGCAGGTGCTTATCGTCAGAGATATGGCCAGATACTACTACCGGGACCTTACCTTTGGCCATTTCAATGACCGTACTGGCAATACCAATACGCTCAGGTAAATTTAAAAAGAACATCTCACTTGACTGGCAGTTAGCAAAAAGGCCACTGCAACCTTGGTCGATATACCATTTAGTCAGAGCTTTAAGTCCCGCATAATCAACTGCACCTTTTTTGTTAAATGGAGTCAACATTACAGGCCAGGTACCACGAGGGAATATTCTTTCCATTGCGCTCTCCGTCAAAGTGAGGTGTTTTAAAAAGACCAATATGAAACGGTGTGTATACTTTAATGCAGATTATCGTTTGTCTATTGCACAAAATTCGTTAAAGTGTGCACAAAATTCACCGAAAAAGCGACTTAGATCTTAAAGTGTGAGCTGTATCCATAAAACGTTTGTTTATATTTAGACTATGAATTTAATTTGTATAAAACCTAATTCTATAAGCGCTAGGGCTCAAACCCTTATAGCGCTTAAAGAGGCGGGCAAAATAGCCGGGATTTTTAAAACCGCAGTCAAAGGCAATTTCATTGATACTCTCACCTTTTGTGCCTAAACGCTCAGCTGCAAGCTCAATACGATAGCGATTGACATATTCTAAGGGGCGATTGCCGGTAAGGGCTAAGAAGTAGCGACAAAAATATTTAGGGCTCATATCCATGAGCTTAGCGAGCTCTTCAAGCTTGATATTATGGTTGTAGTTTATAAAGATATAACGAAAGAGCATGGAGTTTTTACACAGGTGTCGCACAAATTTTGGTGCTAAATTAAGGCTTTGTTGTTGATAAAGACCATAATCGATAATAAAACCGAAGAAAGAGATCAGGGATCCTAGTATGCTTAGGATGGAAGAATTGCTTTTAGGATTAAAAACGGTAAAGAGATTTTGTATAAAGGCTTGAAGATTTGGATAGAGTTTAGGTGAAAAATATTCAGTGATGACAATTTCGCCTGAGACGATCTTTTTCAGATCCGCATATTCAGCTTTTTTAAAATCAAAGAGCTGATTTAAATTAAAGGAAATCGATTCATAGCAGGCATTGACCTCACAAGGCTTAATGCTGTGGGCAATACCCTCAGCGATAAAGAGCACATCATCCTTATTAAGTAAGTAAAGGCGCTCATTTAGGGAAATATTGAGCTTACCTTGTAAGACTTTTATCATCTCAAAGTCCTGATGGTAATGACTTGGCATCAGAAAGCTTGGATGAACTTTATTGATATATTGATACTTAAAGGGAGTAGGGGCTTGTGTTTCCCGGATGGCCCCTTTTAGCTCAGACATGAAAGACTCTCCTTAGATCGCGACAGCTAAAAGCTTGTAATTGCTCACAAGTTTTAGTGATTTTGCCATGACTTGTTTTTTTGAGATAGAAGCTAGTTTTAAAATATAGTAAAGCTCACAATTTATTTATAAGGTTTTAAAAGTGCTGAAATCTCTGACTAAGGCTCTGCAGATCATCGAAATTTTATCTGGCGATAAAAAGGCTTATGGTATTACAGAAATCAGTAAGGCCTTAGATCTCTATAAGAGCAATGTGCATGAAATTCTCGCCACTTTAGAGGCCTTTGGTTATGTTAAAAAAGATCCTATATCGCATCAATATTCTCTAGCGCTGAAATTTTTGCAGATAGCGCATCTGATCGGGGAGCGCTTTGAATTTCAGCAACTTTTACATGCCAAATTACAAGATCTCTGTAATGAAGTCGGCGAGGTCGTGTATTTTGGTATTTTAGATGGTGAGCAGGTGATGTATTTAGATGGGACTTTTCCGCATTTAAATGCGCATTCGGAGATGCCGGTTATCGGTATGACCGTGCCTTTACACAGTACTGGTATTGGCAAGGTATTATTAGCTAATGTTTCAGAGGCACAATTAGAGGAACTTTTACAAAAGCCCCGTTTTAAATATACGGAAAACACCATTGTTGAGGAGTCTTATCTAAGGCAGGAATTGTCGGCAATTCGCCAAAGAGGCTTTAGTATCGATAATATGGAGCACGAGTTAGGAGTTAAAAGTATAGCTGTGCCTGTTTTCAATGGTGAGCAACGTCTTTTAGGGGCCTTAGGGCTGACAGGACCTAGTCTGCGTTTTTCGCGTCATATCTACAATCGCTATGCTAAGCTTTTAATGCAAAAGGCTGTAGAGATAGGTCAAATTGTAGATCTTTAGAAAAAAATAATTTGATGATCCTAATACTTTTTTTAGGGGCTAAAATCCTTTTTTGTGGCTTTTCCTGCTCAATGGTATAATCAAAAACTAAAAGTTTTTTGAGGCAGTGTATGTACGGTATCTTAGATCGCTATATTGGTAAAAATATTTTGTATTCAGTGACCTTAATTTCCATAGGTCTTACCATTTTTACTGCCATTATCACTGTGATCGACAAGATGCGTTATATAGGTCGTGGTGATGTCGATTTCTTCTTTGTTCTTGAATACGTAGGTTATTTTCTGCCGGGTATTTTAGTGACTTTTTTCCCGGTAGCTATCTTGATAGGTGGTGTTATCGGTTTAGGCTTTATGGCTAAAAGCTCGGAAATTACCGTGATGCAGTCAGTAGGTCTGTCGCGTTTAAATATTGCCATCAGTAGCCTTAAGAGCCTGATTCCTCTTATTGTCATCGTCATGCTCATTTCAGAATATGGCGTCGCCCCTTTAGAGCGTCATGCAGAAAGCCGTCTTGGCTATCTCTCAAACGGCGGCAATGTCGCGGTTACTAATACCGGTGTCTGGCTTAAAGAAGGCGATTCTATCATCGGTATTGCCAATACCTTAGCCGATGGTTCTTTAGCTTATATCTATCGCTATGATATTGAGGGTAATGTTTTAAAGAAGGAAATTACCGCTAGAAGTGGTACTTATGAAAATGGGGCGTGGTTGATGCATGATGTCACCACCCGCGAAATTACTCCTGAGCGCATCAATGTCTATCATGATGAAACTCAGACTTGGAATCTTAATTTAAATCAAGAGCGCGTGGAGATCATCGGTAATATCAATCAAAATCAGACCATTAAGGGCCTTATCGATTATATTTCCTATCTTGAGGATAATCATCAGGATGCCGATAGATTTAGATTAGAGCTCTATCAAAAGTTTATCGCGCCTTTTAGTATGGTGGTCATGCTTTTATTAGCATTATCCACAGTCTTCGGCCCCTTACGCTCTATTAACATGGGTACCCGTATCTCAGCGGGTATTGCTCTTGGATTTAGCTATTATGTTTTAAATCAGATCGTCGCCCCTTTTAGCTTAGTTTATGGAATTTCACCGATCTTTGGTGCAAGCTTTGCTACCTTTATTTTCGGAGCGTTGGCGATTTATCTGTTAAGACGCAATTAAAGCGGCGAAACTTCTGTTTTTAAAGCACGAGGGCTTATAAAAAAATAGTTGCCAATTATTGGTCTCATAAGTATAATAGCCCTCATTCACTTATGCCGAAGTGGCGGAATTGGTAGACGCAGCGGATTCAAAATCCGCCGCTGGTAACAGTGTGTGGGTTCGAGTCCCACCTTCGGCACCATCAAAGGCCCCTTTATGGGGTTTTTCTTTTTTTCTTTCCCTGATAATTAAGTCTTTTTTACACGTCTATAGTGACTGTAACTTTGTTTATATGTGAGTAAAGTAGTGAACACATGTAAACAAAACAGGCATATGCTAGTAAATAAAGTTATCTATTGCATATAAATGAAGAGATTATGTTTTTTATATATATTAAGAATTTAAAGCAAATTTTTGCCTGAAATAACGGCGTTTTAATTGGCAAATTTCCTTAGGATCAGCTATATATAACTGAAATTAGGATATTGAAGAATTAAGGCTGTAGTTTATGGCATCTTTTTTAGCTAAATATAAAAATATGGATCTGCTAGAGGGATCATTGTGGGACAAAATTGTTGTCTTTGCCTTGCCTTTAGCTTTGACTAGTATCTTACAGCAATTGTTTAATGCCGCTGATGTGGCCGTCTTAGGTCGCTTTGTGGGTAGTGATGCCGTAGCCGCTGTGGGCAATAATATTCCCATCATCGGTCTAGTTGTAAATCTCTTTGTGGGTATTTCTTTAGGCGCTAATGTGGTAGTAGCGCGCTATATCGGCATGAAGGATCCGGATAATGCTAATGATGCAGTGCATACGGCTTTCAGTCTTGCTTTAATTATCGGTGTAACCATAGCCATTGTGGGTATTCCTTTTGCCGATACTTTTGTCTCGTGGCTTGGAGTACCTGATAATGTTAAAGAGTCCGCCTCTACCTATTTACAGGTGTATTTTTTGGGTATGCCTTTTATTGCCATGTATAACTTTGAGGCAGCCTTATTTAGAAGTAAGGGCGATACTAATACCCCGCTTATAGCCTTAGCTTATGCCAGTGTCTTCAATATTGCCGGTAATTTAGTTGTGGTTTTAGTTTTAGATATGGGCATAGGCGGTGTGGCTTTAACTACGGCCTTAAGTAATCTTTTGTGCGCCTTATATCTCTTTTATAAATTAAGACAAGAAAGCGGCTTTTTGCATCTTTGTTATCATAAGATTGCCAAATTTAAACCGCGTAAAGCTCGCGCTATTGTCAGTATCGGTTTGCCTGCCGGTATTCAGGGCATGGTTTTTTCGCTCTCAAATCTTTTGATTCAATCGGCTATCAATAGTTTAGGTACCGATGCTATGGCCGCCTCCGCTGCCGCCTTTACTATCGAGATTAACGTTTATTGCCTTATCAATGCCTTTGGACTTGCAGCTACAACCTTTATCAGTCAAAACTATGGTGCTGGTAATCTCAAGCGTTGCCGCCAAGTCACGCATGTTTGCTTTTATTTAGATCTATTGATTTCCGGCGTCTTCTCTATATTTATTTTGTTCTTTAGCTATGAACTTGTAGGCTTTTTCTCCGATAGTGAGACTGTCATTGCCTTAGGTGTCGTCCGTATTTTATATGTAGTAGCTCCGGAGATGCTGAGTGTAGCGATGGAAATTATGTCAGGTACCATGCGTGGCTTTGGTTATTCACTGCCGCCAGCTTTGATGACATTGTGTGGTATCTGCGGTGTGCGTATTATCTGGATCTTCTCTGTCTTTAATCTCTATCCATCCTATGCCACCTTAATGGCAGTTTATGGCATCAGCTGGCTGGTGACTACTATCTTGCTATACATCATCTATGTGCGCTTTATCCGTAAGCTTCAACAAAACCGTCACGACTCTAGCCTAAATACCATAAATTAGGGGGATTGAGGGATAAATTGCCCCAAATTTGAAAAATATTTTAACTTTATTTCATTTTTGGGCAGTTTTGCACAGAAAAAAACACGAATACAGGCAAAATTAAGCTAATACGTCTGCTTTTCTTGCCTTTTTACAAGAAGAGGGGGCTTTTTTTAAAGCTTTATATTTGTGTTAAATTAGATTTTTTGCCAAAAATATCCTCATTTTTTCCAAATTTTCCGCAAAATAACACTCAAAATCTTCAAAAATTGCAACATTTTTCAAAAAGGCTAAAATAGCAGGCGTCAAAAGCTAATATTTTATATAGCCGGTTTTAAAAATATTTAATACAGGGAACATAAACATGCTGGATGCAATGAATGCTGTAGTAGGCAGTATCAACGGCGTCTTATGGTCATATGTTTTGATCATAGTCTTAGTTGGTATTGGCCTATATTTCACCGTTAGAACCGGATTTGTGCAGATCCGTTATTTCTTTGAGATGTTCAAAGTTTTATCTCACGGTATCTCCAATCACAAATCTAAGGGCAAGGAAATCAGTTCCTTCCAAGCCTTCTGTATCAGTACCGCCTCCCGCGTCGGTGTGGGTAATATCGCCGGTATTGCCATTGCAGTGGTTTTAGGTGGTCCTGGTGCTATCTTCTGGATGTGGGTAATTGCCCTCATCGGTGCCGCTTCAGGCTTCGTCGAGAGTACCTTAGCTCAGATCTATAAGGTCCCGTATCACGAGGGTGGTTATCACGGTGGTCCTGCTTATTATATTAAAAACGCTTTAAAGCAGCCGGCAGTGGCAGCTTTATTCGCAGTTTTAATCTCCACCACCTTTGCACTTTGCTACAACAGCGTGCAGTCTAACACCATTGCCATGGCTTTACATGACTCCTTTGGCTTCTCCCCGATCATTACCGGTTTAGTTCTCTGTATCTTCACCTCCATGATCATCTTCGGTGGTGCTCACCGTATCGCCAAGGCCGCCGCTTTCATGGTTCCGATCATGGCCTGCTTATACTTAGGTGTTGCCATTGTGATATTCTTTAAGAATATCGACATGGTTCCGCACATGTTCTACCTCATTGTGCATGATGCTTTCTGCCCGCAGGCTGCTGTTTCCGGTGGTTTTGCTGCTGTAATCATGACTGGTATTAAGCGTGGTTTATTCTCTAACGAAGCCGGTGAAGGTTCTGTTCCTAATGCTGCCGCTTGTGCTGTTACCTCTCACCCGGTAAAGCAGGGTTTAGTTCAGGCTTTTGGTGTATTCGTCGATACCCTCTTCATCTGCACCGCCTCAGCCGTTATAGTTATGCTCTGCCAGAAATATGAAGTAGGTGGCGAGGTTACTGGTATTGCTTTAATGCAGTTATCCTTATCCTCTGAGTTAGGCGCCTTTGCCGGTTACTTCATGTCCTTCACCATTACTTTATTTGCCTTCAGCTCCATTATCGGTAATTACTATTATGGTGAGGTCAATATCGGCTATTTATCTAAGAATCCTTATGTCTTAGTTGCCTTTAGAATATTTGTAGTCGGCATGGTTTTCTTTGGTTCCTATGCAACTTTAGAGTTAGTGTGGAACTTAGCTGACCTCTTTATGGCTTTATTAGCCTTAACTAACCTCTATGCTATTGCAAGATTAGGTAAGATTGCCTTTATCGCCTTAAAGGATTATAGCGATCAGCGTCGTCGGGGTATTAAGGATCCGCGTTTTGATCCTAAGGTTTTACCGTCTCAGGATGGTATCGCTTCTTGGGGTCATGAGAAGGAATACTTAGCTACTCACACTAATGATGATTAAGCTTTAGCTTTTCTAAAAAAACAGGCGGTCTTTAAGGCCGCCTTATTTTTTATTCAAAGATTAAAAAAGGCGATCTTAGATCGCCTTTACTTTTATTAAACTTTAGTTTTAGCAGTCAAACTTGTAGCAGATGAATCTATTTAAAGGCTCATCTGGGGTTACCATCTTGTTGACTTCAGCAAATTGCGGCTGATGCGGGCAATCAGGATAGAACTCAGGCTCTAAGCATAAAGCGGTCTGATTTTCATAGATCTTGCCGTCATCGCGAGCTTCGATCTTGCCATCAGCAGTATTGATATAGTTACCAGTGTAGAACTGTACGGCCGGATAATCGGAATAGACTTCCATCTTTAACTTGTGATCGTCAGACTCAACACGGGCAAAAGGCTTCTCAGCGCTACCTTCAATTAAGAACGGATGATCATAGCCTAAGCTTAAGGTCATCTGCTCATCCTTGAGGAAGTCCTGACCTACAGTCTTTGGAGTATTGAAATCAAAGGCAGTTCCGGCAACCGGACGGACTTCACCTGTAGGGATAGAACCACCATCGCAAGGTAAGAAAGCCTTAGAATCAAGCCACAGAGTGTGATTGAGCACAGTGCTGTGGTAACCGTTGAGATTGAAATAAGCGTGGTTGGTAATGCAAGACCAGCACGGAGCATCGCACTTGCCGATGTACTGAACATTCAGGGCATTGTCATCGCTGACAGTATAGGTAACGGTGAGCTCATAATTGCCGGGAAAACCCATATCGCCATCAGGAGACTTTAAGCTATAGACGAGGCAGTTAGGTTCTCTTTTAACTAAGGTGAAGCGACGCTTGTCAAAGCCATCGACACCACCGTGTAAGCAGTGCTGTGCGGCAGAGTTTAATTTATAGTTCTTGCCATCAATGGTGAATTCATTGTTAGCAATACGGTTAGCAAAGCGGCCGATGGTGGCATTGAAGTAGCAGGACTGGGTGTGCCAATCCTCAGGATTTTTTACACCTAATAAAACCTCACGTGGCTTGTCCTCACCTTTAACCGGAACCTGAATGGAGATGATAGTTGCACCCCAATCCATGATGGTTACGGTTAAGCCATGCTGATTTTGGATGGTTTCAAGCTGCGGCTTTGAAGAATAAATATCTGCCATTTTTTTTAACCTACTTTTAAAATTAAAATTGTTCTTATGTTTGAACCGAAGATAGTCTAGTTTGCAAAAATTTTTCTTTCAATATCCTTCATCACGCATTTGTAATTTTTCATCAAAAACTTTGAATACTTTGATTTTTGAGAAAAATTTTAAGCATAAAAAAACTTCAGGCTGGATTGCACCATATTAGCTTTGAGAGTGCATCTGTATTTTTAGTTTTTAATTATGGCGTAAACTATAGCTAAGCACTTTGCATAAGTTGCTTTAGAAAAGTAACGATCTTGTATTGGTTCTTAAGGCATATTTGGTAAAAAAAGGAGGCTTCGTGCATAGTTGTGGATAAAAACGAAGTCTCTGTATAATATATTTTGC
>ENA-OWPF01001783-OWPF01001783.1-human-gut-metagenome-genome-assembly--contig:-NODE-1783-length-17511-cov-9.503323_pt1 | contig 17511 bp, 19 predicted proteins | sample MGYA00248261_ERZ651840 | MGnify/ENA primary metagenome ERZ651840 (study PRJEB26924, sample SAMEA4378268) | human gut metagenome | biome: human gut; feature: human-associated habitat; material: faeces... | reverse complement strand
CGTTCACGGCCATCGTCACGGCTCTGGTGGATGACGTCATTAACCCGCTGATCGGCCTGCTCTTCAAGGCAGATTTCTCGGATGTCGTGATCAGCCTGGGCGGTTCCAGCATCAAGATCGGCGAATTCGTCAACTCGGTCATCAACTTCCTCATCGTGGCCTTTGTGCTGTTTGTGGTGATCAAGTTCATCAACGGCCTGCACAAGAAGCCGGCAGCTCCCGCCGCACCGGCAGAGCCCACCACCAAGGTGTGCCCCTACTGCCAGACCGAGATCCCCATCAAGGCTGTGCGCTGCCCGCACTGCACCTCCAAGCTGGAGGGCTTCCCGGAGATCAATGCCTGATCCCGCAACTCCTGTACCTGAAAAAAGCAGCTGTACCAAGCGGTACAGCTGCTTTTTTGCGGTCAGCGTGCGCTGCGGGGCCTGCCGCCGCCCAAACGCCACAGCAGCCAGGCATACAGATAGTTCACCCCCAGCAGGCCCACGGCCCACAGGACGGAAACATACACCGGCTGGTGGTACACCTCAAAGAAGGGGTACGGCCCCACGATGACCCGCAGGATGTTCAGCGGCAGGATGACCGCCGCATATGCCAGCGTGGGCAGCAGCGCCCAGCGCACATCGCTGCGCGGCAGGCGGGGTTCCCGCTCCAGCAGCAGGTAGGAGAGGAGCGCTGCCATGGGGTTGAGCAGGTGGTGGTACAGCATGCTGCTGGTGCACAGCAGCATGTACAGCCCGCCCTCGCCGTTCATGGGGGCCAGCACGAACACCACCGTCAGGAAGGTGAGCAGCAGGCAGCTGGTGGCCATGAACTTGAGCCGCTTGAGCCAGAGGGGCAGCTCCCGCCCGGTGAAGATGCAGCCCAGCTGCCACAGACCCACCAGCAGGCAGACCGCACCGTTGAAGATGTTGGACAGCTCGGTGTACATCGTGAACATGATGGTCCCGCCCATGGCCCAGCTCATGGGGACGGCGATGGTCTCGAAGTACACGATAAGGAAGTTCATTGCCGCCGAGGCCAGCTTCCGCAGGACAGTCAGGATGTTTTTCAGCACCGTTTCACTCTCCCATCTGTAATTTTTTGTTGGAATATCAAAGAAACGAGCGTTTTTTTCCGCTCGTTTCTTTTTTACACCCGGACGGGCGCTTATTTTGCCGTATTGATGAAGCTGCGGTTATCCCACAGGTACTTGATGCCGGAGATGGCGGTGACAGCGGCCACGACCCAGCACAGCACAGAGGCGATGTCTGCACACTGCTGGCCCAGCACATTGCCGGTCAGGGAGACCGTAAAGTAGTAGAAGATGATGGTCAGCATCTGGAGTACGGTCTTCACCTTGCCCCACATGTTGGCGGCGATGACCTTGCCGTCCTTTGCACCAGCGGCCACCATGCGGAGGCCGGAGACGGCGAACTCGCGGGCCAGAATGATGCAGAGCACCACAGGGCTGCACACGCCGTCCCGCATCATGTAGATGAAGGCTACCGTCGTCAGCAGCTTGTCGGCCAGCGGGTCGGCGAACTTACCGAAGTCGGTGACCATGTTCCACTTGCGGGCCAGATGGCCGTCGAGAAAGTCGGTGAAGCTGGCCACGGCGAAGATGAGGCCGGCAATGAGGTAGTACCGCGGGTTATAGCTCGGCGTGATATACTGGCCGAGCGAGACAAAGATCATGAACACCGGCACCAGCAGGATGCGGGTCAGAGTGAGTTTATTGGGCAGATTCATACAAAATTATCCTCCAATCTGTTATTTTGCAACAGTACCATACAAATCGTAAAGGTCGCTGTCGTCCACCAGCACATCATAGAACTCGCCGGGATAGAGCGGCTCTTCGCTGGACACGCAGACGTTGCCGTCCACTTCGGGGGCATCGGCAGCGGTGCGGCAGAGGTAGAGGCCGCTCTCGTCGTCCACGCCGTCGCAGAGGACGCGGACAGTCTGGCCCACCTTTGCGGCCTGCTTCTGGGCCATGATGCCGGTCTGGATCTGCATCACCAGCTCAGCGCGCTTGTCCTTGACTTCCTGCTCGATCTGGCCGTCCATCTTGGCGGCGACGGTGTTCTCCTCGGCGGAGTAGGCAAAGCAGCCCAGACGGTCGAACTGCACTTCCTTGACGAAGTTGCACAGATCCTCGAACTGCTCCTCGGTCTCGCCGGGGAAGCCCGCGATCAGGGTGGTGCGCAGGGTGATGCCGGGGATCTCGCGGCGCAGCTTGCCGATGACCTCCAGCAGCTCCGCACGGGTGGAGCGGCGGTTCATGTTCTTGAGGATGGTATCATTGCAGTGCTGGATGGGCAGGTCAAGGTAGGGCACCACCTTCTCGTTGCGCTTCATGGCGGCGATGAATTCATCGGTGATGCGCTCCGGGTAGGCGTACATGATGCGGATCCATTCCAGCCCCGGCACCTTGTTCAGCTTGTCCAGCAGCTCACAGATGCTGCCGGGCTTGCCCCAGTCCTCGCCGTAGGCGGTGGGGTCCTGCGCCACAACAATAAGCTCCTTCACGCCCTCACCGGCCAGCCAGCGGGCTTCGGCAACGCAGTCGGCCATATCGCGGCTGTGCAGCGGGCCGCGGATGCCCGGGATGGCGCAGTAGTGGCAGCGGTTGTTGCAGCCCTCGGCGATCTTTAAGTACGCATAGTGGGCGGGCGTGCCGATGACGCGCTTGCCGCCCAGCGGGAAGTCCTTTTTGGCACCGTAGCTTTCCAGATGATCCTCGCCGTGGAACAGCCGCTCCACGATGGTGTCAATGGCCTTGTTGGAGGCGCAGCCTACAACGGCGTCCACCTCCGGGATCTCTTCCTCAATCTGGCTGCGGTAGCGCTCGGCAAGGCAGCCGGTAACGATGACCTTCAGGTTCGGGTTCTGCTGCTTATAAGCGCAGGCTTCCAGAATGTTTTCAATGGCTTCGGTCTTGGCGCTCTCGATAAAGCCGCAGGTGTTCACAAGGATGGCATCGGCTTCGGCCAGATCGGCCACAGTCTCGTGCCCGGCAGACAGCAGGATGTGCACCATCACATCCAGATCCACCTGATTCTTCGGGCAGCCAAGGGAAATACACGCAATTTTCATAAGGGATGATACTCTCTTTCTCTTTTGAGGGATGCTTTTAAAATTTTACGGGAGGGTCATTCCCCCTCCTCCACCCTGCGGATGGCTTCCTTGATGACGGGGTAGGCAAAGCCGCGGCGCTGCAGCGCCGCCACCACAAGGTCGCGGCGGCCGATGGCCAGCTTTTTGCGGTAGCGGCTGTCCACCAACGCGGCGGCGGCCTCCAGCTCCGGGTCGTCGCCGTCCTCCGGGGCGTAGACCGCTTTCAGCGCGCCCGCTACCTCGGCGGGGGCAAGCCCCTTCTGGCGCAGGCTCTGGGCGGCGGCGCGGCGGCTTTTGCGGGCAGCCAGCAGGCTGTGTGCCCGTGCTTCGGCGTAGCGAGCATCGTTCACATAATCCAGCTGCACCATCTCCGCCACAGCGGCGGCTGCGGCCTGCTCGGTATAGCGGCGGCACAGCCGCTCATACAGCATATTGGCAGAGATCTCCTGCCCGGCCAGCGTTTCCAGCGCGCTGGCCCGCGCCTTGGCGGGGTCGGCGCACTTTTCCGCATCCGGGCGGGGTCGGCGGCGGTAAAAGGCCATTTAGTCCTCCACCATGATATCCAGCTCGCTCTCGCTGCTGCGGGTGGGTGCCTTGACTACCGGCTCCTTTGCGGCGGCGGGGTCGGCGGGCTTTTCCGCTGCGGCGGCTGCGGCGCGGCCTGCCGGGCGGCGGGTGGCGTACAGCTTATCAGCGTTGGCGCGGATCTGACCCTCGATGTCATTGGCGATCTCGGGGTTATCCTTCAGGAACTGCTTGGCGTTGTCGCGGCCCTGACCCAGACGGATATCGCCGTAGTTGAACCATGCGCCGCTCTTCTGCACGATGCCCAGCTTGACGCCCACGTCAATAAGCTCGCTCATTTTGGAGATACCCTCGCCGAACATGATGTCGAACTCGGCCTCACGGAACGGCGGAGCTACCTTGTTCTTCACGATCTTGGCGCGGGTGTGGTTGCCGATGAACTGACCGGAGGAGTCCTTCAGACCCTCCACGCGGCGGATGTCGATACGCACCGAGGCGTAGTACTTCAGGGCACGGCCGCCGGTGGTCACCTCCGGGTTGCCGTACATGACGCCCACCTTCTCACGCAGCTGGTTGATGAACACGCAGACCGTGTTGGTCTTGCCGATAACGCTGGTCAGCTTGCGCATGGCCTGACTCATCAGACGTGCCTGCAGGCCCACATGGCTGTCGCCCATCTCGCCCTCGATCTCGGCGCGGGGCACCATGGCGGCTACCGAGTCTACTACAATGGCATCAATCGCGCCGGAGCGCACCAGCGCTTCGCAGATCTCCATGGCCTGCTCGCCGGTATCCGGCTGGCTGACCAGCAGGTTGTTGATGTCCACGCCCAGCGCCTCGGCATAGGTGGGGTCCAGTGCGTGCTCAACGTCGATAAAGGCCACCTCGCCGCCCTTCTTCTGGGCTTCGGCAAGGATGTGCAGTGCCAGCGTGGTCTTACCGCTGGATTCCGGGCCGTACACCTCGATGATGCGGCCGCGCGGCACACCGCCCACGCCCAGCGCCAGATCCAGCCCCAGACTGCCAGTAGAGATGGCATCCACCTGCATGGAGGCGTTGTCGCCCAGCTTCATGACGGCACCCTTGCCGAACTGCTTTTCGATCTGCGCCAGCGCCGTAGCCAGCGCGTCCTTCTTGGCTTCCGGCTCGGTCTTTTGGGTGGCCGGTGCAACGTTGTTGTTCTGATTTTTTGCCATAGCCTGCTGCTCCTTTTATCCTTTGGGCCCGCAGAGGGCGGGCTGTCCTTCGCTTTCCTTCTTAGTATAACACAAAATCAAAATATTACAACAAGAAGTTGTTTGTTTTTTCCAATTTATTTTGGGCGGCGGGCAGTCACGCAGCGGTCGTTGCCGCCAAAGTCCTGGATGCAGCGGATCTCTGCCCAGCCGTTCTCTGCCAGCAGGGCGGTTACGGCTTCCCGTTGCTGCCAGCCGATCTCCAGTACCAGCGCCCCGCCGGGGCACAGCGCGTTTTTGTAGTGCTGCGCCAGCGCACGGTAGAACACAAGGCCGTCCTCCCCGGCTTCCAGCGCCATGGCAGGCTCCTGCGCCACCTCGGGCTGCAGCTGTTCCATCTCGGCGGCGGTCAGGTACGGCGGGTTGGAGACGATGAGCTCCAGCTGCCCCTCCGGCAGGGTTTCCCAGTAGGTGAACAGGTCGCCCTGCACCGGCTGCACCGCGTAGGCAGGCTTTTTGCTTGCCCGCAATGCGTTCAGCGCCGGGCCCCAGTCAAAAGCCGGGACATCTGCCTGCTCAAGGGCAGAGGGCTCCAGCACATTCTCGGTCTGTCTGCCCTGTCCGGTCAGGGCGCAGCGGGCATTCTTTTCCAGATAGGCAAAGGCCACAGGGCTTTTTTCCACGCAGGTCACCTGCGCGGCGGGGCAAAAGCGCTTGACCCCCAACCCCAGACAGCCTGTTCCGGCGCAGAGGTCCAGCACCCGGGGCGCTGCGATGCCCGCAAGGGTCTCGGCGGCGGCCTGTGCCACCACCTCGGTGTCTGCCCTGGGGCAGAGCACCCCGGGGCCTACCGCCAGCTCAAAGTCCAAAAAGCTCCAGCTGCCGCAGAGATATTGCAGCGGCTCCCGCGCGGCGCGGCGGGGGCAGAGCACTTCCAGCGCCGCCGCCTGCTCTGCGGTCAGCGGACGGTCGGAAAGGCGCACGTCCCGCCCGGTCGCCAGCCGGAACAGCTCCCGCGCGTCAAAATCCGCGTCCGGGCAGCCTGCGGCGGTCAGCCGCTGCTCCACCTCCCGCACCGCTGCGCGGGGGAGCATTGCTTCGCTTACCATTTGCCCTCCTCCGGGTTTTCAGGCAGCACGGGGGTGATGGCTGCAATGGCCACCTCGATCATACTGTCGTCCGGCTCAAAGACGGTGAGGTGCTGTACCCAGATGCCCGGCTGCCGGATAATGCGGGTAGCGATGTTATCCGACCGGCCGCACCACTTGAGCAGCTCGTAGCTGATGCCCATGACCAGCGGCAGCAGCAGCAGCTTGCACACCACCCGCAGACCGATGCTGCCCCACGGCAGCACGCTGTACAGAAACACGCTGACGATGATCACCAGAATGAGGAAGCTGGTGCCGCAGCGGGGATGGAAGCGGGTATACTTGCGCACGTTCTCCACGGTCAGCGGGTCGCCCGCTTCGTAGCAGGCAATGGTCTTGTGCTCTGCACCGTGGTACTCAAACACACGATGAATTTCCTTCATTTTGGAGATGCCCACCATATAGGTCAGGAAGATGGCCACCTTCAGCACGGCCTCCAGCACCACCTTGCCCCAGCGCCCCAGCGGCAGCAGACGGTTCACCCCGCCCACAAGGAAGGTGGGCAGCACGGTGAACAGCACAATCGCCAGCAGACCGCCCAGCACCGCCGCAACGGTCAGCAGCGCATTCTCGGCTTTTTCGCCCAGATGTTTCCCCACCCATTTTTCAAAGGCGGTCTCCTCCTCGGCGGGGTCGTAGTCGTCCCCCATGCTCACCTGTGCCGAGTACATCATGTAGCGGTAGCCCACGATCATGCTCTCGATCATGGCAATGGCACCGCGCACCAGCGGGATCTTCATCCATACCCCGTGGGCGGGGGTGGGGTCGAGTTTGGTCTCGATGGTGCCGTCCGGCTTGCGCACGGCGCAGCACATCTGTTTGGGGCCGCGCATCATGATGCCTTCCATCAGTGCCTGCCCGCCTACGCTGGTCTTAAAGCGTTCCTTTTTAGGTTGATTCATTGGTTTCTCCCGATATCCGCCCCTGCCACTTTGGGCAAAGAGCGGTCTTTTTTATATTTTATCCGGGTCAAGACCCGGGCAAAGTTTATTTTAGCACACAAATGTGACAAAATCTGTGTTTTTGGCACTGCTCACGCCTTATGGTACAGCGGCAGACCCAGCGTGACCACGGTGCCGCGCCCGAGGGTGCTCTTGATATCCAGCGTGCCGTCCAGCGCGGTCATGATGGAATCCACCAGCGCCAGACCGATGCCGCTGCCGCGCACCGAGTTGCTGCCCTTGTAGAACTTGGTTTTTACGTTTTCCAGATCCTCCGGCGGGATGCCGCGTCCCTGATCGATAATCTCCACAAAGGCCTTGTACTCCCCTGCCCACAGTTTGACCGTGATGCGCCCGCCGGGGGCAGAGTATTTGATGGCGTTATCCAGAATATTGATGAACACCTGCCGCAGACGGTCCGGGTCGGCGTAGACAGGGATCATCTCCTCCGGCTCGGCGTAGTGGAGCAGCAGCCCCTCCTGCCGGATGCGCGCTTCGCAGAAGAGCACCGCATCGGTCAGTTCTGCCACCAAGTCCAGCGGGCGGCACTCCATGCGGATGCGTCCGTTCTGCAGGCGGCTGAAATCCAGCAGCTCCTCCACCATATTGTTCAGCCGCCCGGTCTCGTTGTTGATGATCTCCAGCCCCTTGCGGTAGTTCTCGTCGGTGGGGTCGTCCAAGGTCATCAGGGTCTCCACCCAGCCCCGGATGGAGGTAAGCGGGGTGCGCAGCTCGTGGGACACCGAGCTAATGAACTCGTTCTTCATCTTCTCGGTCTCTTCCAGTCCCTCGGCCATCTGATTGATGGTGCCGCGCAGCCGGTCCACCTCGTCGTGAGGGTCGCCGGTCAGGGGCAGACGCACATCCAGCTCACCCCGGGCGATGCCGGCAGCGGTGCGTTCCACCTGCCCCAGCGGCACCACGATGCCCCGCACGAAGTACAGTCCGGACATGATCGTAAACAGCAAGATCGCCATCGCAATGAACACACTGATGATGATGGCGTTTTTGACCTGCCGCTCCACCAGCGCCAAACTGGTGACCAGCCGCAGCGCGGCCACGTCCTCGGCGTCGTAGGGCACCAGCGAGCAGGCCGCCATGACTACCTCGCCCGACTGGGTGCGGTACACCGCCACACCCAGACCGTCCGGGCCGTTGAGCGCCTGCTCAAAGTCCTTACTGCTGACGATGCCTTCCGCATCCGTACCGCTGGAGGAGGCGATCACGCCGCCGTAGCTGTCCAGCAACATGAACTCGTATTTATCCTTATCGGCAAACTGTTCCACCATGCGCCGCAGCGCCAGACTGCGGCTGGCGGCGGCGCTCTGGGCGGTATCGCCGGTATACATTTTCAGTTGACCGGTCACCGAGGAGAACCGCCGGTACATGATCTGCTGCACACTGCCGTAGTAACTGCGGGTATAGCTGTACAAAAACATTGCCTCGGCCAGCAGCACCACCAGTACGGTGATGAGCAGGTTGCCCCGCAGCCAGCGGCGGGTGATACCGCTTCGCATAACAGTGTCCTCCTTTCGGTGAGTATCGATAATAAAAAAATATTTTTTTGTGATTCAGGAAAGTCCGTAGGACTTTCCTGAATCACATTTTTATTCTTCCCACCGGTAGCCGTAGCCCCACACGGTCATGATGTGGGTGGGGTGGCTGGGCTCGTCCTCCACCTTCATGCGCAGGCGGCGGATGTTCACATCCACGATCTTTACATCGCCGAAGTAGTTCTCGCCCCAGACCCCTTTCAGGATCTTTTCGCGCACCAGCGCAGTGCCCGGGTTGCGGAAGAACAGCTCCATGATCTGGAACTCTACCTGTGTCAACTCAATGGGCTGACCGGCCTTCAGCAGCACGCGGCGGTTCTCGTCCAGCACGAACTCGCCGCTGGTCAACGTGCCCAGTGGGGTGTTCCCGTTGCTGTCCTCCTCCTTGGTGCGGATCACCCGGCGGCACAGCGCCTCCACACGCGCCAGCAGCTCGCTGACGCTGAAAGGCTTGGTCATATAATCGTCTGCGCCGATGGACAAACCGCGGATCTTATCCTGCTCCTGCCCCTTGGCGCTGAGGATGATGATGCCGATCTGCTGGTCGGTGCGGCGGATGGTCTCGCACAGCGAGAACCCGTTCATGCCCGGCAGCATCACGTCCAGAATTGCGGCATCACAGCCGGGTTTCTGTGCCAGCAGCGGCAGAGCGGCTTCGGCGCTTTCGGCCTCCACCACCTCCATCCCCGCATGGCGCAGGTTCAGGGCGATCATATCGCGGATATTGGCTTCATCTTCTACAACAAGCACTCGTACCATGCAGCATCCTCCATTCCTTAATTCAGCAGATACAACGCCTTGGAAAGGCGGTAGTTCGTGTCGGTAAGCAAAACGTCCGGGCCCATTTTGGCCTGCACCTGACGGGACGCTACCACGCCCAGCCGGGTCCAGCCGGTGGAGTTGGCCGAGGTGCTTGCCAGCCGTACCGTCAGCACCAGCTGATCCTCGTCCACCGTGCGCAGCTCCACTGCGCCGTCAAATTCCTCGCTGTCGGTCAGCTTCAGGTTGCCCTCCCACTCGGCGGGCAGTTCGATATAGCAGTTGGTCTCTTCGTCCAGCAGGCCAAAGCTTTTTTCCGGTTGGCTGCTGGTGTAGTCCATCCAGACGATAAAGTCCATGCGGCGGCTCTGGCTCAGGTTCAGCAGACCCGCCTCGTCCGGCTGAGTAGGGATCTCCACAATGCCGTCCCCGTCCAGGTCCCGGCTGACCAGCGTAGGCACGTTGCGCAAAGAGGCGTTATACAGCCGCTGGCTGCTGATCCTTGTGGCTGGCACCATCTGCTGGCTAGTCTCGTCGTAGCACAGCAGCACCGAGGCCAGATTGTTGCCGGAAATGCCAGTCCAGCCGTCCAGCACCAGATAGTGCCGTCCGTCCGCGCCCGCACCCGCCGCCACCGAGGCGCAGCCGGAAAACTTATCTGCGGAAAGGCCGTTGACTGCCACCTGCCGGAAGCTGCCCTTGCGGTCTGCGGTCAGCAGCTCGATCTGCACACTGCCGTCCTCCTGCGTGGACATCAGGATCAGATCCTGACTGCTGCCGCCGGTGATATTTTCCACCAGATACTGCTCGTACTGCTGTTCCAGAATGGTGGACAGGGTGCCGTCCTGATAGGAGTACACCGCCAGATAGTGGTCATTCTGGGCAGCGGTATAGCCCACCACCAGCTGGCAGCTGTCCGTATCCTGCAATTGGGCAAGGCTGACGTTCTCCACCGTTTCGGCAAGGCCCTCCACGCTCTGGCGCACCTGCCAGCTTCCGGCATCATCCCGCTGCAAAATGGCCACGCAGACGTTGGCGGTCTGGGCGGTGGTATACAGCACCGCCGCATCCTGCTGACGATCGCCATCCAGGTCCTGCAGCACAAAGGGGGAAAGCAGCTCCCCCTGAATGGGATATTTCAGCTGGGCGCTCTCCCCCAGCCAGTCGTTCAGGGCAGTTTGCAGCGCGCCGTAATCGCCGGAAAGCTTCGGGGCACGCAGCAGTTCCTCTACCTGTGCCTTTTCGTTGGCCGGCAGCACGGTCTGGCAGCTGCACAGCACAAAGCACAGCAGCGTGCACAGCACCAGCCGTAGCCTGCGGGTCCTGTTCATACCGGTCAACCTCCTTCCGGGCATAAAATGCTATTTTCAGTATACCACACTTTGCGGGCACAAAAAAGGGGGTGCTTACGCGGAAGTCACCCCTTCCGTCTGCTTACTGCGTTCGCAGCCACCTTCCCCAAGGGGACGGCTTTTCGCGGTGGCGGGAAACTTTGCGGCAGCACCGAAAGGCGCCCCCTTGGGGGAGCTGGCGCGCAGCGACTGAGGGGGTAAACCACAAAAAAAGAAACCACTGCACAAAAGCTGTGCAATGGTTTCTCTTGTTACTGTATCAAACAGTCAGAGCAGGATCAGACGAGCTCCAGAACTGCCATCTCAGCTGCATCGCCGCGGCGAGCGCCGATCTTGATGATGCGGGTGTAGCCGCCGTTGCGGTCAGCGTACTTGGGGCTGATCTCGTCAAACAGCTTCTTTGCAACATCTTCCTTGGTGATGTAGGCGTAGACCTGACGCTTGGTGTGCAGGTCGCTGGCCTTGCCAAGGCTGATCATCTTCTCGGCCATGGAACGAACGTCCTTAGCGCGAGTGACAGTGGTCTCAATCTTGCCATTCTCTAACAGGTAGGTAACCATAGCGCGCATCATAGCGTTGCGGCTGTCGCTGGTTCTACCGAGCTTTCTGGTACCGGGCATCCCGTTTCACTCCTTAAATTATTTTAGTTATTCGTCATCCGTGTTCAGCTTGAAGCCAAGGGAGTCCAGCTTAGCCATGACTTCCTCCAGGCTCTTGCGACCGAGGTTACGGACCTTCATCATCTCGTCCTCGCTCTTGCTGACCAGATCTTCCACCGTGTTGATCCCTGCGCGCTTCAGGCAGTTGAAGGAACGCACGCTCAGATCCAGCTCTTCGATGGTCATCTCCAGAGCCTTCTCCTTGTCGTCGTTGGTCTTCTCTACCATGATCTCAGCGCCGGCGGCCTCGTCCGACAGGTTGACGAACAGGTTCAGGTGCTCGGTCAGCACACGGGCAGCCAGAGAAACGGCTTCCTGTGCATTGATCGTGCCATCGGTCCAAACCTCAATGGTCAGCTTGTCGTAATCAATGGCCTGTCCAACACGGGTGCTCTCGACGTTATAATTCACCTTGAGCACAGGGGTGTAAATGCTGTCAACGGGAAGGGTGTTGATATCGTTCTTCTCGATGATAGCCTGTTTGTTGCGCTCTGCGGGCACATAGCCGCGACCCTTGTCGAAAGTCAGCTCCATAACGAGCTTGGCACCCTCGCCCAGAGTTGCAATGTGCCACTCAGGGTTCAGAATTTCGATGTCGTCGCCCTGCTTGATGTTGTCAGCAGTGACCTCACAGGGACCAACTGCCTCAACACGCACTGTCTTCGGACCATCGGTGTACAGCTTTGCAGCGATACCCTTCAGGTTCAGGACAATTTCGGTAACGTCTTCCTTGACGCCCTCAATGGTGGAGAACTCGTGGACCACACCGTCAATCTTGACGCTGGTCACGGCGACACCGGGCAGAGAGGAAAGAAGCACACGACGCAGGCTATTGCCCAGTGTGATGCCAAAGCCACGCTCCAGAGGTTCTGCCACGAATTTGCCGTAGCGGCCGTCCGGGGACAGGCTTGCCGTTTCGATCTTGGGACGTTCAATCTCCATCATATCTATGCCCTCCTTGTCAAACCGGTGTTTCCACCGGCCCATTATTGAATTCTTTCAAAAAAGAATGCGAAAGCGTGCCATCCAAAAGGAAGGCACTGCCTTCTTAATGGATTACTTGGAGTACAGCTCGACGATGAGGTGCTCTGCGACTTCGTAGTCGATATCGCTGCGCTCGGGCAGCTTAGCGACAACGCCCTTCAGAGAACCGGTCTCGCGGTTCAGCCATGCGGGCAGAGCCACGACGGGAGCCTCGGCACCGGTCAGCTTTGCAAACTTTGCAGAGCTGCGGCTGGACTCGCGCACTTCGATCACATCGCCGGCCTTCACCTGGTAAGAGGGGATGTTGACCTTCTTGCCGTTGACGGTGAAGTGAGCGTGAGACACCAGCTGACGAGCATCGCGGCGGGTCTGAGCAAAGCCCAGACGGAACACGACGTTGTCCAGACGGCACTCCATGATCTGGAGCAGGTTCTCACCGGTCTTGCCGGGGCGAGACTCTGCCTTCAGGTAAGCGTTGTGGAACTGCTTCTCCAGAACGCCGTAGATGAACTTGACCTTCTGCTTCTCCTTCAGCTGAGATGCGTACTCAGACTGCTTCTTGCGGACGTTGCCGTTGGAGTTGCGGGTAGTATTCTTCTTTGCATAGCCCATGACCGCAGGAGAAATGCCCAGGGCCTTGCAACGCTTTGCGATAGGCTGCGTATTCTTTGCCATAATTCAATTTCCTCCTTCGATCAGACACGACGGCGCTTCGGGGGACGGCAGCCGTTGTGGGGGATGGGAGTCACGTCCTTGATCAGGGTGACTTCCAGACCGGTAGCCTGCAGCGCACGGATAGCGGACTCGCGGCCAGCGCCGGGGCCCTTGACGTAAACTTCAACAGTCTTCATGCCGTGCTCGATCGCAGTCTTAGCTGCGGTCTCGGCAGCGGACTGAGCTGCGAACGGGGTGCTCTTGCGGCTGCCACGGAAGTTCAGGGAGCCAGAGGAGCACCAAGACACTGCATTACCCTGCAGGTCGGTGATGGTAACGACAGTATTGTTGAAGGTAGACTGGATGTGAGCCTGACCAGCAGCAATGTTCTTGCGCTCTTTCCGCTTCATGCGGACATTTGCGCCCTTCTTGGCGTTATTTGCACTTGCCATTTCTCAAATCCTCCTTACTTCTTCTTGTTTGCGACAGTGCGCTTGGGACCCTTGCAGGTACGAGCATTGGTCTTGGTGCGCTGGCCGCGGCAGGGCAGATTCTTGCGATGGCGGGTGCCACGGAAGGACTGGATCTCGACCAGACGCTTGATGTCCAGAGCCACGTTGCGGCGCAGGTCGCCTTCAACGAGGATGTTTGCCTGATCGATGTAGTCACGGATCTTAGCCTCTTCGTCCAGAGTCAGATCCTTGACGCGGGTATCGGGGTTGATGCCAGTTGCTTCCAGGATCTTGTTAGCAGTGGTCTGGCCGATACCATAAACGTAGGTGAGACCCACCTGAACGCGCTTCTCGCGGGGCAGGTCAACGCCGGCAATACGTGCCATAGTAGTTTCCTCCAAAAATCATCCCATGTCAGTGTCGGGGTCTGCGCCGGGACTCTACGCACTTGACCCCCAGGCGCCCGAATTAGCCCTGGCGCTGCTTGTGCTTGGGGTTCTGGCAGATGACCATCACGCGGCCTTTGCGGCGGATGACCTTGCACTTTTCGCAGATGGGTTTCACGGAAGGCTTGACCTTCATGATGTTGAACCTCCTTTTGGTTGATACCCTGGTGCTTATTTGGAGCGCCAGGTGATGCGGCCCTTAGAAAGATCATAGGGCGACATTTCCACGGTTACCTTGTCCCCGGGCAGGATACGGATGAAATTGGTCCGCAGCTTGCCGGAGATGTGCGCTAAGAGGATGTGACCGCTGGGAGTGAGCTTCCCGGTGTTCTTATCCTCGCTCAACATTTCCACCTTAAAGATGGCGTTGGGCATGGCTTCACGCACAATGCCTTCGATCTCGATGACGTCTTCTTTAGACAAGCTATTTGCCTCCTCATTGGATCTGCTCAGTTTGTCATAATTGAGCATCGGTGCTCCCGCTCCAAAAACAGAAAGCACTGCATTCTTCCGTGCCTGCGCCCGTTTTTGTGCAGTTTGCCGCTTCTCTTTTCAAGAGCTTTCACGCCGATTCCCAGACGGACAGGTGGCGATGAGCGCCACATACTTCATCTCCTGCGGCACAAAATCCGCAAAACGGGCAGACTGAGCCTGTCCGTCGAGGAAGTATCTGGCTTCCACAGCCATTTATAAATTATACACCTTTTGTTGTCAATTTGCAAGAGGTTTTTTCCGTATTTCCGATAAAAAATTATTCTGTATAAAAGCTCTTTTCCGTCCCGTCCTCCTTTCGCGTTTCTCCACCGTGAAGGTGAAACTTTTTCACGAAAACTTGTCACAATTGCACAAATTGCAGGAGTGAAAAGAGAAAGAAGCCGCCGCACATCATCCGTGCAGCGGCTCCTTTATAAAGGTTGCTTACTTCAGGCTGAAGGTGGCCGGGTCAAAATCCGGATCATCCCAGCTGCGGGTCATGATCTCGGTGCGGTCCTTCAGGATGGCGATAGAGTGCTCAAAGTGAGCAGCCAGTCCGCCGTCCTTGGTCTTGACAGTCCAGCCGTCGCTGAGCTGCTTGATCTTGTAGTCGCCCTGACAGATCATCGGCTCAATGGCGATGGTCATGCCGGGCACAAGACGGGGCCCTCGGCCCTGATGGCCGTAGTTGGGCACCTCGGGGTCCTCGTGCAGTTCCTTGCCGGTGCCGTGACCCACAAAGTCACGCACCACAGAGAAGCCCGCGTCCTCACAGTAGCTCTGCACGGCGTAGCCGATATCACCGATGCGGTTGCCCGCCACGGCCTGCCCGATGCCCTTGTACAGAGAAGCCTTGGTCACCTCCAGCAGGCGCTGGGCTTCCAAGTCCACCTTGCCCACCGCGTAGGTGCAGGCGTTGTCGCCGTTGAAGCCGTCCACCTTGGCACCGGTGTCGATGCTCACGATGTCACCCGGGCGGATGACGATATCGTGAGAGGGGATGCCGTGGATGACGGTATCGTTCAGGCTGATGCAGGCTGTACCGGGAAAACCGTACAGACCCTTGAAGTTGGGGATGCCGCCGTGCTTCACGATGAAGTCGTAGATCAGCTTGTCCAGCTCCCAAGTGGTCATGCCTGCTTCGATGTGCTCTCCGCCGTACTTCAGGGCAGCTGCGCTCAGGGCGTTTGCCCGGCGCATACCGTCCAGCTCTTTTGCATTTTTGATCTGGATCACGCTTATGCCTCCAAAGCCTTCATGACTTCAGCCGTAGTCTCCTCGATAGAGGGGCAGAACTTGATCTCTGCCAGCTTGCCGCGGGTGCGGTAGAACTCCACCAGCGGCTCGGTCTGCTCATGGTAGGCTTTCAAACGATCCAGCACGGTTGCGGGCTGGTCGTCCTTGCGGATGACGGTCTTGCCGCCGCACAGGTCGCAGACGCCCTCCACCTTGCTCTTCTTGTTCAGGATGTGGTAGCTTGCGCCGCACTTCTCGCAGACGCGGCGGCCGCTCATGCGCTCCACGATCACGCTGTCCTCAACCTGCAGTTCCAGCACCTTGTCGATGCGGATGCCCATGGTCTCGATGGCCTCTGCCTGCGCAATGGTGCGGGGCACGCCGTCCAGAATGAAGCCGTTGGCGCAGTCAGCCTGTGCCAGACGCTCCTTCAGGATGCCGATGATGACTTCATCGGGCACCAGCGCACCGGCGTCCATAAAGCTCTTGGCCTTCAGACCCATCTCGGTGCCCTCCTTGACAGCAGCGCGCAGGATGTTGCCGGTGCTGATGGAAGGGATGTTCAGCTTTGCGCAGATGATCTCGGCCTGCGTGCCTTTGCCTGCGCCGGGTGCGCCCAACAGGATCAGATTCATAGGATCGCTTCCTTTCTTATATGTTGCTTTATAGAAACATACGTACAAAAAGCAAAAAAGCACTGAAAAGTATGAGCGTACTCTCCTTTCCAGTGCTTTCTTACATCTTTATTGCTTCAGATCAGCCAAGGAAACCCTTGTGGTTGCGCATGGTCATAAAGCTATCGAGGCTGCGGGTGGTATCCAGTGCCACACCAACCACGATCAGCAGGCTGGTACCGCCCAGCTGAATGCTCATACCGGTCAGGTTGCCCAGAATGATCGGCAGTACAGCCACCGCAGCCAGGAAGATGGCACCGATGAGGGTGATCTTGTTCAGGGTGCGGGTGATGAAATCGCTGGTCGGCTTACCGGGACGGAAGCCGGGGATCGAGCCGTTATTGCGGCGCAGATTGTTGGCGATCTCAACAGGGTTGTACTGGATGGCCACATAGAAGTAGTTGAATGCCAAAATCAGCAGCAGGTAGATCACAACGTACAGCCAGGAGGTGTAGTTGAAGGTATGGAAGAACGCATACCAGACCGGGTGAGCGGTCTGATCGATCTGCAAAAAGCTGCCGATGGTGCCCGGGATGGACACCAGTGCCGAAGCGAAGATGATGGGCATGACGCCGCTCATGTTCAGCTTCAGGGGCAGGTAGCTGTTCTGGCCGCCCATCTGCTTCCGGCCCACCACACGCTTGGCGTACTGGATGGTAATGCGGCGCTCTGCGTTGGTCATGACCACCACAAAGACCACAGCGACCAGTGCCAGAACTACCAGAACGGGCAGCAGGATATAGAACTGAGGCTCGCCAGCCGCTGCGCGGGTCAGCAGACCCGTCACAGAGGTGTACAGCGAGGACCAGTTGGAAACGATGGAGGCGAAGATCAGAAGGGAAACACCGTTGCCGATGCCCTTGTCATCGATCTGCTCGCCCGCCCAGGTGATCAGCTGAGCACCTGCAACGAAGGTGGCGATGATGACCACAGCGGCGAACACGCCGACTGCGCCGGAAACATACTTCAGTGCACCCATATTGCGGATCACGAAGTAGTAGCCAATGCTCATGATCAGTGCGACCACGGCACCGGCGTACCGGTTGATCTGCTGCAGCTTCTGCTGGCCATCCGCTTCCTTTGCCAGATTTTCCAGCGAAGGAATGGCTACAGTCAGCAGCTGCACAATAATAGAGGCGTTGATATAGGGTGTCACACCTAACGCGAAGAGCGTGCATCTTGCCAGTGCGCCGCCGCTCATCATATTGAGGTACGAGAGCATATCGCCGTTTGCAAACATCTGCGTCAGAGCAGAGCCGGAAACGAACGGCACGGGGATGGCACAGCCAAGACGGTAAACCACGAGGATCGCCAGCGTGAACAGAAGACGATTTTTAAGCTCGGGGATCTTCCATGCGTTACGGAATGTCTGGAACACCT
>ENA-OWPF01001758-OWPF01001758.1-human-gut-metagenome-genome-assembly--contig:-NODE-1758-length-17717-cov-4.085608_pt1 | contig 17717 bp, 17 predicted proteins | sample MGYA00248261_ERZ651840 | MGnify/ENA primary metagenome ERZ651840 (study PRJEB26924, sample SAMEA4378268) | human gut metagenome | biome: human gut; feature: human-associated habitat; material: faeces... | reverse complement strand
AATTTGTTTTTCGATTGTGTTTTGATTGACGAGTTTCAGGATTTTCGAGAATACGATTATGAGTTGATCTTGTCGTTGGCAAATCAACTTAAAGATATTGTTCTCGTTGGTGATTACCATCAGCACTCTGTTTCAGCAACTAATAATTCAGGCAAGCCGTTTCAGAAAAGGTCTAATAGTGTAAGTTATTACGAGTTTATCGCAGGATTGAAAAATGCTGGTTTCAAAGTGGATTTGACTACCTTAGATAAATCTAGGCGATGTTCGTCTGATATATGTCAATATGTAAGTAAAAAACTAGGTATTAATATTTTGTCTTATGGAAACAACTTAGGGGCTGTTATCTGGGTAGATGAAAATGCTAGAGCAATTCTTGAAGATCAAGAAATTATAAAATTGCTATATAAAGATGCATCAAGATATTCATTCCGTGCAATAAACTGGTCATATTCAAAAGGAGATACCTTTGATGCAACTTGCGTGATTTTAACGGATAAATTCGAAAAACTTGCTGATGACAAGTTTTCGACAAAAGAAATTTCTGAATCTACCATAAACAAGTTATATGTAGCCATGACACGAAGCCGTGGAAACTTGTATTTGATGCGATATTCAACATTCAAAGAAATACGAAATCTATATTTCAAAAAATAGGTATTTATAAAGTGGTAAACTTAATTGCTATTATCTTAATGAATAATGAAAAATAAGAGCTAATACTTTAATCTGTAACGCTAGCGATTAGGTAGGCCAACGCTAGTAACCCATTCTTTGTTACTTTTTTGGGTAACTAGATAAAAATGGAATGAAATCCTCAGATATAAAATCTGGGGATTTATTTTGCTTAGACTTCTTTAATTATCAATAAAAGCCATCTTCTAAATCTGCCAATTCATCCTCTTCATACACCACATCCATTTCAGTTTCAGGTAAAGGAATATCTAAAGCTTTAAACAGCTCTTTATTCTTATCAATCACCTCAGAGAAATAGCCGCTTCCTTGGAATACGGTTTGAGTAATATTGGACAGAGCAGAAAGCATTTTTACGGATGAAGCGTAGGGTATAGCTCTGCCTTTGTCTTTAGCATCATCGATTTTTCTTCTAAGCATGCAGAGGATGCTACTTGCGAGGAAATGGATAAATATTTTGCCTTGAAGAGTATTAGATGAGGATATATGCAGTCTTCTAGCATCGGTAAAGTCTTTTAACTTTCTAAAGCCAAGCTCAACTTCATTTCTCTCTCTGTAAGCCCGGTCGGCCTGTAGAGGCTCTGCTATAACATCTGACACTAAAATCCTAATACCCTTGCACAGCATATATTCAAACTTATCAGTATTAGAAACAACGATATTTCCGTGAGAATCGGTAGTGGTGTACTTGTCAAAGAAGTCTTTTTCTTCCTGAGTTAAGCTGTTTTCATCGGTATTTTTCTTTTCTAAAATCGCCGCTAATGTATTTCTGAAAGAATCTTCAGCATTATTACGTAAAGTATGATTGAGATAGATATGTACGTACATATCCGACTTAAGACGAGCTCTATCGGTATTGGTATTACAATTTAAAGGATAGCTCCACTGAATCTTTTCAGTAATTACGCTCTGACCTAATGCTCGATTGTAATTACAGTCATCAAGTAAACGGCTGAGATTTTTAACAATCAGATTTTTACACACAGAGAAACTGGTTCTCATATTTAAAAGAAAACTCTGATTATCCTGATATAAACGATGAATATTTTTAACAGAGCTATATCCGCGATCTGCGACAAGAATGGCTTGGCGGTTAAATCCCATGCGACTGTATTCTTTTAACAGGTGGGAAACTGTTGATACATCAGGAGTGGCTCCTGAATAAACTCGATAATACAAAGGACAGCCAGTTCTCTGATTGAGCAACATTACGATATTGATTTGCTTAAGTAAATCACCGTCTTTATTGTGTCCCCATTCAGAAAAATCTAAATCTTTAGCGCAGGTAGAGATAGAGGTAGAGTCTAAGGCATAGTAGACATTTTCATTTTGTTTTTCTTCCTCTTCAATGTTGAATTCATTGAGTTTTCTAAAAAATGTATCGAGCTTAGATTCATCTATATGTTGTAAAAATCTAGTAATGCAGCCTACGTCTAAAGGTCTATGGAAAGGTAATCTAGTAGTAGAAGCAAAGTCCTCATACAGGTACATTCCTTTTTCAGGCTCTAATGCTTTGAAATAAGCCAAAGAAAGTAATTTTTGCATTGAGTTGTATTTATTGAAGGTTGCCTGTAAAGCCTTAGATAAAGGAGTATTAGCGATTACTTGATCAAGTAGCCAGGTTGCACCTGCATGTACAATTTTAAGAGACTTTGCTTTTTTGATAAAAAGAGTATTGTCATCAATATCTTCAAGGTTTTCAGCTTGAGAAAACTCGAGTTTGTAACGGGTAAGTTTCTCGCTTGATTTAAGCTTATCAACAACTCTAACAGTCTTTAACTTAGCAAGAATCGGAAACTTCTCAATGAAGCTGTCATACCAAGAAATTTCTCCGGTAAGGGCACCACTTTCGATTTTACCTACAGTTACACTAGAGCCTTTAGTTCTGACCGAACGGCCTAATTTAGAATCCCAATGATTTTTATAAGTACAAACGTAGACGTAGTTGCCATTTTTATTGAAAAGGAGCGGAGGTAATTTAGGAGTATCGATAACGGCCATGATTTTACTCTAGATAGTTAGACGGTATTATGTAACTATAATATCACAAAAAAATAAAGAAAGCACGACTTTTTTGCACTTTCTTTAAAAAATTTTTTTTATTGTAACTAGATCAACAAAATATGGGAGTGTAACTGTAAAGCTTTTTTGCGTTTATAAGCTCCCTATTCTTACGCACTTCCATAAAGTTTGCCTTGCTTTCATCCTTCTAAAATATTAGGCAAGTTTTCTAAACGTATATAGCTCTTTTGCTTAAATTTCTTTATATTATAAGTATTTAATTTAAGTTTAAGGTTTTATCTCTAAAAGACAAGCACACCTTTATAATTAAAAAAAGCATAAAACTCTTAATAAAAATCAAATTTTAAATATTTTTTAATAAAAGTAACGCGTCTTAAATTCAAAGTACTATACTTTCACGATCACACACAATAGATTACGAGGATTACTATGATTAACAAGGCCTTAGGAGAGAGGATAAGAGAACTCCGCTATGCCAAATGCTTAAGCCAAGAGGAATTTGCCAAATGCATCGGCATGGATCGCAGTTACTATGCCACTATCGAAAGTGGTAAGCGCAATATTTCTTTAAAACTTATCGAACGCATTGCTTCAGGCTTAGGCGTTTCTATCTCCTTTCTATTCCAAGGCATTGACGAGCGCATTCACACACATAGCGAACTTTAAAAACAGGCGTTAATCATTATTGGCATTAGCATTCAAGAATATTTACAAAAAAGCTCAATGCCAATAACTTAAAAAGCTATTATCTTTCTTTTCCAAAATTTCCCCACCACACTGGTATAAAGGACCTTAGCTAAAGATAAAGAGCGTACGCTCTGAAGTTTTCACAAAGAATTGATAAACAATATAAAAAAGACTAAAATAGCCCGTTGTGGCTTTTTTAGGTTTTAATCTTAAAAAGGGAATTTATTTAGGAGAGAGTAAGTGGCGGATGGAGTGAGATTCGAACTCACGGAGGGTCAGACCCTCGACGGTTTTCAAGACCGTTGCATTCAACCGCTCTGCCATCCATCCGCTGGAACGAGGTGTATTATACATGAGTTTTTTTCATAATGGAAGAGAAATTTTAACTGATAATGAAGGTTTTTTAAAAAATAAGGAGGATTGGTCAGTTGAGCTCATGGAGTACATGGCCAAACAGGATAATTTAACGCTGACTTTAGAGCATAAACTCGTAATAGAAACCGTCCAACACTATTATGAAGAATATGCCACCACTCCGCCTATCCGCGGCTTAATTACCTTATTAAAAAAACAAGGTCATCCTGAATTAAATTCAATTGCCCTTGCGGTGCTCTTTCCCGAAGGCGCAGCTAAGACTGCCGCTCGTTATGCAGGCCTGCCAAAACCTGCTAAATGCATCTAACAAAAAAAGGCCGCAGATCTTAAAACAAGATTTACGGCCTTTATCTTTTGAAAGTAAAGTTTAGACAGACTCTTTAGCCTTCTCTTCCTTTACAGGCTCCTTGATAGCCTTAGGCTCTTTAGTCTCAGGAGCATCTTTAACTAACATAGTGGCAAAGCCTGCCTTTAAGTACATGATCATTGACCAAATGGTTAGCACAGTGGCAATAGCTAGCATAGCTAAAGCGATATAGATGACAATGTCGTTATAGCGCCAAATCAATAAAGCGATGGAGGCTAACTGTAAGGTAGTCTTCCATTTACCAATCCAACTGACGGCAACTTTAGATCTTTTACCTAATTCAGCCATCCACTCGCGTAAAGCGGAAACGGTGATCTCACGGGCAATGATGATCATAGCTGGGAGACTTACAAAAAGATTGATGTGTGGGAAATAATCGCCTACATGTACTGAATAATACTCAACAATTAAGACTAAGGCCACGCAGACAATGATCTTATCGGCCACTGGATCTAAAAAGGCCCCGAACTTAGTTTCAAGATGGAGCTTACGGGCTAAAAAGCCATCTAAGAGATCGGTAAGTGCCGCCACGACAAAAACTAAGGCCGCATAAAAATTAGATAAGGGCGTGGGATAATAGAAAAGCGCCACAAAAACCGGAATGAGGGCTAGTCTTATCAATGTAAGGATATTGGGTAAATTCAACATGTGATTGTCTCTCCAACAGACTTTTTTTTATTATTATAGTTTAAGGAAGCCACAACGGACCTATAAAATCACGTTTTGGCAAATTAAATTCACTAGGATAAGTTACATCTACTAAATATAAACCATCCGGACGAGCAGTGGTACCGGCACGCGAGCGTTTACAGGCTAAAAAGGCTTCTTCAAACCATTTTAAATCATGCTCACCTGAGCCTACTTCTAAAAGAGTACCTACAATATTGCGCACCATATGATTTAAAAAAGCATTAGCGGCAATGTCAAAGACGATGAAAGGACCATGACGGCTTACCTCCACAAAGTGCACACAGCGACTTTTACTGCGTGACTCTTCATCGGCGCCACAAAAGCTTGAAAAATCGTGCTCGCCTATCAAGATGGAGGCCGCCTTTTGCATTAAATCAATATCATAATTACCGCAATAGACAGAAACGCCCTGCTTTAAAATACCTGGTCTATGCATGGTATTTTGCAGAATATAGCGATAGCGACGGGCACGTGCGGAAAAACGGGCATGGAAACTATCATCGACATGACGGGCCCAGGTTACAGCAATATCTTCAGGTAAATTACCATTAGTACCTAAAACCCAGCTTCTGTCAGAGCGCTCTTTATCAGTATCAAAATGCACTACCTGACCTGTAGCATTGACGCCGGCATCGGTACGGCCTGCACATTGTATCTGAATAGGGGAAGCCGCTACACAAGAGAGTGCCCGCTCAATCTCACCTTGAATGGTGAGCTTAGTGTGCTGACGTTGAAAGCCAAAATAATTCCAACCTGAATATTCAATGCCTAGCGCAATTCGCACAAACAGCTCCTTTTAGCCTTTAAAGATTTTGAATTTAGCGATGATATAGGTAATTACCGTCACCACTGCCATAGCGATGATTAAAGCCGGTAGCCCTGCAATTACATAACTGACTAAGAGATAAACGATGAGATTACGCAATAAGAGCGTAAATACGGCCAACATTAAAAAGGACCACGGATTACCTTTTTTCTTAAAAGTAATATAGCGATGACCAAAATAACTCACCCAAAAAGCGCAGATAAAGGCAATTGAGGTGATAGCATTTTCATTAAGCTCGGTAAGTAGCTCTAAACTTATAGTAATCGCAAGATCGGTGACGGTGGCCGCGCCGCCGACCACCACAAAGCGTAAGAGTTCCCACAGATTTTTCTGTGAGCCCTCCCCTTTTAAATTACTTATCAGCGTCATTATGGGTGACTCCGACAGAGGTAACCTTCATGCCTTCTGGTAAATCTTTATGCAGAGGACCTGTGACTTTAGAGACTACATAGACAGGACGGCCTTTAATCTCTTCACTAAGTCTGCCTAAATACTCACCTAAAACACCCACAGAGATAAGCTGAATGGAGCCTAAGAAGAGGACTACACATAAAGTTGAAGCATAACCTGGAACTGAAACGCCGGCGACCATAACCTCACAGATGATCCACAGCATATAGATCAAAGCCAAAATACCGATGCCACCGCCGATATAGGACCATACACGCAGAGGTAAGGAAGAGAAGGAAACAATGCCATCTAGGGCAAAATTCCATAATTTCCAATAATTCCACTTAGTTTGACCGGCCACACGTTGTGGACGCTCATAACCTACTCCCTTTGAGCTAAAGCCAGGCCAAGCATAGAGGCCTTTCATAAAGCGATTGCGCTCTGGCAATTGGCGTAAGGTAAGCACGATCTTGCGATCGATAAGGCGAAAATCACCGACATTAGAGGGGATCTTGACGCGATTTGAAAGCTTATTGAAGACATAATAAAAGCCCCCAGAGGTGACGCGTTTGGCCTCAGAATCCTGCGATCTATCTACTCTCACGCCATAAACGTTTTCAATGCCCTCTTCACGCCAAATTTTAATAAACTCAAGCACAAGCTCAGGCGGATCTTGTAAGTCAACATCCATAGGCACTAAAGCATCAGCATCAATAAGATCTAAGGCGGCGCTCATGGCAGCTTCCTTACCAAAATTGCGGGAGAGCTTTATAAGGCTAATTTGCTCTTCGCTCTTTTGCATATTTTCGATGATCTGTGCAGTATCATCTTTAGAGCCATCATCGACAAAAACAATCTGCAGATGCTCATAAACTGAAGCTAGCTTTTCTTTAACCGTTGCAACAAAGGTTTCTACAGTTTCATGCTCATTAAAAACCGGTACCACTAAGGCCACGGTATAGTCTTCTTTACGCATGCTCATTTTTACTAATCCGTTAAAAACTCATGACGCGAGAGTTGATTTTTCTTGAAATAACCACCTAAAGCGGTTGTGGTAGTTGAGGAGGCCGGATCACGAACACCACGAGATTTGACACAATAATGTGTAGCGGTAATGCTGACGGCGACATTACGCGTATTTAAGAGAGTCTGAATTGCAACTAAAATTTGTTGCGTTAAACGCTCCTGTACTTGAGGACGGTGACCGAAGAACTGCACAATGCGGTTGATCTTAGATAAACCTATGATCTTATCTTCAGGAATATAAGCCACCTTAGCTAAACCATCCATCACCACAAAGTGATGCTCACAGGTAGAGGTCACGGTAATATTATTGATTTTGACCATCTCGTCAAAATGCATCTTATTTTCAAAGACCGAGACCTTAGGGAAATTGCGATAGTCTAAGCCTGAGAAAACCTCATCGACATACATACGGGCGACACGCATGGGGGTCTCCATGAGACTGTCATCTTTAAGATCAAGACCTAAAGTCTTCATAATCTCTGCCATATGCTCAGCGACAATGAGCTTTTTTTCATCGGTATTTAAGCCATTATCAGCCCACGGGGTTTCTAAGCCGCGACTAATCAAGGCGTCTCTGACTAAGATGGCCTCAGGACTTAACTCACTATCGAGAAGCTTCATAGGTCTGCACCTCTTTTTCTACAGAAAAATGCAAATGACGATGCTCTAAGCCATAGCGACGGGCTAAATAATTGCCTAAACGCTTAATGCCTCCCTGCTCTGAAGCATGATGACCTAAAACAAAGACAGGGGTACCGCTTTCACTAGCGAGATGATATGTCTGCTCTTTAACATCGCCAGTAATTAAAGCCTGAAATTGTGGCGAGGGATTATCATCTAATAAAAAGGAGCCTGAGCCTGAGCATACGGCAACTTTCTGTAATAAAAGCTTAGGATCGCAATTGCCTAAAACCTCAACCTTAGTATCAAGCTCTGAGGCAAGTTTGAAAGCTAATTGCTCCACTGTCAAAGGCTCAGGGAGCACGCCTTGCATAGCAATTGACTGCATGACGCCACGCTCGACATAATCGAGATCTTCAAGACCTATAAGATCGCTTAGATAACGATTATTACCTAAGGTTAGATGGGCATCTAAAGGCAGATGATAGGCTAAAAGATTTAAATTAGCCTCTAAAAGCGCATTGAGGCGATCTTTAAGGGTACCGACTACGCGAATATCCTGTCCGCGCCAGAATAAACCATGATGAACAATCAAGGTATCTGCGCCCTCTTCGACAGCGGCATCGATGGCCTCTAAAGAAGCAGTAGCAGCTGTACAGATAGAGGTGCACTCAGAGAAACCTTCAACTTGTAGACCATTTAAAGAGGGATCTTTAAATTTACCCGCCTCTAAGTATTCATTAATGCAGGACTCTAATTCACGTATTTGCATCGTCTATCTCCTAGTGATTGACCACATTGCACTTAAAGCCGGTACGTTTTTGTACATCCGCAGCCATAGCTTTTGCAGCATCGCGAGTTGAGGCAAAACCTGCATAGATACGGATAGCCTGCTTACCGTTGACGTTGATAACCTGAGTTACCGGCTTATAACCTGACATCTTAAGACGAGCTAAAACGGAATCGGCATTTTGCTTATTAGAGAATACGCCTACCTGTAAAGCAAAATCCCCCTTAGTTTGAGGCTGATTTTTCTGGGTATTAGTCTGAGGTTTAGTCTGAGAATTTACACTAGTAGTCTCATTCTTTTTATTATTGCTCGCAGTCTGTGTCGTAGTCTGAGTATTTTCAGTTTTACTCTTATCGCTAACTGACGGTAAGCTCTCAGTAACAGTGGCATTAGCATTTTGTGAATTTAAAGGCTGAGCATCGACAATAGTCGGAGCCGGTCCAAACATATTGTCATCAGGAACCTCTAAATCCTCATTGCTAGTTGCCGGAGGAGTGGTGGTAACTAATGGCGTTACATTATTTACAGAAGGAGCTCCATTATTGACTGAAGCTAAGGTGTCATCCTCAGGGGCTAAGAGATCAGTATAATCATGCTCAGAGGGGCTAACTAACTGTCCCTTATTATCAACTACTGCCCCCTGATCGTTCACCGCAATCGCATTTTCGTCCTGAGTGTAAACCTGACGGGGATCCATCATGGCGGGAACTATGATCATGATTAATGACACAATGACCAATAAGCCGACAATACGATTACGGAGGCTCTTACTAATTGACATAATTATTCCTCGATAAGTTTACAATCATAGGTGCAAGCACAGCTTACAGTGACAAAAGATCCCATAATAATGATCTCATCATCACTCTTTGCGTGAGTTTTAGCCGCATGTACGGCCGCAGCTACCTTTTCATAGCTATGAATTTTGACTTGATCAACGCCTAATGACAATAAGGCTTTCTCTAAACGCTCAAAGCTCTCACCCCGCTCGGTAGGTAATGACGCAAGATAGAACTCATCAAATACCGAAGCGACAAGCTTTAAGACACTCTCAATATCTTTATCCTTGAGCATACCGATAACGGCTAAGCGCTTCCCCTTAAGCTTACGCTTATTTAAAACCGCGGCTAAATGGGCTGCAGCCGGCGGATTATGGGCCACATCGATATAGATGTCAGGATTATTAGCTATAAGCTGCATACGGCCTGGAAGATAAGTGCTCTCTAAGGCCTTATTGATAATCTCAATTGAAAGCGGACGCTTAATATTAGAAAGCTTAGCTTGTAAGTTTTCTACAGCATACTGTACACATTTAATGGACGCGGCCACACAGCATTCAGGTACACGCGGGAAAGAGAGATGAAACTCAAAGAAGCGCTCTTTATCTAAATAATGGGTCTTAGTATCAAATACCGCATCAAAATCCTGAGTTTGCATAAATAAAGAGGCTTTTCTCCGGGTAGCTATATCTTCAATAACTGCACGGGCTTCATCTTGCAATTCACCGGTGATACAGCAACAGCCTTCTTTGATAATGCCAGCCTTTTCATAAGCGATCTTCTCAATAGTATCGCCTAAGAGCAAGGTATGATCTAAACCGATAGAAGTGATGATGGCAATGTCTGCATCAAGAGCATTGACAGCATCTAATCTACCGCCAAGACCTATCTCTAAGACCATGATCTCGACTTTGGCGACACTAAAGCAGACAAAGGCGGCTAAAGTAGTGTACTCAAAATAGGTAAGAGGCGTATCCGTAGCTTTTGCCACCTCATAAACGCGACTGAAAGCCTCTGCTAAAAGCTCAGATGAGGCACATGCGCCGTCGATCATGACGCGCTCGTTAAACTGCCACAGATGCGGTGAGGTATAGAGACCGACTTTAAGGCCTAAATTTTTAAAGATAGCTGAGGTTAATGCTGATGTTGATCCTTTACCATTAGTACCAGCAACCTCAACAATGCAGGTCTTTGAAAAATCAAGATTTAAATTACTTAAAACCTTATTGACACGATTGAGACCTAACTCAATATGGCAGGGATTTAGACTTTGGATATAGTCAAGCCAGGTCTGAAGTGAACCTGGCTTGGAAAGATTGAGAGTTTCACTCATAAAATTAGATCTTCAAAGCCTCATGCTTTACCGAAGCTTTATGAACCTCAGGAGCCTTAACCTCAGCTAAAAGCTGATCAGGATTAGGCTTATTTAAGAAAATAGCGACTACAGAGGCTAATTCATCGCGCATATTCTTGCGCTCGATAATCATATCGATAGCACCCTTTTCACGTAAGAACTCAGCGTGCTGGAAGCCCTCAGGTAAGGTCTCACGAACAGTCTGCTGAATTACACGAGGACCGGCAAAGCCGATGAGTGCGCCCGGCTCGGCGACATTGATATCACCTAACATCGCTAAGGAAGCACTGACACCGCCCATAGTCGGATCGGACATAACAGAGATAAAGGGTAAGGAGGCATTAGCTAAATGAGCTAATGCTGCAGAAGTTTTAGCCATCTGCATGAGAGAGAATAAGGACTCCTGCATACGAGCACCACCTGAGGTGGAGAAGCAAATCAATGCTCGACGCTCCTTGATGCAGGTCTCAACGGCAGCACAGAAACGCGCACCGACAACTGAGCCCATAGAGCCACCCATGAAGGAGAATTCAAAGGCACAGACCACTACAGGTAAGCTCTTTAAAGTACCCTTCATGACCACTAAGGCATCCTTTTCACCGGTAGCTTTTTGCGCGGCGGCAATACGATCCTTGTACTTCTTTAAATCCTTAAACTTTAAAACGTCCTTAGGCTCCATCTCTGAGGCGATCTCAATACGACCATCCTTATCTAAGAAGGAATCTAAACGCGCACGCGCACCAATACGCATATGGTGGCCACACTTAGGGCAGACGTTGAGATTGCGCTCTAACTCTGCACGGTATAAAACCTGCTCACAGGAGGGACATTTAGTCCATACACCCTCAGGGATCTCATGACGGCTAGAGGAGCTATTAGTACCAACAGTTTTCTTAAGAATATTTTCAAACCAGTTCATATCAACCTTTTTGTTTGCAGTCTAAGGAGTCAAAAAAGTATTGCCCTAATGCCAAATTATAGCGCCTTTAGAAAAAAACGCCAAACATCAATGCTTAGAAAAGTTCACGCTCTTTTGCTCGATTTACAATAGCAACAAAAGCTTCTAAGGCATCCTTAGTGGTATTGTCACCTAAAGCGAGGACATCTTCATAATTTAAGTACATAATGCCTGAGACTTCTTCTTGTTGACGACAAGTCACGACATCACCCTTAGCAAAATAGAGATAGGCATAAAGAAAATGCACGTCATCTTGATACATGATCTTTTTAGTACCTAAGAATTCAAAAGTAAGATTAGAGCTATTAACATCGATACCGACTTCTTCTAAAAGCTCGCGTTTACTGCCCTCTAAAATATCCTCACCATGCTGTAAGACGCCCCCAATACAGACATCGAGCTTACCTGGAGCATAATCCTTAGCTAAAGTGCGGACCTCAACTAAAAAGCGATCTTGGCGATCACAATAGGCAATATAGCAGGCACGATGAGCCATCTTTCCAGCTCGCATCTGCGCTCTTGTAACTGTATCTATGATCTCATTGTCGGCATTAACAATATCTACTAATTCCATAATAGCCTTCTCTTAATAATGGGGTGGCGGCACTTCTTCATTTTGCGGTCTTACCGCATAAGGATCGCCTACCTTAGAATATAAAAATTTAAATTGCACCTTAAGCTTATCAATTTCATCTAAAGCAAAAGCAAGATCGCCTGTAAGACGCTCTAATTCAGCTTCAAGCCAGGCATTTTTCTCTTCTAAGGCGGTAATACGCTCGTTATCAGTCATGACTTTACAGCTAAGGGATGCACATACATCACGCTTACTGTCTCCTTTAAGCATAAATTCAGATTTGATGGCTAATTTTAACAAAAAATTTAAGCGCTACAAAAAACAAGGCAGTAATATCTAATAGATACTACTGCCTTTTATAAAGCTTTCTAAAATTTAAAAAGCTTTGAGGACTAAAGGGTTACACCATCTTTCCAGATTAAAAGCTCATGGAAGCCGCGCTTTTCAGATACGGTTTCCTTTCCTGAGGCCACCGCGATGATATAGTCTAAAAGTTCTAAGGCTAATTCATCAAAGTCCTTACCATCAACGATAGCACCGGCATTAAAGTCGATCCAATTGCCACCTTTGCGCTTATAAAGATCGCTATTTGTGGAGATCTTAATAGTCGGGACTACAGTTGCAAACGGAGTTCCTCGACCTGTAGAGAAAAGAATAAGATCGACACCCGCTGAGGCTAAAGCTGAACAGGAAACACCATCATTACCCGGGCCTTGTAATAGGTTTAAGCCTGAAGTCTTAATGCTATCGCCATACTTGATAACATCCATAACCTCAGCCTTACCGCCCTTTTGTACACAACCTAAGGATTTATCCTCTAAAGTAGTGATACCACCGGCCTTATTACCAGGAGAAGGGTTTTCTGAGACGGTTTCACCATGAGACTCAAAGTAGTGCTTAAAGTTATTGATGAGATCTACAGTCTTAGAGAAGACCTCTTCACTGCAGGCTCGGTTCATAAGCAATTGCTCAGCACCAAACATCTCGGGGACCTCAGTCATAACAGAAGTACCACCAGCTGCCACGATCAGATCACTTACGCGGCCAATGAGCGGATTAGCAGTAATACCCGATAAACCATCAGAACCACCGCACTTTAATCCAATACGTAATTTGCTTAAAGGTACCTGAGTACGCTTACAGGCATTTGCCTGAGCTAAGCACTCATCGACAAGGGCATAACCTGCGGAGATTTCATCCTCAACATCCTGTGTATTTAAGAAATGCAGACGCTTATCGCTTAAATCTAAATAATCCTTAAAGACGCCGATATTGGAGTTTTCACAGCCTAAACCTAAGATAATCACGGAGCCGGCATTTTGATGATGGGCTAAGGTGGCTAAGACCTTACGGGTAGTCTCCTGATCCTCACCCATCTGTGAGCAACCAAAAGGATGACTTAGGGCAATGGCGCCTTCAACATGAGCATAGGCTCCTAATTTCTCATTGGCATATTTTTCAAGCTCGCGGGCAATCTGATTGACGCAAAAAACCGTCGGGATGATCCACAATTCATTGCGAATACCAACCTTGCCGTCCTCACGCACATAACCTTCAAAGGTACGCTCGACCTTTTTAAGCTCAGTTAAGCTCTGCTTTACATAGCTATAAGTACCCTCACCCTTTAAATTGGTGCGGACATTATGAGTATGTACATGCTGACCTTTTTTGATGTCCATACGGGCACAGCCGATGGGATAGCCGTATTTGATGACAGGATCACCCTCTTTGAGATCACAAAGAGCAAATTTGTGACCACGCGGAATAGTATCGCTGACGGTAACCTTACCGCAAGGTAAGGTTACTTCGGTGCCTGAGGCAATTTCCTCTAAGGCAACGGCCACGACATCTTCATTATTGATGATGACAGCCTGCATTATGCGTGCTCCTGTAAATCTCTCATGGTAGCCTCAACACCATCGGAGCTTACGGCATGGGTAAGCTTGGCAATTAAAGCTGTTAGATCGACATCTGAAGATAAATCTCGGCCCCAGAGCTTAACATCGGCTAAAACCGCTTTAACAATAAGCTGAGCTGAGGCTTCAGTCTTCTGATATAAAGACCAAGCCTTGCTTAGGACTTCAACGGCATAAGCATCATCGACAAACTCACCAACCTTGCCAGAAGCACGCTTTACCTGTACTGGTACTTGACTGTTAGCGTCTTTATAAAGAGCAATATAAGCTGCCATTGCAAAGCAGAGTTTGACCGGAAGCTTACCCTGAGAGCGGGCATCTAAGATAGTCGGTAAAACACGTGACTTAATCTTAGAGGTGCAGTTCATGAGAATAGAGGCCAACTGATGATGCATAGACGGATCTAAGAAGCGATTGACTACATCATTAGCAAAGGAAATCAGCATCTCTTTATCTAATTTAACGGCAGGAATAATCTCATCGTAGATAATAGAACGAGCAAAAGGACCTGTAACCTCATCGGTCATCATCTCATCTACAGTATCTAAGCCCTTTAAGAAAGCTGCCGGCACATTAGAGGTATGAGTACCGTTTAAAATTCTGACCTTACGTAAACGATAAGGAGTGATATCAGAGGCCACCACTACATTAAGGCCAGCCTTTTCAAAAGGTAATAATTCCTTAACGCTCTCGCCACCTTCGATAGCTAAGAAGTGGAAGATCTCGCCGCAGGTCATAAGCTCGTCGATATAACCTAATTTATCTTCATACTCTTTCTGAGAAGCTGTCGGGAAGCCTGAAACTACACGATCAACTAAGGTATTTAAGAAGGTGCAATCCTCTTCAACATAAGCCTTAAATTCAGACTCTAAGCCCCAATCGGCGATATGCTGTAACACAATAGCCTTAAGCTTAGTACCATTATCATCTAATAACTCACATGGCATAATGGTCATACCTGAAGTGCAGGCACACTCAGAGCCCTTAAAGGCCTTAAAACGCTCATATAATAAAGCTGTAAGTTTAGCTGGGTATGAGGACGGAGCTGAAACGCCTAATCCATCTTCCTTAACATAGGTAACACCAGCTTCGGTGGTGTTTGAGAAGATAAACTGTACATTCTTATCACAGACGGCTTTCTTTAATAAAGCCCACTGTGCATCATCGTAAGGATTGAGGCAATCGGCAATGGTGTTGACAATATCAATTTGCTCAGACTCTTTGCCATCAACGATGCCATGTAAAATGGTGGTGTATAAACCATTTTGCTTAGCAAGCTTCGGCTGTACGCGACCACGCGGGGTCGGCTGTACGGCGAGCACACGACCATTAAAGAGATTTTGCTGATTTAACTTATAGAGCATCCAATCTAAAAAGCCACGTAAGAAGTTACCTTCACCAAACTGAATGGCTTTAATCGGTAAGTCACATTTTGCTTGCGGTTTTAATTCTAAATTTAAGTTCTGCATTTGCTGTGATCCTGAGGATTGTAAATTTATTATAAATAAAGCCTTGGTTCGACCTAGAAGGTGTCCCAAGGCCAATTATACGCTTGATTAAACTTCAAAAATGATCTCAACCTTCAACATTTCGTTACCATGAGCAGCAAAATCAGCGAAGGCTTTAGCAGCATCATCGAAGCTATAGGTATTAGTGATAACCTTTTCTAATTCGACACCACCTGCCTTAACTAAATCAATAAGGCTTAAGAAATCCTTCTTTAAGGCATTACGAGAACCGCAGACATGTAGTTCTTTCTTCTGTAATAAGGTAAAGTTGAAATCTAAGTTCTTCTTACCTACACCGATTAAAACAACACGACCTGCAAAGGCACAAGCATCAATAGCACTTTGGAAAGTCTGAGGTAAACCTACAGCCTCGATACAAACATCAAAGCCTTTTCCATTGGTAACTTCCATGCACTTTTCAATGAAGTTTTCTCCTTCATTTAAAATAGTTCCGGCAAAATTGAATTGCTCTTGGGCATAATCAATTTTTTTCTTAGCAACATCTGCAATATAGACATTAGCTCCCTGAGACTTAGCCGCCACAGCAGCTAAAGTACCAATGGTACCTGCACCGATAACTAAGACATTCTCACCCTTAGAGCAACGGCCCTGAGTGACAGCCCCGTGATAACTGATGCAGAAAGGCTCAATGGCGGCTAATACTGCAGGAGATAAACCTTTACCATCGTAGATCCTCTCAAAAGGCATAGTGATGTATTCAGAGAAAGCTCCATCACGCTGGGCTCCTAAAGTTTCATTATGCTCACAGCAGTTAACATATCCGCGCTCGCAGGAGTAGCATTTGCCACAGTTAAAATAAGGATTGCAAGTAACAACCATGCCTTCTTTTAAACCATAAGCACTAGCATCGCCATTTAATTTCTCGATACGAGCAGAAAACTCATGGCCTGGGATACGCGGATAAGATGCATAAGCAAAGGTTCCACGATAAGTGCCTAAATCAGAACCGCAAATACCACCGCATAAAACCTTTAATAAAGCCTCCCCCTCTTTCGGTTCAGGCATCGGAGTTTCGATAATTTCAACCTTACCAGGCTCAGTGATAATGATAGTCTTCATATTATTTTCCTCAAAAAATCTGTCAAATTAGTAAATTAAATCTACAAGTCCAGTTGAAAGTGACGGCACGAAGGTCAACAGTAATAAGCAAGCCACTAACAAGATATAGAACGGTACTGCTTCCTTAATGAAGGTGCCCATCGGAACCTTAGTAATAGAGCAGGTTACGAACATTAAAGTGCCCATAGGAGGAGATAAAGCACCTAAAGCAAAGTTAAAGATCACCACCATGGCAAAGTGAATTTCGTTTAAACCAAAGTGATTTGCCAGCGGTACTAGTAACGGTACTAAGATGATCATGGCTGCATTGCCTTCAATGAACATACCGATGATGAGTAAGAAAATATTCACACATAATAAGAACAGTAACTTATCATCCATATAATCGATGAAAAGGTTAGTGAAGAACTGCGGCACACTCTCCTTAGTCAAAACCCAAGCAAAAGCAGAGGCTGATGCTACGATGAGCATAATGGCACCTGAAGTTAATACAGTCTCCTTTAAGCCCTCTAAGATATTCTTAAAGGTCATCTCACGATAAATTAAACCTAAGATTAAGGAGTAAATAATCGCTACAGAACCAGCTTCAGTCGGAGTGAAAGCACCAATACGAATACCACCGATGATAATTACCGGTAAGCATAAAGGTAAAAAGGCACCACGGAAGGTTTTCACTACACGCTTGAAAGAAGTATCAACCTTGACTGGGCTTCTATAATTGCGCTTATAGGAAACTACGCTCACTAAGAGCATTAAAGCCACGCACAGTAATAAGCCCGGACCAATACCTGCAATAAAGAGCTTACCGATAGAAACGTTGGCAATTGAACCGTACACAATCATGGCAATTCCTGGAGGAATTAACGGAGTGATGATAGCGGAGGTTGCCACTAACACTGAACCGAAAGCACGGGAGAAACCACGACGCTCCATTTCTGGAACTAACATCTTCGCTTCCATGGCAGCATCAGCAAGGTTTGAACCGGATAAACCGCCCATCAAAGTCGCAACTAATACAGTAACATGACCAATACCACCAATAACGTTACCAACTAAAGATTCAC
>ENA-OWPF01001757-OWPF01001757.1-human-gut-metagenome-genome-assembly--contig:-NODE-1757-length-17722-cov-3.578819_pt1 | contig 17722 bp, 17 predicted proteins | sample MGYA00248261_ERZ651840 | MGnify/ENA primary metagenome ERZ651840 (study PRJEB26924, sample SAMEA4378268) | human gut metagenome | biome: human gut; feature: human-associated habitat; material: faeces... | reverse complement strand
TATGCGAATTTTGCCCGTTTCCCGGCGGACGTCGACCCGGACAACCTCTTTGAGGGCCGCAAGAACTCCTGCTCGCTGCTGGGTGCGCTGCTCGGCTTCTGCGTGGGCTACACGCTGGAGCGGAAGTATATCCGCTTTGAGACGAAGGCCGTCTGGTGGGCGCAGGTGCTCAAGGCCGTGCTCGGCCTCGCCATCACGATCGGCCTGCGCACCGTGCTCAAAGCGCCGCTGCTCGCGCTGTGCGGCGGGCACAATATTGCCAATCTCATCCGCTATGCGCTCATGGTCATTTTTGCCGCCGGCATCTGGCCGATGACCTTTGGCTGGTTCGGCCGCCTTGGGCGGAACAAACCTGTGCCCGGCACGTCAGATTGAATTGACTTGTCGTCATAAGTGTGTTACTATTTATAAAGTTATGTAAACATGCCAACACGGACATAAAGAGGTGCGTATCACATGGACAAACACGCATTGGATCCTGCCTGCCTGCTCGGTGATCGGCTGCAGACGCTCTCGCGCGCGGAGCTGACCGCGCTGGCCGAGGCGCTGTGCCGCATCCTGGCGGAGCGCGGGACATATCACGGCGGCATCCGCCCGGACAACATCAGCCGCGCCGCAGACGGCACGGTCGGTCTTGGCGCGCCCGCCCGCACGGACACGAAGGACTGGACGACCGAGGAGCTGGAGTTCATGGCGCCCGAGGTGTTCTGGAGCGGCACGCTCGACGCCTCGGCCGATGTGTATTCGCTCGGCCTGCTGCTGTATGCGGGCGTGTCGGGCGGCCGTCTGCCGTTTTACCCGGACGACCGTGCGCCGCTGCCTGAGGACCAGACCGACGCGCTGCGCCGCCGCATGAACGGTGAGGCGCTGCCACCGGCGCGCAAGGCCGGGCGCGGCCTGCAGGAGATCATCGCGCGCGCCACGCAGTGCAAGCCGGACGACCGCTACGCCACGCCGGCGGAGCTGTGCGCCGCGCTCGAGCAGTATGACGCCGAGCAGCGCCGCAGTGTGCCGACCGCGCAGGAGATGTTCAACAAGCCCGAGCAGGAGCTCAGCGAGGTCGAGCGCATGATGCTCGACATCCTCGCCGAGGAGGCCGCCGCGCCTGTGCCGGAGGCTGAGCCGGAGATTGCGGCCGAGCCCGAAGCGGAAGCTGAGTCTGAGCTGAAGTTTGAGCTGAAGACCGAGGCGGAGGAAGCCCCGGTCATTGAGCCGGAGGCCGAACTCGAGTCGGAAGCAAAGCCAGAGGAAACCCCGGCTGCCGAACCGGAAGCAAAGCCAGAGGAAACCCCGGCTGCCGAACCGGAAGCAAAGCCGGAGGAAACCCCGGCTGCCGAACCGGAAGCAAAGCCAGAGGAAACCCCGGTCACCGAGCCGAAACCGCAGCCCGAGCGCAAGCCAGAACCGCAGCCGCTGCCGAATAAATTCCGCCCCGAGAAGCGGCCCGTCCAGCCGGAGACCCCGGCGAAGCCGAAGTCGGAAAAGAAGCCGGAAAAGCCGCCTGTGAAAAAGCCGGAGGCCTACCGTCCCGCCCCATCCAAGCCGAAAAAGCAGCCGTCGGCCGAGCAGCGCCAGTCGCACAAGGCGGGCATCCTGCTGACCGTGCTCATCATCTGCGCGGCCGTGCTGGCCGTGCTGCTGCTGCGCTCGCTCGGCGTGTTCGGCACGCCCGCCACGGCGGAGACCACCCCGACGCCGACCGTCCCCGTCGAGACCGTCGTCCCGACCGAGACGCCCACGCCCACCCCGACGCCGAAGCCGGAGCCGACATATGAAGTCGTCACGGCGGACGTCTCCTGGGCCGACGCCGAAGCGGCGGCCGAGGCCAAGGGCGGCCACCTCGTCGTGATCGACAGCGCCGAGAAGTGGACGCGCGTCGCCCAGCTGGCCGACGAGTCCGGCCTGACCTATGTCTGGATCGGCCTGCACCGCACCGACAGCGGCGAGCTCGCCTGGGTCAAGGACAACGTTGACCCGGTCTATAACTGGGCGTCCGGCGAACCGTCCGTGCACGATACCAACGGCGCCGCCGAGGATTACGTGCTCATCACGAGAACGTCCAGCGGCTGGTATTATAACGACTGCATCGGCGATCCCGCCGGCCGTTACCCGCAGTTCTACAGTGGCAAGATCGGCTATATCATCGAGATCGACCCGTAAAATGTGCAAAAAGCTCCCCGGCCATCCGGCCGGGGAGCAATTTTTTTGCGCAGCGTTCAGGTCTGCCAGTCGGTGACTGGTTTGCCGTCGCTGTCGGTGAACGTGCCGCAGGCGATCATGATCAGGTCGACCAGCGCGCCGATGCCGAAGCAGCCGGCCGTGAGCAGCCAGAGCACGCCCGTGCCGATCTTGCCGACGTAGAAGCGGTGGATGCCGAGCCCGCCGACGAAGATGCACAGCAGCAGCGTGATCAGGCGCGATTTCGGGCTGGCGTTCGGGTCAACGGTTTTTGTCGGTGCCACGGCGCAGCCGCACTTTGGGCAGACGACGGCCTCGTCGACCAGCTGCGCGCCGCAATGAGCGCAGTATTTCATGGTGTTTCCCCTCCTTCGCTGCCGCCGCAGCGGCCGCGATACTTGTCACATGGCGGCGATATCTGTCATGTGATAAAATCAGTGTAGCATTCCGCCGGTGGCTTGTCAATTCCGGCGCAGCGCTCGCAGCCGAAATTTGCCGCCTGCGGTCAAAAAACCGCCCCGGGAGCAGATGCTCCCGGGGCGGTGGGTGTTTTGGTGGAAATTATTCGCCGAAGTAGCGCTTGAGCAGGCCCTCGAACGCCTTGCCGTGGCGGGCTTCGTCGCGCGCCATCTCGTGCACGGTGTCATGGATCGCGTCGAGATTGTACTGCTTGGCCAGCTTTGCGAGCTGGAACTTGCCGTCGGTCGCGCCGTTCTCGGCGTCGACGCGCATCTCGAGGTTCTTCTTCGTGCTGTCGGTGATGACCTCGCCGAGGAGCTCGGCGAACTTCGCGGCGTGCTCGGCTTCCTCGTGGGCGGCCTTCTCCCAGTACAGGCCGATCTCCGGGTAGCCCTCGCGGTGCGCCACGCGCGCCATGGCCAGATACATACCGACCTCGGAGCACTCGCCCTCGAAGTTGGCTCTCAGACCGTCGACGATCTCCTTCTGCACGTCGGCCGGAACATCGGAACCGAACGCCTTGCCCACGCCGACGACATGCTCGGCAGCCCAGGACTTCTCAGCCTTCTGCTCGATGAACTTGGAGCCGTCAACATGGCACACCGGGCACTCGACCGGCGGCTGCTCGCCTTCGTAAACGTAACCACAGACACTGCAAACCCATTTTTTCATAGTCAAATTCCTCCTGATGTTTTGATTTCGATCGTTGGTTGTTTTATTCGGAAGCGGATCCCTTGTCCGCTTGCTGACAAGTTTTGCACAGCCCCGTGAACGTGATGCTGCACCCGAGCACCTGCGCGTCCGTCACGCCCTGGGCGAGGGCACACAGCTGCGCCTCCGGCTCGCCGGGCAGCGGCACGTCGATGACCCGGCCGCACTGCACACAGTGCAGGTGCGCGTGGGGGTTTGTGCGGGCGTCGAACCGCTCCTGCCCGCGGAACACGCCGACGCTCATCGCGTCGCCCTCTTCGGCGAAGAGGCTCAGGTTCCGGTACACCGTGCCGAGGCTCAGGTCGGGGTAGTCCGGCTTGAGCTGCTGGTAGAGCTCCTGCGCGGTGGGGTGGGCGGTCGTCGCTGCGAGGGCTTCGAGGATGACCTGCCGCTTTTTGCTGTTTTTGCGTGTAGGCATCGAAGCACCTCCTTGCAAATCAGTAACAAGAATTATTACTGATATAAAGATACCACAGGAAACCGCATTTGTAAAGTCTTTTTTGCGAATGATTCTCAAGATTGTGCATTCTGCTGCATTTCCCGCGCCCGGTTTCGGCATTTGTGCGCAAAATGATCGGCCGCGTGGTCACCGCGCGGCCGGAAGGGAGGAGAAAAATTTGCGCATATGCGCAGGGAGAGCACATGACCGGTGCCGCGGCGGCCACGCCGCGACGGATGAGATGTCGTGGGATATGCGGTGCACGACCGGCGGCGCTGAAGAAACAATGACCTTTCCACCGCATCCGCTTCGCTGCGCTCAGCACCTTCTCCTCAAGGAGAAGGCTTTGCACGCCCCGGCCGAGGCCACAAGGAGAAGGCTTAGGGTGCGCGTCGGACACGCGGTGCGCCGCGCACCTCACCGCCTGCAGATGTTGGCCGTGATGCCGCACAGCGCCTGCGCGCACTCCATGTCCCACCTGCCCGAGCGGGCGATGTCGTCGATCGAGAGGATGCCCGCGAGCTTGCCGCCCTCGGTCACGGGCAGACGGCGCACCTGCGCCGCGCGCATGGTCTCCATCGCGCGGCGGATATCCGCGCCGGCTTCGACCGTCACGGGGTCGCGCGACATGATGCTGCGCACGGTCACGGCGCCCGGGTCGTCCCCGGACGAGACACAGCGCACCACGATGTCGCGGTCGGTGAGCATCCCGGCGAGCGTGCCGTCGTCCTCGCACACGGGCAGCGCGCCGATGCCGCGCATGCGCATCAGCCGCGCGGCGGCGACGACCGGCTCGTCCGGATGCGTCACGGCGGCAGCGCCGGTCATGTAATTGCGGACCTGCATGAAAACACCCCCTTTGGCCGGAAGCTCCGTCTGCGGAGATTCTCGCCCGCCGGGGGTGGTTTTATACCTATTATAATATGTCGCACCGTGTCGGGCCCGGTCACTGCACGAGCCGGGCGAGCGCCGGGCCGGCGCTCTCGCCGAACAGGCGCACGGCGCGTATGGCCTCCTGCAGCGTGTTGCCGCTGCTGCCGACCTCGATGATGAGCGACCCGCGCGTGAGGTGCTGGTTGTAGCGCTCGTTGACGAGCGTGATTGGCCGCATCAGCGTCGGGTGCGCCGCATTCACCGCATCCTGCAGATACACCGCCAGGCGCAGGTTCTCCTCCCAGTACGGGTGGTAGAGCCCCGAGGCGTTCGTGCCCACGAGCAGCATCACCTGCGAGCACGCGGCATCGGGCAGCTCGGCCACGGTCTTATAGACCACGCTGTCCGAGCACAGCGCGTCGCGGTGCAGGTCGATGACGATGCGTAGGCTCGGGTACTGGTTCAGGTACTCCTGCACGGCCGCGCCCGAGCGGTTGTACGAGCCCGTGTAGCTCGGGTAGTCGTAGATCGTCCGGTCGTGCAGCACCTGCAGCCCGGCGGACGCGAGCGTGTTGGCCAGCACGTCGCCCACGTGCACAATATTATAATTGGTGTCCTCCGTGCGGCACGTGTCGCTCGCGGGATAGAGGTCGCGCCCCGCGGGGGTGAAGGCTTCGCTCGCGTGCGTGTGCATGATGAGGATCTGCGGTTCGCCTGCCGGCAGCACGACGGCCGGGCCCTGCTGCAGCAGCGCGGCCGCATCGACCGCGATGTCTGTCTCGTTTTTGATGCTCAGCCCGCCCGCGATGTTCGTCGCCACGATCGGCAGCCCGTCGGCCGTCGTGGTGGGCGCGTCCTCGTCGGCGTCGGCGTCCGCGGTGGGGGCGGGTGTCGCGGCCGGCGCGGGCGTGGCCGCGCTGAGCGCCGCTGCCGCCTCCGGTGTGGGGGATGCGTCCACCGGCGGCGCACCCAGCTCCATGCGCACCGATGCCAGCAGCAGCTGCTCCGGGTCGAGCCAGAGCCGCAGCCTGTCCGCGAGCGGCGCGCCGCCCGCCGCAGCCGATGCGATCTGCAGGCCGAACACGGTCAGCCCCACGCAGGCCAGTTTTTGCCGCAGCGTCATATCTGCTCACCTCCGATTGCATTCTCCACAATATATATGGTTTCGGGGGTGGAATTATGTCACCGTATCTGCTATACTGAGCACCGGAATTTTTCAAAGGAGGCGTCGTCATGACGATCACATACCGGCCGAAGGGTGTTTGCTCCCGCCTGATGCGGGTGGAGGTGGAGAACGGAATTATCCGCAAAGTTGAGGTGCAAGGGGGGTGCAGCGGCAACCTGCAGGGCATTTCGCGGCTCCTGGTGGGGATGCCGGTGCAGCAGGCCATCGAGCGCATGGAGGGCGTGCGCTGCGGCAGCAAGCTGACCTCCTGCCCGGATCAGCTTGCCAAGGCGCTGCGTCAGGCGCTGTGAGGCGGGAAAAAGATTAACATAATTCTTTCAAATAATAAAAATAGTTGACATAATGCAAGTTTGCAAGAATTTTTTGCGAACTTGCATCTTTTTATTTTGGTCACTTTGCGTCGAATTGACGGTTTTAGTCAAAGTAAACAACACAATTTCTTGCGCATAATGGTGTCATATAACGCTATATTTTGTTGTTTACGCATTTTTTTGTGGATATTATTCAGAACTTAAAAAGACGCTTTGTGCAATTTGCCGATTGCGTGGGGTTTGAAAAATGAATATAATTATCCATAACGGGGCGCGTGGATTGAAATGTTTGCGCCCTGTGATGAATCAGCAAAGGAGGCTGCACGTCATGAATCGAACGAAAAAAGCGGGCCTGTCCGTGAAGTCGGGCCTGTCGCTGATGTGCGTCGTCTGCCTGCTTTGCGGCTTATTGTGCGGATTTTTCTGGCTCGCCGGTGAAAGCTCGGCGCTGGCCGCCGGGCCGGACGGCAGCGCGCCGGCGGCAAAGACGGTCGTGAGCGGGGATGTGTCCCTGGCCGCGCCCGAGCACGACGAGAAGCTCGCGGTGCAGGCAGCCGCGCAGGCGACCTCGCCGGTCGTGCGCACGGTCGCCGTCGGCATGGACGCCGGCGACTACACCGAGACCGTCACCTGCGACTACACGCCCGTGTATGTGGACGACCGCTTCGGCGGCTACTGCTACGTGCTCGACGATGCGGTCTGGCTCCCGGCGGATGCGTTCGCCGAGATGCTCGGCCTCGAGAGCGACACGGTCACGGACGGCGACACCGAGACCGTCACGGTCGATGGCGCGGACATCGCGGCGACCTACGGCGAGACGTACTACACGGCCAACGGCCGCTGCTTCTACGCGCCCGACGGCGTGTATGCCCTCGACGGGGAAGTGGTGCTGCCGCTGGCGGATCTGGAGAAGATCTTCGGCGTCACGGCCGTGCTCAGCGAGGACCATACCAGTCTGCGCGTCGATGCCTCCGAGCAGGCGCTGCTCGAGAGCGGCGAGAGCTATTACGGCGCGCGTGATGTCTACTGGCTCAGCCACATCATCAATGCCGAGGCCGGCAACCAGCCCATGGACGGGCAGATCGCGGTCGGCAACGTCGTGCTCAACCGCGTGGCGGACGAGCGCTTCCCCAACAGCGTCAAGGAGGTCGTGTTCGACCGGCGCGGCGGTGTGGCGCAGTTTTCGCCCACGGCCGACGGGCGCATCAGCCTCACGCCGGACGAGGATGCCGAGCTCGCGGCGAAGCTCGCTTTTGAGGGCTACGACCCGGTGGGCGAGAGCCTGTATTTCATCAATCCCTCGGCCTGCAACGCCTCGTGGTTCAACAGCCGCCTGACCTACACGGCCACGATCGGCGACCACGTCTTTTACGCATAATAGCTGCACAGACAGCACAGCCGCCCGCACGGAGACCCGTGCGGGCGGCTTTTGTGCCGTTACGCGCCATGGCGATCCCGTTACCGTGCATGCTCGACCGGTGCCAAGCCTTCTCCCTACCGAGAAGGTGCTGAGCGCAGCGAAGCGGATGCGGCGGAAGAGGTCTGCTTTACCCGGCGTGCCTGCTCACCCGCACCCGCCCGGGACTGGACGCGCGGGGGAGAATGTGATAAGATGGCGGCAACCGATCATTTTTGGAGGCAAGCATGGACGAACTTCTGCGCGCGGGGTTTGCCGCGCTGGGTCTGCCGCTCGACGCGGCGGCGCTGGCCCGTTTTCAGACATATTACACGCTGCTCGACGAGCGCAGCAAGGTCATGAACCTGACGGCCATCCACGGCGAGACCGACGTGGCGCAGCTGCACTTTCTCGATTCGGCTGCCCTGCTGACGGTCGAGCCGCTTGCCGGCAAGTCGGTCATCGACGTCGGCACGGGCGCGGGCTTTCCCGGCCTGCCGCTGAAGATTGCGCAGCCGGACATTTCGCTCACGCTGCTCGACAGTCTGGATAAGCGCGTGCGCTTTCTCGGCGACGTCTGCGCCGCGACTGGCCTCACGGACGTGACGTGCCTGCATACGCGCGCCGAGGAGGCGCCGGAGCTGCGCGGGCAGTTCGACGCGGCGGTCTCGCGCGCGGTCGCGCGGCTGTACCTGCTGTGCGAGCTGTGCCTGCCGTTTGTGCGCACGGGCGGGGTGTTTCTCGCCATGAAAGGGCCGGACTGCGCCGAGGAGCTCGACGAGGCGCGCAGCGCCATCCGCAAGCTTGGCGGCACGTATGAGCGCACGGCGCGCTACACCATCCCCGGCACGGACGTGACGCACAGCGTCGTCGTCATCCGCAAGACGGCGCCCACACCGCCGAAGTATCCCCGCCGCTGGGCGAAGATGCAGAAGGAACATTTGTAAAGTTGAAAACACGCCCGACGCGATCTGCGTCGGGCGTGTTTTTTGCCTTCTCCTTGAGGAGAAGGTGGCGCGGCGGTTACGCCGCGACGGATGAGGTGTCGTTCTCGGTGTTACTCCAGCACCTGCGCCAGCACGGCCAGCAGCGCGTCGACCTGCGCGTCCGTCGTGGCCCACGAGGTCACGAACCGCACGGCCTGGTGCGCCGCGTCCACGCGGGCGGTCGTGTTGAACGCGACCTGCTCCTGCAGCCGCGCGATCTGCGCATCCGACAGGATGGGGAAGATCTGGTTCGTCGGCGAGGGCACGTACATTGCGATGCCGCGGTCCGAGAGCGCGGCGGCGATGCGCTGCGCCTGCGCGTCCGCGTGCCGGCCCAGCTCGAGCCAGAGGTCGTGCGCCATCGCGGCGGCGAACTGCACGCCGAGCAGGCGGCCCTTGGCGAGCATGGCGCCGTTGCGCTTCATCGCGCGGCGGAAGCCCGGCTTGAGCGCGTCGTTGACGATGACCATTGCCTCACCGAAGAGCAGGCCGTTTTTCGTGCCGCCGATGTAAAACGCATCGCACAGCCGCGACAGGTCCTCCGGCTGCAGGTCGCTGCCCGCGGCCGTGAGCGCCTGCGCCAGCCGCGCGCCGTCGAGATACAGGTACATCCCGTGCGCGTCGCACGCCGCGCGCAGGGCGGTCAGTTCCGCCCTGGTATAGACAGTGCCGAGTTCCGTCGCGTCGGACACGTACACCATGCGCGGCAGTACCATGTGCTCGTCATACACGCCGGGGGCAGCGCAGTGCTGCGCGGCGGCGTCGGCGATGGCGGCGGGGGTGAGCTTGCCGTCCGCGCCGGGCACGGCGATCGCCTTGTGGCCGGTGGCCTCGATCGCGCCGGTCTCGTGCACATTGATGTGGCCGGTGTCGGCCGCGACCATGGCCTCCCACGGGCGCAGGAAGGCGGCCGCGGCGAGCTGGTTCGTCTGCGTGCCGCCGACGAGGAAGTGCACGTCGGCGTCCGGGCAGGCGAAGCGGGCGCGGATGGCGTCGGCCGCGCGGCGGCAGTCGTCGTCGAGCCCGTAGCCCGGCGTGGAGCAGAGGTTGGTGTCGCACAGGGCACGCAGCACGTTCGGGTGCGCACCCTCGGAGTAATCGTTCTGAAAGCGGAGCATGGCGGATCACCTTTCGTTTGGACAGGATTCGGCACACTGCGCGTGCCGCTGAGGCTTATCATAGCCCCGGCGGCGGGGGCTTGTCAATGCGGCGCGGCTTTTTCAGTGGCCACGCCGCGACGGATGCAATCTGGCTTTTTTCTTGTCTCCGACAAGAAAAAAGCCGGCAGCTTTCGCTGCCGGCCAGCCCGCCAATGCCGTGTGAGCCCAGTTACAACCTGCACAAGAAGGCAGGTGGGTCGCCTCTCTGCTGTTTCTCTGCTTCCAACGTCCAACCGGCATCTTTCAGCCGGCCGGGAGGCCTGCAATCCGCAGCGGAAGTTCTGGCATCCCTTATAAGAGATGTGGGTTTAAATGAGCTCTGAGCACTCAGTCGTGCTCCACGCACACAGCAGGACTTATTCCCATGCTATGCGCCGCGCGGGAACTTATTCCTCCGCGCCGCCGTCAGATCCTTCGTCCTCGTCGGCGAAGATCTCTTCCATATAGTAATTGTACACCTTGTCCAGCTCGTCGTCATCGTCGATGGAGCCGAAGAGCTCCTCGCCGTTTTCCTCCATGATCTTGAGCAGGATGATGCCGAAATCGGGGTCGTCCTCGTCCATATCGGCGGGGAGCGCCGCGAGATAGTCCTGACCGTCGAGCTCAAACTCGTTGAGCACTTCCAGCTCGAACTCGTTGCCGTCCTCGTCCTCGATCGTCAGATAATCGCTGCCGAATGCTTCACTCATCGGGGTGTCCTCCAGTTGTGATCGTGTTCTGGTTTCAGTGTACCCCATCTGGCGTGTAAAATCAAGTCCTTTTACGACCCCAGATCCTCCAGCAGCAGCAAAAGCTGCTCCTGACTGCCGACGGTGATGCCGCCGCGCAGCAGCTCCTGGTCGGCGCGGCGCAGTCCGGCGACCTCGATGCCGGTCACCTGCAGCGGCCTGCGGTCGGCGTCGGAGGCGAACACGCTCACATAGCCCTCGTAATCCCGCAGGATATATTCCGCCTGCGCGCCGTCGTAGGACGTGGCCGGCGCGTCCGCGCCCGGCTGCTGCAGGGAGGACATCGCCGCCCCCGCGACGAACGGCGACACGGCGCACAGCGCCGTCACGACCGTTAGTGCCAGCGTTCGTTTCATATGCCTCGCTCCTTTCACCGGAAAGTTTGTCCAACGCGCGCACATTTCATACCCGCCGGACAAAAACGCGCGAAAGACTATCCCCGGTTGACAGAGTGTGCTATAATATCATTTAACCGTTTTTATGCGCTGAATATCGACCGGGTTTTTGACCCGATAATGTGTATTATCAGGGAGGTGCGTCACTGCCTATGGCAAAACGACCGAAACCATCATCATCCGCCCCGCGCGCGGCCCAGGCCGCGGATGCGACCGTGAGCGTCGCGGGCGCTGTGCTGCGCGTGCTCGGCACGATCCTGCTGATCGTGCTCGTCACGGGGCTGCTGTTTTTGTGCATCTTCGCGTACTATGTGAAAAACTGCCTGTCCACGGATCTCGACGTGCAGCTCTCGGACTTCACGGTCTCGCTCTCAAGCTCGATTTTGTATGAGGATTCCGACGGCAACTGGCAGAACCTCACGAACCTCTCGAGCACGGAAAACCGCGTCTGGATCGACTATGCCGACATCCCCAAGGACATGGAGCACGCGGCCGTCGCCATCGAGGACAAGCGCTTTTACAAGCACAAGGGCGTGGACTGGTACCGTACGACCGGCGCGTTCATCAACATGTTCCTGTCGATGAAAAACGACTTCGGCGGCTCGACCATCACGCAGCAGCTGATCAAAAACCTCACCAAGCAGGACGATATCACCGTGCAGCGCAAGCTGCTCGAGATCTTCCAGGCGCTCGAATTTGAGAAGTCCTATGATAAGGAAGAGATCATGGAGTGGTACCTGAACATCGTCTACTTCGGCGAGGGGTGCAACGGCGTCTATACCGCCGCCGAGACCTACTTCGGCAAAGAACCGAAGGATCTCACGCTCGCCGAGTGCGCGAGCATCATCGGCATCACGAATAACCCCTCAAAATACGACCCCTTCATCAGCCGCGAGAACAATAAGGCCCGGCAGGAGACCATCCTCAAGCAGATGTACGAACAGGGCTACATCAACAAGGAGCAGTACGATGAGGCCGTGGCGCAGGAGCTCGTGTTCGTGCGCAGCGAGTCCGACGATGCCACCCAGACCATCTACAGCTACTACGCCGAGGCCGTCATCAACGACGTGCTCAACGACCTCGTCGAGCAGAAGGGCGTCAGCCGCGACACGGCGCGCACGCTGCTCTATTCCGGCGGCTATCAGGTCTATTCCTGCTACGATCCCAGCATCCAGCAGGCGATCGACGACGTTTATACCGACCTCGACAAGATGCCGCAGCGCCCGTCGGCCTCCGGCCAGCAGTTCGAGTCCGCCATCGTCATCATGGACCCCTACACCGGCGAGATCAAGGGCCTGTCCGGCGGCACGGACAAAAAGACCATCAACTTCGGCACGAACCGGGCCACGCAGTCCAAGCGCCCGCCCGGATCGTCCATCAAGCCGATCGCGACCTACGGCCCGGCCATGGAGCTCGGCCTCATCACGCAGTACACGCAGGTCAACGATTCGCCGGACATCAAGCTCTCCGGCACGAGCTGGTATCCGAAAAACTCCGGCGGCGGCAACTACGGCGTCATCACCATCCGCGAGGCGCTGCAGCGCTCGCTCAACACCGTGTCCGCGCAGATCCTCGACAAGCTCACGCCGCGCGCGTCGTATGAATTTTTGAAGGACAAGCTCGGCGTCACGAGCCTTGCCGAGTCCGACTGCGACTACGCGCCGCTCGCCCTCGGCCAGCTCACGAACGGCATCACCGTCCGCGAGATGACGCAGGCGTACTCCGCCTTCGTCAACGACGGCGTGTTCACCTACGGCCGCACGTATTCGTATGTCAAGGATTCCAGCGGTGAGGTCGTGCTCGAAAACCCCGCGCGCACGATCGTGGCCTTCAAGGCCAACACCGCGTGGAACATGGCCGACATGCTCTGCAACGCCGTCAACAGCGGCACCGGCACCGAGGCCCGCCTGACCGGCATGCCCGTCGGCGGCAAGACCGGTACGACCACGAACAACTGCGACCGCTGGTTCGTCGGCTTCACGCCGTACTATGTGGCCGCCGTCTGGACCGGCTACGATATGCCCGAGTATATGAACTTCTCCGGCAACCCCGCCGCCCAGATCTGGAAGCTCGTCATGGAGTCGATCCACAAGGATCTGCCGACCAAGAGCTTCCCGACGCCGACCATCGGCTCGCCGACCGGTATCTTCGGCAATTTCTCCGGCCAGTCGCAGGACACCGGCGGCGATGCCGATGACGCCGGCTGAGCCGCGCAAATGTCTGCCCCATCGCGTGTCCCCGCGCCGAAACGACAGCGCGGGGCATGCGGTGTTGACAAAAAGATTGAAATGTGTTACAATTCGAAAACAGTGGTATCGGAGGTGTATCTCATTGGCAGCAAAATCGACCGAACTGTGCTACAAAGGCCATCCGCTGCGCCGGAAAGACAACCTGCTCTATTACGGCAGCATGGCTGACAAGTACATCATTATGATGCAGATCCTCGACACGAAAAAGATCAAGGACCTCGACGTGGCGACGCGGGTCTCCGTGCAGCTTCAGCTCACCGACCCGGATCTGAAATCCCGCGACCGTGTGGTCAAAAAGACAGAAAAGGACGGCCTGTACAACGCCATGGATGTGGCGGCTGTGTGGCTGGACCGCGCGCTTGCGAATAACTAAGCAAAGGATGATTCTATGGCGAAACGATTTCTGAAAACAGCCGTTGTTTCCGCGCTCTTCGCGCTCACGCTGGCCGTTTCGGCTTCCGCGGCGAGCGCCGGCGGTGCGACGACGACGACGGCCGTCAACTTCCGAACGGGCGCCGGAACGAATTACGGCATTATCTCCACGCTCCCGGCAGGCACCCACGTCGTGGTGTCCACGCGCTCGAGCGGCGGCTGGGCCACGGTGGTCTACAACGGCACCGTCGGCTACATATCTTCCGATTACCTCAAACGCGCCAATGAAATGGATGCCAGCTTCGGTACCGGCACGATCAACGGCAGCTACGTGCGTATGCGCTCGGGTGCGAGCACGAGCAGCTCCATCCTCGGCACCTACAACTCCGGCACGACCATGACGATCACCGGCGTCAACGGCGCCTGGTACAAGGTCAGCTACAACGGCACCACCGGCTATGTCCACTCGGACTATGTCTCGCTCTCGGGCGTGACGAACGGCGGCAGCAGCACGGGCAGCTCCAACGGTTCGGTCAAGGGCAGCGATGTGCGCATGCGCTCCGGCCCGAGCACGAACTACTCCATCCTCGGTACCTACCAGAACGGCACGCCCCTGACCATCACCGGCACGGAAAACGGCTGGACGAAGGTCACCATCGGCGGCGTGAGCGGCTACATCCGCTCGGACTATGTCTCCGGCGGCGGGGCCGACAGCAAGGCCGGCTACATCAAGGGCACCGGCGTGCGTATGCGCTCGGGTGCGAGTACGACCAGCTCCATCCTCGGCGTGTATAACACCGGCACGAAGATGACCATCACCGGCGAGAGCGGCAACTGGTACAAAGTCAGCTACAGCGGCAGGGACGGTTATGTCAGCAAGGACTACATGACCACGACCAAGCCTGATAACGGCGGCGGCTCTACGAGCCAGACCGGCTACATCAAGGGCAACGACGTGCGTCTGCGTTCCGGTGCCGGCACGAATTATTCCATCCTCGGCACGTATAACAACGGCACGCCGCTGACGATCACCGGCACGAGCGGCAACTGGACGGCTGTCACCATCAACGGCGTCAAGGGCTATGTCAACAGCGCCTACGTCACCACCACGAAGTCGGACGGCGGCAGCAAGCCCAGCGGCTCCATCGGTGAGACCATCGTCGCCACGGCCAAGCAGTACATGGGCGCGCCGTATGTCTACGGCGGCATGAGCCCCTCGGGCTTTGACTGCTCCGGCTTTGTCAACTACGTGTACAAGCTCTGCGGCTATTCCATGAGCCGTGTGGCCAGCAGCATCTACAATAACAACGGCACCTATGTCGAGAAGGCCAACCTCCAGCTCGGCGACCTGGTGTTCTTTGCGAGCAACAGCTCCAGCATCGGCCACGTCGGTATCTATATCGGCAACGGCCAGTTCATCCACAGCAGCTCCGGCGCAGGCTGCGTCGTCATCAGCGACCTGAGCTCGAGCTACTACCTGAAGAATTACGTGGGCGCCAAGCGCATCGCGGGTTAACAGGCTTTTCTTTGTCCCCCGGCGAACCACCGGGGGACATTTTTTATCTTGTGGTATGGCCGGGAATATGGTACATTGAGGAAAACGATTTGTGTGTGTGAAAGGGCAGGTGAAGCCAATGCAGTGTCCCTACTGTGGACGAGACATCCCGGATGATGCGCGCTGGTGCCCCTACTGCGGGGGCGAGCAGACGCCGCCGGAAGATGATTTACAGAATGAAATCCTCCCGCCGGAGGATCAGCAGGATGCATCCGCGCCGCCGGATGATGGAAACGGGGAGCATTTCCCTTCCGGCTGGCAGGACAGCGCCCCCGCCGACGACTGGGACGATGAAGCCGAGCCGCAGGACGATCCCTGGGCAGACGACCCGCCCGTGCCCGGCTGGGAGGACGATGCGCCGTATGAGCCCGCGCCGGAGGACCGGGACGCGCCGCGCAGCAAGGCGCTGCTCATCGCCATCTTTGCCGCGCTCGGCGTGGCACTGATCGTGCTGCTCATTGCGCTCAACGTCAAGCCCAAGCCAAAAGACCCGGTCGTGGCCGCGACCCCGGCCGTGACGGCGACGGTAGAGCCGTCCGCCGCGCCGACACCGACGCCCACCCCGACCCCGACGCCGAGCCCCACGCCGACGCCTTCCGCCGGCAGCTACATCCTGCCGGACAGCGCCGCGCGCCGGCTCACGCAGGCGGACGTGGCGAACCTCACCTGGGAGCAGTGCTGCCTTGCCCGCAACGAGATTTTTGCACGCCACGGCCGCATCTTCCAGACGCCGCAGATCGCGGCCTATTTCGAGGCCCAGAGCTGGTATCACGGCACGGTGCCCGGCGCGTCGTTCGATAACAATTCGCTCTCGCCGACCGAGCGCGCGAACGCCGACTTCCTCGCAAATTACGAAAACGCCACCTGGGGGCACTCGTACTATTGAGCATATGCTCCATAGAGAACCGCCTCGCCGGTTCACGAATGAATATGAAAAAACCTCCGCAGCCGAAGCTGCGGAGGTTTTTCATGCGGTTTGAATCACACGTTCGTCTCGGCGACGGCGGCGCGCAGGGCGTCGGTGCGGTCGGTGTCCTCCCAGCGGACGCCGAGCTCCTCGCGGCCCATGTGGCCGTAGGCGGCGAGCTGGCGGTAGATCGGGCGGCGCAGGTCGAGGTCGCGGATGATGGCCGTCGGCCGCAGGTCGAACACCTGCTGCACGGCAGCGGCGATCTGTGCATCCGGCACAGTGCCCGTGCCCTGCGTGTCGACGAGCACGCTCACGGGCTCTGCCACGCCGATGGCATACGCCAGCTGCACGAGGCAGCGGCGGGCAAGCCCGGCCGCCACGATGTTCTTGGCCACGTAGCGCGCGGCGTAGGCGGCGCTGCGGTCGACCTTCGTCGGGTCCTTGCCGGAGAACGCGCCGCCGCCGTGCGGGGCTGCCGCCGTAAGTATCGACGATGATCTTGCGGCCGGTCAGGCCGGAGTCCGCCTGCGGGCCGCCGACGACGAAGCGGCCGGTGGGGTTGATGAGGTAGCGGGTGTCGTCATCGAGCAGCTCGGCCGGGATGGTCGGGCGGATGACGAGCTCGATCATGTCCTTGCGCAGCTGCTCCATGTCCACCTCCTGGGCGTGCTGCGTGCTGAGCACGACGGTGTGCACGCGCACGGGGCGATTCTGCTCGTCGTACTCGACCGTGACCTGCGTCTTGCCGTCGGGCCGCAGATAGTCGACCAGACCCTGCTTGCGCACGGCGGTCAGGCGCTTGGCCAGCTTGTGGGCCAGCGAAACGGGCAGCGGCATGAGCTCAGGCGTCTCGTCGCAGGCGAAGCCGAACATCATGCCCTGATCGCCCGCGCCGTTGTCGAGCGCGCTGTCGCCGGTCTCCTTGCTCTCGAGCGACTGGTCGACGCCGAGGGCGATGTCCGCGCTCTGCTCGTCGATGTTCGTGATGACGGCGCAGGTCTCGCAGTCAAAGCCGTATTTTGCGCGGTCGTAGCCGATCTCGCGCACGGTCTGGCGCACGACCTTCGGGATGTCGACGTAGCAGTCGGTCGTGATCTCACCCATGACGTTCACGACGCCGGTCGTGACCGTGCATTCGCAGGCGACGCGGCCGTTCGGGTCCTGCGCCAGAATGGCGTCGAGGATCGCGTCGGAGATCTGGTCGCAGATCTTGTCGGGATGTCCTTCCGTCACGGATTCGGATGTAAAAAGATGATGAGCCATTGCTATTCCTCGCTTTCTGTTGTGCCGGGCAAAGAAACAAGCGCCCCGACAGCCGACGGAGCGCTTGGAAAAGGCGAAGATCCTCATCTCTCGATTTGCACCGCCGGATTTGGCACCTTGCAGGTCTCTGCAGGTTGTCGGGCTTCACAGGGCCGGTCCCTCCGCCACTCTTGATAAGGCTGTGAAATTGTAAGGCACATTATACGCGCTTTTGCGCGCTTGTCAAGTCCAAAATTCCGAATTTCGTCAATTATTTTTCAGCCAGATCCACAGCCGCCGCCACCACGGGAGCTTTTTTCGTGGCTGGGGCGGGGCAGGGGGCGCGGGCTTTTCGACGGTGCGCCCGGCAAAGTACGTGTGCAGATACGCCTGACTGACAAACGGCTCGCCCGCGCCCTCGGGACGGAGGTAGCTGCCGTCCGGCTGCATGATCCACGCCTGCCGGTTGTCGCGCCGCATGGCGCTGAGCACCTCGAGCACCTCCGCGCGCGCGTTGGGGTCGGTCACGGCGGTAAAAGCCTCGATCCGGCGCATGGTGTTGCGCTCGAGCA
>ENA-OWPF01001752-OWPF01001752.1-human-gut-metagenome-genome-assembly--contig:-NODE-1752-length-17747-cov-3.649672_pt1 | contig 17747 bp, 10 predicted proteins | sample MGYA00248261_ERZ651840 | MGnify/ENA primary metagenome ERZ651840 (study PRJEB26924, sample SAMEA4378268) | human gut metagenome | biome: human gut; feature: human-associated habitat; material: faeces... | reverse complement strand
GCAAAACTTCGTTGGCATAATGAGGATCGGGTTGCTCCAGCAAAAAGGTTACGGTACGGCCGGTTACAATCGTCAATGCCAACGACCACATATAAAAAGCCAATATCTGTACCGACAACAGCCACCTGTGAAAACGGGGTAACAAATATTGCACCAACCAGGCGCCGAACAACGGAAAAATCAATAAAGGAACAACCTGCCGTCCGATATATCCGAAAGACTCCCAGAAAGGCAACGTACTGTTCGTCCCCAAAAATGAAAAAATGACAGGAGCTGCCAAAGCTACCGCGACATTACTCAAAAAGACAAAACCGGCCAGAAAAGCAACACTTCCTCCCAACATACCGGTAATAACGGCAGCAGCGGTAGCTGTAGGAGCTAAAATACATATCAGTATGCCTTGCGCAATCTCCTGATTAAAAGGGGATATTGCTCCATAGACCAGCAAACTTCCACATAGTTGTATCAGCAACAACCAGATGTGAAGGCGTGTGAATCTCATATGCTTCGGCGAAATCTTACAAAATGTCAGAAAAAGCATACAAAAAATCAAAGTCGGAGTCATAAATGACAAAAGCCCGATATAAGAATGAAATAATGCTCCCGTTAGCATAGCTATCGGAAGCATCCAGTTTTTTAATGTTTGTATCACACCGAATTATTCCATATATAATCTTACTTCTACCGGATATTCGCCCACCTTTACGTCCACAACACTGTCCTTGCCCATAGTCGTCGTATACTTAAAGGTATACGTTTTATTCTTTTCCAGTAAAAACTCCAATACATCATTCATATCCTGTTCCGGGCCGGAAGTCCGGCCTCCTCCTACCTGCTCCTTACCGCAAAATACATCGACATTGGCAGCCACCCTGTCATCCGAATTTTCCGTACACTGCGCTGTTTTGAACATCATCAACTTTAAAGGGATATGATTACCGTCCCCTTTTACAGAAGTCAGGTATTCCTTATACAGATTTACATAACGGTCTGTCACATTTTCCGCATTTACATAACGGATGCTCTCATCCCACACCAAAGGAAAATAAGTATCAGCAGGCTTATAAGAAGAAGCATATATGGCATGTTGCGGATCCGCTTTATCAGCCTTGCCGGCATCGGCGAAAAACCAGGCTTTATTCAAGGCATTCGGGTAATACTCTGTAAAATACCATTGTCCGTTTATCCATACCTCACACCAATTGTGATTGCCCCGGTTGTCATGCCAATTAGGTGTGCCGGCAACACGGGCCGGAATACCTACCGACCGGAAAGCATCGACCAGCAATATCGACAAACCACTGCAGGAAGCCATGCCCTGCCGCATCGATTCATAAGGACTTTGGTCCGGTTTTTCCCGTTTCGTATTATAATCCACTTTCAACTCATCCCGGATATTACGATTCACCGAATCGATGGCTTCCTCTATCGTTTCACAGGAAGCTACATATTGTAAAAAACGACCGTAAAAATCAGCCCGCCATTCATCCCGCATTTCATTCAGACAGGCATACGGCAGAACTTCATTGAAAAAGATGCTGTCGGGTAAAGTCTTGGTCCAGGGAAACTGCTCTTTGACCATGTAGGCATAATCAACATTATTCAGCAAAAAACCAGCCTTCAACGTCTTTAAATCCTGCTCGGGCATATAAGCAATCAGAAATGCCATACCTTCTTTATAGCGGACATCGCAAGAGTCTATGGCTTTATTGAGTTCTATGACATTTTCCCCTGCCCGGGCAAATGCCTTATCCAACAATTTATGATACTCTTGAGGTATATCCGGATATCTGTTTCCGGAACATCCGAAAATGCACACTACCCATAATAACATCCAATACTTCATAATCTTCTAAAATTAGGCCAATTATTCCTTTTCCTACAAAACTATTCCCGGCTACTGAAATATTTCATAAACTGCGCCCTTTCGTAACGGGAAGCATTGTCTACTTCTGCATATGACAACTTCCGACGGAAATCTTCAATGGTTTGATAAGACTTATCGACCATCCAGGAAGATAAAAAACGATTCATCACAGCCAATGAAGAAATACCGCTCTCATACATTTCGGAACACACCTGTACCGTCGTCGCTCCGGCCAATAATAATTTAACAACCGCTTCTCCGCTGTGGACCCCCGTTGAAGCTGAAATCTGCAACAACGGATCTTTTCCTGCCAATATTCCCGTCCAGCGCAAAGTTGTACGCAAATCCGTCGGCATACTGAATACAGAAGCCGCCCCGACTGTCTCATTTTCTATATTAATGTCCGGTTCGTAAAAACGGTTGAAAAGAGTCACAGCATCAGCTCCGTATGCTTTTAATTTACTGATAAAAGCCGGCAGATTAGTGAAATAATGACTCAATTTCATAATCACCGGTATCTTTATCTGTGATTTGACATGCTTAACTATATTGAAATACATATTCTCAACATCTGTACTCTCAGCAAACTCATCCAAAGGTAAAATAAAAGCATTCAGTTCGATGGCATCTGCCCCGGCATTCTCAAGCTGACAGGCAAAATCCACCCATTCACCGTCCCTCACACAATTGATACTCGCAATAACCGGAATTTTCAATGTACTTTTGGCAGCTTTGATTAAACCGATATATTGATTCAGGGTATGTGCCCGCACATAGTTCCGGACATAATCTTCCTCTTCCGGATAACCGGCATCACTGATAGACTGGCTGGCTTCCTGCATAATCTGTTCTTCAAACACCGATTTCAATACCACCGCACCGACTCCGCACCGTTCCATTTCCTGTAACTTTACAATATCGGAAGTCAATCCGCAACTTCCTGCAATGATCGGACTCTTCAATTCCAATCCGACGAAATTCACTTTTAAATTTGCCATATTTCTATTTTTATATTATTCTGTATTTTATTTCACTTATAAATACGACTGCCGAATATCGAACTCCCGATTCTAACCATAGTAGCCCCTTCTTCAACAGCTATGTTATAATCTTCGGACATTCCCATCGATATTTCTTTAAAATACGATTTATCGGTAAAAAACAGTACTTCCAATTTTTCAAATATTTGTTTAAGATGGTGAAACTCTGCCCTTATTTGCTCCCGGTTGTCCGTATAAGTAGCAATCCCCATAACACCGACAATCCGGACATGATTCAATCCGGCATACTCTTCACTATCCAAAATGTGCCGGGCTTCCTCAAACGATAAACCGGACTTCGTCATTTCCTCTGCAATGTGAAATTCCAACAGACAATCGATTATCCTACCATTCTTTTCCGCTTCCCGGTCGATCTTCTGTAACAATTTCAAACTATCCACCGAATGAATCAACCGAACAAAAGGAGCAATATATTTTACATTCTTTTCCTGCAACTGCCCGATCATGTGCCATTCGATATCCTGAGGAAGTTCACGAGATTTAACGGCCATTTCCTGAGGCCGGTTTTCACCAAAGACCCGTTGGCCCACCTCATAAGCTTGACGAATATCCTCCACCGGCTTGGTTTTCGAAACCGCAACCAACTTTACACCGGCAGGTAACTCCGACAATATTTCTTTTATACTGTTCTGTATATCCATCATCCCAAACAATAAGTATCGTTTATTCCAAAAACATTTTCCGGCTCTAAAAAATAGCTTACAAAATTAGGAATCTTTTTAACAAGCCCCAATATTTGACCCGGGTTTTTCTGGCTCCGCCGGCAACAAGAACCCTCTATCTTATAATACAGATTAATGGACCCCAGCTCATAAGTTATCTTACCTCTTCTTTATCTGAAATTAAAAATCAAAATTTTTAAATAACTTTGATCCTTAATCCGTCTTTAAAATCCAGAATATAAAACTCAAAATCAGAATAGCCTGCCGTCCTTTTTACTATTTAATAACAAAAGAATTTTAACTTTGCATCGTAAATCAAAACATTGTTTATGAATGCCCCGATTTCCTATCTGACTTCAAAACCTTACTATGAAATACTTGACGGATTACGGGGTGTAGCCGCATTATTGGTCGTATTGTTCCACTTTTTTGAAGCTCACGCCAGCAGACCGGCCGAACAACTTATCAATCACGGTTATCTGGCTGTCGATTCCTTTTTCGTTCTCTCCGGTTTTGTTATTGGCTATGCATATGACGATCGTTGGCATAAAATGACTTTAGGAAATTTTTTCAAACGTCGCCTCATCCGGTTACATCCGATGGTTATTATGGGAATGTTTATCGGAACCGTGTTCTATTTTTTCGGTAGCAAAGCAATTCTGGCCTATGCTTGTCTAAAACTATATGACAACCCCGTCCGGAATGATATGATCGATGACTATGCACCGTCTGCAAAAACGTTTTTTGACCAAAACCGTAAAACAATAACCTTCCTAATTACCGATATACTATGCCCAGATACTTTATCGAACTCGCATACAACGGCAGCAATTACCACGGTTGGCAAATCCAACCGGGAACCCCGACTGTACAGGAAGAACTGAATCGGGCATTAAGTATACTGTTGCGGGAAGATATCAATGTCGTCGGTGCAGGCCGTACAGACACAGGCGTACATGCTTCATTCTATGTCGCCCACTTCGACACCGCAGATCCATTGACCGGATTGGAGCAAATCGTTTATAAATTAAACCGGATCACGGGAAAAGCCATCGCGATCTATGATATATATATCGTAGAGTCCGGTATGCATGCCCGTTTTTCAGCTCTTTCCCGAACCTATAAATATTACATCGATAAACAAAAAGATCCGTTTACCTGCGATTATGCCTGGAAAGTATACCCACTACCCGACATCGGTAAAATGAATGAAGCTTGCCGGATATTATTTGAATATACCGACTTTACCAGTTTCTCTAAACTGCACACCGACGTCAAAACCAACGACTGTATCCTATACGAGGCCTATTGGGAAGACACGGGAAAACAACTGGTTTTTACCATCAAAGCCAATCGCTTTTTACGCAATATGGTACGTGCTGTCGTCGGTACCCTGCTCGAAATAGGACAAGGAAAAATGAATACAACGGAACTAAGGCAAATCATCGAATCGAAAAACCGGTGTAATGCAGGAACTTCCGTACCGGGAAATGCCCTTTTCCTTTATAATATCGAATACCCGGAAAACATCCGAGACCTAAAAAACAAAAGCTGATGAAAACCATACGAAACCTTTTCCTCTTAATTCTGGTTGTTAGCGGAATAAAAGCCGAAGCACTCCATTTGTCTTCACAAACAAAGATCAGCATCCTGACCTGCTCGCCCGGCGCCGAATTATATTCCTTATTCGGACATACAGCCATACGGGTATGCGATCCGGCAAAAGACATGGATATCGTATTCAACTACGGCACCTTTGACTTTCAGACAGATAATTTTTACATAAAATACGCACAGGGCCTACTCCCGTATCAATTGACAGTGACTTCGTATAAAAGTTTTATAAATTCGTATATTTCCGATAATCGGAGTGTATGGTCACAAACCCTGAATCTCGACTCTTTACAACGGCAACGGTTATTCGATCTGCTTGTAGAAAACCATCAACCGGCCAACCGGACCTACCTGTACAATTTTCTTTTCGATAATTGTTCCACCCGGGTAAGGGATATCGTTGCCAAAAGCATATTGCAACCCATCGAATGGCATCTGCCGGATATGCACAAAAGCTTTTGGAATCTGTTGGACGAATACCTCTATCGCATGCCCTGGGTAAAATGGGGTATTCACACCATATTGGCCCAATCCGGTTCCCGGGAAGCTACTCCTTACCAATATATGTTCCTGCCCGACTACCTGATGCAAGGCCTGGAAACTGCTACTTATGGAAATAAAATGCTGGCAGAAAAACAAATTATCTTATACCAGGCAACTGAATCAACCGTATACTCCCCTTGGTACACCACCCCGTTTTTTATCTTTACCTTGGGAACCGTTCTGTTAATTATCGGATTAATCCGCTTCCCTTCCGGAAAATTACTTCATACAACAGCTTTTTTGCTCTTTATCGCTTCCGGACTGATAGGCTGCTTATTGATATTTCTGGGCTATTTCACCGAACACCCCATTACAGCCCCCAACTTTAACCTAATTTGGGCCAATCCGTTAAATCTGCCAGCAGCCTTTTTCCTTTTCCGGAAAAAACGGTCTTATTTACTCCAACTCTATCTGACCATCTACGGTATCGTCCTGCTTATCGGTATCCCGCTGTGGTTCTTTTTAACCCCTGCCGTCCCTATGGCATCCTTACCTCTGCTGCTGTTGCTTATCTATATCTGCACCCGTCTCAAACAAAGAAAACCTTAAAACCATTTGGCAGATTCAGCAGAAACCTCTATATTTGCAAACACAAAAAACAAAGGTGCCATAGCTCAGTCGGTAGAGCAAAGGACTGAAAATCCTTGTGTCCCTGGTTCGATTCCAGGTGGTACCACAGAAAAGAGAGTCACTTTCGTGATTCTCTTTTTTATTGACGATTGTAGATCAGAGATGGCAGTTTTTAAATTTACAATCTAACATGATAAAGATTACATTCAGTAAATGAGTGTTTTATGATCACTTGATAGCACTTTACCCCCGTCCCCAAGTGCTATAATCAACATTCACAAAAATATGGTGCATTATTATGTTATTTTCATGAATTGACTGGGCTATTTTTATTTCAGAATTATTATATCCAAATTCACTTGTAACCTCTTTACATGATATGTATTTATAATTAACCGGATAATTTGACTCCGGTATAATTTCATTTAAATAAGTATTCCAATTATTATCACATTTTTCTTTATCTAAATTATAAATCAAGATTATAAAATTTTCCTTTTGATGATAATAATTGAAAATCTTTTGTACATGATCTTTTGCTGTAGCTTTATCCCTGTAAATAAAAGCTTCACAGATGCTTATAGGAGTTTTATTTGCTGTCATTATTAGCAAATCACGTTCTCCGGGTTGTTTAGAAGTAGACCTGTTGCGGGGATTAGAAAAACCACCTCTTGATTGTGCATCAACAAACCATCCCCAGGTATTGATTCGGGAATCAACGGTTAATTCAATAATGTCATTGTATTTATCTTCATTCTTTATTTCCGAGATAGACATTATTTTATCCAACATCTTACTAGCTGCTAAGGCTATTTCATTTGTGAGAAATTCACTGACCATTAACCGACCATTAAGTTTTTCCGGCAATATTTTAATGAGAGATTCAGGGCTACAGTTTAATATTTTGTCATAATAAGACTTCAGCTCTTTAATTACCTTTTCATCCTCAATATTGAATTTACTTACAGTCTTCAGATCACTACTGAATGTGTATTTATGAAATTTTTCCGCTTCTTCTTGCAATCTAGATGCTTCGAAATAGTTACCCTGTACTTTGAGTGAATCAATATATATTTTGAGGATTTCCGGATTCATTTTAGATAATAAATCCAAATCGAGAAACATCTCACTAAGTAGTTCATATTGTTGAGTTTCATACAATATAAGCATTTTATTTGCAAGAAAGGCTGTACCAAGATTTTTTTCATCAATGTCTTTCCTTGTGTTTTTATATTCCTCCCATTCTTCAAGAGCTTCATAATAATAGTCAACATTCTTACTCTTTTCTGCCAAGCTGATTTTAGCTGCCATCCTGTTTAGGGCAATGTTTACATATTTAGGATATGCCCGGATAAGACGATCAAAGATGTTATATGAAATTTCCGGAGACTCTTTCATTTTAATTAAAGCCAAATAAAAGCTTTTTATCTCGCTATTGGAAATATCACCAACTATAATAACCCCATCGTAAGGTGGAATTGGGATAGCATTCAATTCTTTTTCATCATTTTTGAAATAAGCAAGAATAAGTTGCGTTTGGAACAAAACATTTTTATATTCTTTATGTTTGGTCTTTCTGGCAATAACCTCTTTTTCCCAAAAATCAATAACAGTTTCAATTTGAGATATTAATTCCGGATATTGAACTATTTTTGTTAATGTCGTTTGAATTTCTGGAATCCAATCAGTATTCCGTAGAAATAAATCCACATCCGCCTCTTTAACCTTATTTATCAGGCTTTGTTTTATACTTTCAGATGATATATATTCTGTGAATGTCAGTATCTTAATAATATCATTTGACTTAATGATAATATCTATCAAGGATTCTTTATTGCCAAAATAATTAATCGCTCGTGCTACCTGAGGAAGTAAAACTTCATTTTGCGATGTATTAAACTTCCATTCCTGGTTAAAATCAAATATATCTATCTTCCCTTCTTCCGGTTTATTTTCCAAATTATCCTCAAGTATTTCAAGAATTCTCTCTTCTATACGTTTTTTAATGAGGCTAAGTGTTTCCTTTTTTAAACCGTAAGGTATTGTAGGCAAAATAAGTTTTTCATGTATTTGTAATAAAATAGCAATATGACTCCTTAGCTTTTCAGCAGTAAAACGATTCCGTTTATTATAAAAATTAGTATCACATTCAAAATCAAACTTTGGCTCTAAAAATTTATTTAATAACCGGTTCTTATAAATAAACCATATAGGAAAAAGCCAATCTACGATTTTTATTCTTTCCCTCTTTTCAGCCCATATAGGAATGGACTTTGCACGTTTATGAGTGATAAAATCATATTTTTCAATTTCATTTATTTCAACGGTTTCAATATAGAGATTATAAAATCCATGTGTAATTGGCTGAATATTAAAATCGGATCCGGAAAGTTGCTTTTTATACCTCCAATAAGTAGAACATCTCATCAACCATGATAAACCATCTAATTTCATTAAAGGAAGTTGTACAACGCTATCATTATAGATATTATCTTCGTCATAATCAATAAATAACTGCGATAATTCATTAATAATAGCAGGCAGCAAAAACTCTTCAATAGTTTTGGAATAACGATGTGTATTTTTCGGACTTTTTTCAATTAAACCCAACAACAGCATTTCCCGATCTTTAAGGGCTGTTTTCTGTACTATATTTTCCGAATTGGCATTTAGCTTATATTTGTTTTTATTGATTTGTCTGAATATTTGGAAAACAAACTTTGAGGCTATCTCTTTGTCATTTGGGGAAGAAATTGTTATTAATGCCAGTTGCAAACATTTTGTCCATAGCTTATTGGACAACAATTCTCTTTCTTCTTTTGGAAAATTGAACTGATCTATTATTTGAAAAGATAATGATACAAAATTCTGATTGGTCAATAAATAGGGAATAATTTCTCTTCTATGATACGTAATATTTCTTATTATCATGCCGAGAAGTGAAGGTTTCTCTCTTGAAGACAATAATAATTTTTCTATTCGTTTATAATTAAACACAGAGGATCGTTTGTCTTCTTCTGAGTCTTCATCTTCTTTACTCTCAACTTCAAAATCGTTCTTTATAATAATCCATAACAGATAAAATATCCATTTTCTCGACCTTTGATCATGCAGAAACGTTATATGGGCTTTATGTTCTAGTTTTGAGACATCATCATACAATTCAAATAAATCTGTATTATTCAAACTACATTCATTGATAAATCTCTCAGAAGTAATCTCGTATATGCCATAGAGGTGAGGTGAGTCGATACGAACTTTTCTTATTTCAACATCAACACCCTCTATGTCTTTTTCCCCTTCAATAAGGGAAAAAGACTCATCTAAAAAAATTCTTTTTGCCTTTCCAGAACAATGAGATAAGGCATTAGGATAATCTTCCCAATAAAGAATCTTAGATAGATAAGACAGAATTCTTTCCTGATTTGAACTGAATGTAGAATCAGCTAATAATATCTCCCAATAAATTCCTGCAACCTTATCCCATAAATCTATATAGGCAATATTTGTATTATTAAAATCTATATAATAAACATCGTCGGATATTAATTCAATTATTTTTTGTGCAGTAAAAGACTCAATTGTGGGAATAGCAAATAATTGAGCAAAATTATCGTGTATCTGAATAAACTCACTTTTTAATATTTTAAGTCCTTTATTTCCTGCATTATATATTTTCTGTAAATCAAAAATAAACTGTAAATCATCCCAATGTGTTAAAAATGGAGAATAATAGTATTCGAAATTGTCTAGCTTAATAACATTATCTTTAATCTCAAATTCTTTAATCTCCCAAATGTTTTCAATAGTTATATTTGTATTGCTAATTTTGTTATAATTCTCTAATATTGGTATCATTTGATTTTTCTCTATACTCTTTACTTTTTCTGGTTGTGAGGAATATAGATAATCAAGAAATTGAAATTCATTCTTAAACTTTGAAATCTTTTCAAAAGTATAAATTAAACAACTTATCCCACCCGGTATTTCAACAAAACCTAAAACATTCCGTAACCAAAACCTGTCAAACAAACTATTACTGTTTATAGCAATATTATTCTGAGTTTCATAGTGTAATTTATAGTCCAAAAATTCAGAATAAGTCATTTTCTTTCTAATTGGTGAGGCTTTGTGAATTACTGTAGCCCAAAAGCGTGAAGCATCCCATAACAAATCTGCTTCTATAGCCTTTTGATCTTTTCGTATCATCCCCCCTTGCTCAATAGTGTAATTCTGAATAAAATGTTTTATCTCTTCTTTTAATTGATGTACTTCCATAGGATTTCAATAAGAATGTTCGGTGAACGATAACTTTTGTATTCGCTTCAATTCTGCTACCTCACTGGTTCTATTGTAAAACTTCATATTCTTTATTCTCGTCACGCTCGTAACAGTTACGACTGTTACAAAGATAAGTGAAAATTTGAGTATGCAGTTATCTTTCTCAATTTTAAGCACTTCTTACTGTTATCCCCCTATCAGAGAAAGTAAAAAAGTAATAACAATCCGATCGGTTAAAAACCCCTTTTTTAGGGTATTAACGACTACCAATATTTATTTATATTTGTAAAATATTGACCGATATGAATTATAGTTTCTTTTTTATTCCGACAATTTTGCTGTTTTCCTTAGCCGGATGTAAAACCGGTATAAATACAGAGAATCCCCGTTTATCTGCTTTAGAAAAGAAAATACAACACTACTATCAGGAAAAACACCGGGATTCGATGATTATGGTTGCAAATGAATTGCTTCCCTTATTGAAGGCCGACTCTTTTGCTGTTCGCCGGGGGCATGTGCTGGTACAAAAAGGTATAGCCTTCGATATTTTGGGACAATACGACTCTGCTTCTTATTGCCTGTATGAGGCTCTGCATCTCGGTGAAACCGAAAAAAATCCGGAATTACTTGCCAGGGCCTTAAATAATATCGGTATCCTGTATTTCAATCTCGGCAAGAGTAGCGAAGCCATTACAGCTTATGAACGCTGGCTGGGAATGACGAAGCAACAAAATGATTCCGTCGGTATAGCCCGCGCTTTAAACAATATCGGGAACGCCTATATGACAATTGACAAAAATACAAAGAAAGCAATCCCCTATTTTCAGGAATGCATAACAATCAGTAATGCCATAAATTTTAATCAGGCCTGGTTCACCGCATCGATTAACCTGGCACAATGTCTTATACTGAACGACAGGCTGGAAGAAGCTCAAGCGACAATCTATAAAGTGAACAAAACCGGAGGCAATGATTATTATGCGGATTATACGCAGGCATTGATTCACCGTAAAGCAAAAAAATACGACAAAGCGATTGCCATTATGGAAAAAATAATGGGACTTAAAGTAAATACCCGCGAACTTTATCTCGCATTAATGAACGAACTGGCACAGCTTTATGAAGAAAAAGGCGATTTGGACCGCGCATTGGATTACCGGAAGCAATACCAGACAAAACGGGACTCTCTACACACCCTCGAACGGGAAAATATCATCCAGGAATTAAAGATATCCTATGAAACAGAAAAAAAAGAGCTACATATCGTTACTTTAAATGAGGAACGTAAATTATATCTCATACTTACCGTTGTAGGCGGTATCGGTATTTTTCTTCTTTTTATCATTCTTATACTGATCAACAGGTATCAGAAATTAAAACGGATCCGGATAGAAGAACAGGTAAAAAAACTGGAACAGGAGAAACAGTTGGTAGCCGCTTCTTCTCTGCTCGACGGCGAAAATCACGAACGTGGACGTCTTTCACGCGAGTTACACGACGGCTTGGGGGGACTGCTTACAATGGTTCGCCTCGATCTGGCACAAATAAAAACAAACATGTCTCAGGAATCCCAAAAACTCGATAAGGCAATTCTCCTTATGGACAAATCAATTACGGAAATGCGACGTCTGGCTCATAACCTCATGCCCGAATCGTTGGCCCGGTTCGGACTAAAACCGGTTTTGGAAGAATATTGCAAAGGATCAGATATGGTAAATTTCCATTTTTATGGAGAAGAATTGAGATATAATGAAAAGACCGAAATTAATTTTTACCGGATTGCCGGAGAACTGATAAATAACGCCCTGAAACATGCCAATGCAACGGAAATCAATGTTCAGCTTATATTATCCGAAAGCAAATTATCACTCACCGTATCAGACAACGGTGTCGGCATCGCTTCCCCGAAAAGTAAAGAAGAACTTATGACTGTACGTTCGAGAGTCGAATTGCTGGGGGCAACGATGAACATCTACACCCTGCCGCAAAAAGGAACGGAAATAACGATAGAATTGTGTAAAGAATCAAAAAATTAAATCAACGTTTCCATAAATTACCAGACCCGATCGTAGTTAAATTCACACGTTTACAATCATTTATCCTGTAATCATCTTAATTCAACGCTATCATTGTTAAATTAAGGCCGGAATATATTCACCCAACCGATTCTTTAAATTAGAATGATTCGACATCCAGTCGTCCCTGCGGATGAAGCAATGCTCCTCATCCTCTTCGCAATGCCCCAGCGGGAGGCAATCGATTCTTCCCGGAACTAGCGGATATAAAATAATTCAAAGTTTACCGGGCTATTATTAGGATAAATTTATCCCAGAAAAAGCATTCAGCCCTTTTCTTTTAGATGTTAATTTTAATATTTTATAATCATAAAACAATGACAAATAACCTCAGGTATTAATCGAAAGAACATAAACCACAAAAGACAAGACTTATGAAAAAATTCCGGACTCTTATCGCTGCCTTCTGTCTCTCCCTTACTTATGCACATGCACAGAATACTTATCTTTGGCCGATTACCGGTGTACAACCCGGTACCGGCATTGTCGTATTGATAGATTCATTGCTTTATCTTATTTTCAATAAGATAAAGCCGACAACTATATCGTGAAAATTGTATTCAAAATTTAAAATCTGCCCAAAGGCAGTTGAATCCTATTTAAAGAATAAAGATTATTGTCCAAAATTGTAAATCTAAGACCATAATTTATAACACTCGTCGTTTTATATTTTTAACTTTGCAAAAGTCAAGAAACCCAATAAAATCACCATGAAAAAAAACATTGTTTTATTTTTTCTGATCGCCTGCTTTTTCAGTGTAAGCGGCCAGAAAGCCGGAGAATGGCTCGCTCTTACCCCAATTTCCTTAGAAGCCCCGGCTTTAAGTTCTGTAAAAAATGTCGATGGCAAAGTTTTTACTGACGACATGTTACTCGAATATTCCGGTTTGAATGTCGGACAAATGATTCCTGTCGCCGGCAAAAACGAAAACGTTTCCCGGGAATTAAAATGGGACAAAGCCCGGATGGAGCAAGATACGATAACGGTTCCTGTACAAAACCGGACGACCTTGTATTATTACGCCGTTTATCTTAGCAATGACCAATGGATAAAAGGAGAATTGAAATTCCACCTTTTCGGGAATGCGGAAATTTATATCGACGGACAAAAAAAACTGACCTACGGGGAAAATAAAGCGGCAGACAAATCGGTCAGTTGTGAATTGGTTCCAGGTAAGCATACCATTATCGTAAAAACAATCAGCCAGGGAGGAAAAGCCTTCTGTTGTAATTTCAAGCCCCTGACAAAAGGAACTGAAAATGCCGTCCGTTTCAGTATATCCCCGGAAAGAGGAAAAGATATATATGATATCCTCAACGGTAAAAAAATAGAATCGGCAAAACTCTCCCCTACGGGAAAATATGTTCTTATACGTATGCGCGAAACTGCCGGCGGCAAAAACTCATACACCACAACAATTTACCGGGTAGCGGACAAACAAGTGGTATATGCTGTCGGTAATAACATGATGTCTCCCCAATGGGTACCGGGACAAGACAGAATATCTTATCTTTTTAAAGAAGGAAACGGATACTCTTTTTACACTTACGACATTGAGAAACAACAACTGAATTGCCTGATCCGAGAAGACAGCAAGCTGGAAAACTATACCTGGTCGCCGGATTTATCCTATCTGATATACTATACATCGAAAAATTACGGAGAAAAAGACTGGGAACTACGCAAACTACAGGGCATCGAAGATCGTCAACCCTACTACCGTTACCGCTCCTACTTATGTAAGTACGATTTCTCTACCGGACTGCATTCCCGACTGACCTGGGGAAGCCTGAGTACTTCTCTGATGGATATCAGTCACGACGGTAAACAATTGATCTTTTCGACGTCAACTCCGGACTATAACGAATTCCCATACAGCAAACAATCGATTTACCTGTTGAATATGACAACCCAGAAGATCGATACACTCTGGAAAGACCGGCTTTTCAGTATTTTCTGCTCCTTTTCTCCCGACGACAAGCAATTGCTGATAAGCGGAGGACCGTCAGCTTTCGGAAAGTCGGGTGAAAACATCGGTAATAATCCCATCGTCAACCAATACGATACACAATTGTATATCTATACCCTCGCCGACGGTACGGTAATCCCCGTGACCCGTGACTTTAATCCTTCCGTAAGCCAATCCTATTGGCATACCGACGGTAATATTTACCTTACAGCCGTCGACGGAGATTACGTGCACCTATTCCGCTACAATGTGAAAAACAAGCACATCGCACAAATTGAATGTCCGGGAGACATTATCCTTTCAACCAGTGTTCCGGAAAAAGGCAACAGAATGATATATATTGCCTCAAATGTTACCTATCCTCCCATCATCTATACCATGAATCTGAACGGATTGGAAACGGCACAATGGGCGAATCCGGCCAAACAACAATACGAATACATCGTATTCGGAGAAGTAAAAGATTGGGATTACAACTATAAAAAAGGTACGGTAATCGACGGACGCTACTATCTGCCTGCCGATTTCGACCCGAACAAAAAATACCCGCTAATTGTCTATTATTACGGGGGAACGACTCCGGTAGAACGCAGTTTCGGCGGACGCTATCCATTCAATTTATATGCGGCGAACGGGTATGTAGTGTACGTACTCCAGCCTTCCGGCACAATCGGTTACGGCCAGGAATTCTCGGCCCGTCACCAAAATAATTGGGGAAAAATTACCGGAGATGAAATTATCAATGCTACCAAAGCTTTTATCAAGGCACATTCATTTATCGATGCTACCAAAGTAGGATGCATGGGAGCTTCTTACGGCGGCTTTACGACTATGTATCTGACGACACATTCGGATATATTTACCTGTGCGATCTCTCATGCCGGCATCTCTTCCCTCGACGGTTATTGGGGTGACGGTTATTGGGGATACACTTACAGTACAAATGCAACGGCTCACGCTTTTCCCTGGAACCGCAAAGACATTTATGTCGACCAAAGTCCGTTATTCAGTGCCGACAAAGCCCACAATCCCATACTGTTGATCCACGGTACCAAAGACGTTAATGTACCGACGGCTCAAAGTATGCAGTTTTATACGGCACTTAAACTTTTAGGTAAAGATGTTGAATTGGTATTCGTCAAAGATGCCGATCATCATGTTGTAGATTACAAACAACGTATCCTATGGAACAATACGATTATGGCCTATTTTGCCAAATATCTGAAAGGGCAGCCTGCCTGGTGGGAAAACCTTTATCCGGAGAAAAATTTATAAATGGGTAAAAACCGGAGTTTACCCAAAAACATTACCTTTGTAAAAATTAAAAATAAAACCCTAGAATAATGAATAAAACGATAAACAGAGCAGCAGACAACATCCGTATTCTGGCAGCTTCAATGGTCGAAAAGGCCAAATCGGGACATCCCGGAGGTGCTATGGGCGGTGCCGATTTCATCAACGTATTGTATTCGGAATTTTTAAACTTCGATCCGGACGACATGACGTGGGCAAACAGGGACCGTTTCTTCCTGGATCCGGGACATATGTCTCCGATGTTATATTCCGTACTTTGTTTGACAGGTAATTACAGTCTGGAAGATTTGCAAAACTTCCGTCAATGGGGTAGTATCACCCCCGGTCATCCCGAAGTAGACAAGGCCCGGGGCGTGGAAAACACTTCCGGTCCGCTTGGTCAGGGACATGTAATGGCCATCGGTGCTGCTATTGCCGAACGCTTTCTGGTAGCTCGTTTCGGTGAATGGATGTCTCATAAAACTTATGCATTCATCTCCGACGGTGGTATTCAGGAAGAGATTTCACAGGGTGCCGGACGTATCGCCGGTACACTGGGATTAGCTAACCTGATTATGTTCTACGATGCCAACAACATCCAGTTATCAACCAAGGTAGAAGAAGTTACCGCCGAAAATACGGCTGAAAAATACGAAGCCTGGGGCTGGAATGTCATCACCATAAACGGTAATGATGCCGATCAGATCCGGGAAGCATTGACGGCTGCCGGTGCAGAAAAACAACGCCCTACCCTGATCATCGGCAAAACATTGATGGGCAAAGGTGCCGTCGGTGCTAACGGAGAGGACTTTTCCAATAAAGTATCCACTCACGGTCAGCCTTTGACCGGAGCCGGTGCTTCCATTGACAAAACAATTGAAAATCTCGGAGGTAACCCACAAAATCCATTTGCTATTTTCCCGGACGTACAGGAATTTTATGCCAAAGTACTGGAAAAAAAACGGACTTACGCCCGCAAGAAAAAAGCCGAACAGGCAGCCTGGGAAAAGGCAAATCCGGAACTGGCAATCCGATACCATAAATACATGTCGGGCGAGACTCCGGCCATCGACTACAAAGCCATTGCCCACAAAGCCAATATCGCAACCCGTGCAGCTTCTGCCGATGTGTTGGTAGAATTGGCTAAACAAGTCGACAATATGATTGTCAGTTCTGCCGATCTTTCCAATTCGGACAAAACCGACGGATTCATCAAAGGAGGTGCCCGTAATCTTGTGAAAGGCGATTTCTCGGGTAAATTCCTGCAAGCCGGAGTATGCGAATTGACAATGGCCGCTCTTTGCAACGGGATAGCTTTACACGGTGGTATTCATGTAGCCTGCGGAACATTCTTCGTATTTTCCGATTATATGAAACCGGCTTGCCGCCTGTCGGCTTTGATGGAAGTTCCGGTAAAATACATCTGGAGCCATGACGCATTCCGCGTTGGTGAAGACGGCCCTACTCATCAGCCCATCGAACACGAAGCTCAATTGCGGCTAATGGAAAAACTACAGAATCATCACGGTAAAATGAGTATGCTGGCATTACGTCCGGCTGATGCCGCTGAAACTTCTGTAGCCTGGAAGATGGCTATGGAAAATACCCATACTCCGACAGCCCTCGTGCTATCACGTCAGAACATCAATGATCTTCCATCGGACAGAGATCGTTACGAAGAGGCTTTACAAGCAGAAAAAGGAGCATACATCGTCGTTAAAAACAGCGACGATCCGGATGTTATTCTGATCGCTTCCGGCTCGGAAGTAGCCACATTGGTTGAAGGAGCTGCACTGCTTCGCGCCGATGGC
>ENA-OWPF01001751-OWPF01001751.1-human-gut-metagenome-genome-assembly--contig:-NODE-1751-length-17759-cov-3.313263_pt1 | contig 17759 bp, 19 predicted proteins | sample MGYA00248261_ERZ651840 | MGnify/ENA primary metagenome ERZ651840 (study PRJEB26924, sample SAMEA4378268) | human gut metagenome | biome: human gut; feature: human-associated habitat; material: faeces... | reverse complement strand
CAGCACAACGGGATGTTTATTTGTATAGATGTATAAATATTGCGGGAAGTTGACGGTAAATTTGTCTTTTTAAAGAACAAATTTGCACTTTTTAGTTTACTTTCGTCCAAAATCTTTTATTTTAGTTAAAAATAGTTATAATGAAATTAGTTCAAAAGGAGAAAGAAAAATGTTCGGAAAAGAAAAATCAACTTGGGAAGAATTAAGTGGTATTTTTACTGCACAGGAGATCTACCAACAACCTGCCACTTGGGCAAAAACAATTGCTCAAATCAAAAATGAAAAGGAAGCTTTAAAGAAATTCATGGAACCTGTATTAAGTGATCCAGATTGTGATATCGTGTTTACAGGTGCTGGAACAAGTGAATATGTAGGTAATGCATTATATTCATATGTTAACCGTTATACTGGTTATCATGCAAAATCATATGCTTCTACTGATTTAGTAGAAACTCCAGAAAACTATTTATCAAGAAACAAAAAGACTTTATTAGTGAACTTTGGTCGTTCAGGAAACTCTCCTGAAAGTGTTGGCTCTGTACAAGTTGCTGATGAAGTATGTAAGGAAAATGTTTATCATTTATTCATTACATGTAATAAAGATGGAGCTTTAGCAAAAGCGGCTGCTACTCGTGACAATGCTTACGATATTAACTTGACTCCAGAAACTCATGACCAGTCTTTCGCAATGACTTCAAGTTTCTCTAACATGATGTTGGCTGCATTATTATGTTTCCGTTTAGATGATATTGATGAAGCTGCAAAAGAAATGGAAAGTGTTATTGCTCAAGGACAAAAATTTGTTGATGAAGGATACAAAGTATGTGAAAATTTAGTTGCTGACTTTGCGGAATTTAACCGTATTGTATACTTAGGTGCAAATACATTGAAGGGTATTGCTCAAGAAAGTCAATTAAAGATTTGTGAATTAACTGCTGGTACAGTTACAACTACATTTGATAGTCCAATGGGATTCCGTCATGGACCTAAATCAGTTATCAATGATGAATGTTTAACAGTTGTTTATTTATCTGATGATGAATATCAAAGACAATATGAATATGACATTATCAAAGAAATGAGTGGACAACGTAAAAAGAACCGTTTAGTTGCTGTTTCTAGCCATGCAGATGCTGAAATCGAAGGATTAGTAGATACATTCATTAACTTTGATTTAGATGCACCTAAAGATAATATTTTCTTAGGATTTGACTATATTTTAGTTGCTCAGGTTATCGCATTATTTAAATCATTGAGCTACAAGATTACACCAGACAATCCATGTCCAACAGGTGAAGTAAACCGTGTTGTTAAGGGTGTAACTATTTACCCATATACTGCAAAGTAAGAATTTAGAGGAGAAAAAAAGAAAATGATAGGATTAATTGTTACTGGTCATGGCCACTTTGCGACAGGTTTAACTACAAGCTTAAACTTGATTGCTGGAGATGCAAAAGATTATGTTGCTGTAGATTTTGAGGCTACAGATTCAACAGATGATTTAGCAAAAAAATTAACAGACGCTATGGATTCATTAAAAGACTGCGAAGGAATCATTGTATTAAGTGATTTAGCTGGTGGTTCTCCATTCAAAACGGCTGTTGAAATTGGATTCCCAAGAGGAAACGTAGAAGTTGTTGCAGGTACAAACTTAGGTATGTTAGTTGAAATCAACTTAACTCGTACTTTCTCTGAAGATGTTCATGCTTTAGCTGAATCAGCTTGCAACGTTGGAAAAGACCAAGTTATGCGTTATGTATTCCAACATGTTGAACAAAACGAAGATTTTTCAGATGGTATCTAATATTTAAGCTAGGCTTTGCCTGGCTTTTTCTTTTGTAAAAACTTTTCAAATATCTGTAAATGAGGTATGATATTTTCACATGTGGAGGTATTTAGAATGGATTATAAAACTAGAATTGAGGCTTCTATTCAAGAGCATTTAGATGCTTATATGGAAATTGTAAAAACACTTTATGAAAATCCAGAAACTGGTTTTCAGGAGTACGAAACACAGAAAGTATTGGTGAAGTATTTAAAAGATGCTGGATTTGATGTGAAGTCGAGCGTTGTGATCGATACAGATTTTGTGGTTGAATATAAATCTGGTAAAGAAGGACCAACGATTGCTTATATGTGTGAATATGATGCACTTCCTGAAGTTGGACATGGATGTGGACATAACTTGATTGCTGGTATTGGTATTGCGGCTGGAGAAGCTTTAAAGAGTGTCGTGGATGAAATTGGTGGAACTGTACGTGTTGTGGGTACGCCTGGTGAAGAAAACTTTGGTGGAAAAGTGAAGATGAGTGAAGCTGGGGTATTTGATGATGTAGATGCAGCTTTGATGGTTCATCCAAGTACAGAAAATGGTGTCGGATCAAGATCATTGGCTATTTTACCAATTAAGTATGAATTCTTTGGTAAGAATGCGCATGGATGTAGTCCTCAAGAGGGACACAGTGCATTAGACGCAGCTATCAGTACATATACACAGATTTCAATGTTACGTCAATTTGTGACTCCTGGGTCATATATTCATGGAATTATTCGTGATGGTGGTTTAGCTGCCAATGTAATTCCTGCTTATGCAAGTATGGAATATTATTTTAGAGCAACTACAATGGCATATTGTAAAGAGATTGCAGCTCGTGCAGAGGATTGTGTGAAGGGATCATGTACTGCAAGTCAAACAACTTACAAAACAAGCATGTATGAATGTCCTTATGAAGATACAAAAATCAACTATACACTAGCTGATATGTTGACAGAAAAATATAAAGAGCTAGGAGTTGAGCAAATTAATCCGGTTGATGAAGTTCCATGTGGTTCTACAGATGTTGGAAGTGTAAGTTATGTTTGTCCAACAATTCAGGGAACTATCAAAATCGCAGATTGTTCTGTGGCTGGACATTCAAAGGAAATGGCGGCTGCAACGATTAGTGAAGAGGGAAAAAATGGATTAGTTAAAGCAGCTACAGCTATTGCGTTGGTTGGCTTGGATTTGATTACTAAACCAGAAATGTTAGAAAAGGCAAAAAAAGAGTTTAAAGAAAGAACATGTTAATTTGCATGTTCTTTTTTATGAAAAGGTTTTCAAAATAGATTTTAGAAACGATTTTGTGATAATTATGTGTTTTTTTTTGCCAATTTTTATAATTGTTAGTGATAAAAAATAAAAAATTACTAAAAAGTGCAAATATTTTCTTAAAATGTGTAAAGCATTTATGCATAGAAAATGTATAATATAGTCAAGATAGTTATTCTTTAAAGAAGAAAGCGCTATCAGGAAGGAGAGAGAATATGCCAAATATCTTATTAACAAGAATCGACAATCGTTTGATTCACGGTCAAGTTGCAACTCAATGGAGTGGAGTTCTAGGAGCTAACTTATTATTAGTTGCAAATGACGCTGTCGCAAAAGATGAATTCCGTCAAGGTTTGATGAACATGGCTGCTCCAGCTTATGCTCAGACTCGTTACTTCTCAATTCAGAAGACAATCGACATTATTGGAAAAGCGAGCCCTGCTCAAAAAATCTTCATCATTTGTGAAACACCTCAAGATGTATTACGTCTAGTTGAGGGTGGTGTTCCAATTAAAAAATGTAATATTGGAAACATGCACATGTCTGAAGGTAAACGTCAAGTCGCTACTACAGTAGCTGTAAATGACGATGATGTTGCTGCATTCAAGAAATTGCAAGAACTAGGTGTTGAATTAGAAATTCAACGTGTACCTGACATCGCACCTGAAGATATTAATAAACTTTGGAGCTAATCCAAAAAAGGAGAAAATGAAAAATGAATATTGTAGAAATTGTGTTATTGGCAATTGTAACATTCTTCTTTGCCATCGACCAATTCTCATTAACTGAAATCGTTTATCGTCCTATCATTGCTTGTCCAATTATTGGTGCAATCTTAGGTGATGTAAACACTGGCTTAGTTGTTGGTGGTACATATGAGTTAATGATGGTTGGTAACATGCCAGTTGGTGGAGCACAGCCTCCTAACGCTGTATTAGGATCAGTTGTTGCTATGATTTTCGCTGTTAAAGCAAAAATGGACATTAATGCTGCTTTAGGAGCTTGTATGATTTTCGCTACATTCGGACAATACGTTGTAACATTAACATTTACAATCATGTCTGGTTTAATGGCTAAAGCTGATAAAGCTGCTAATGAAGCTAACCCTAAAGGAATTACAGCTGTATGTAATACTTCTATGGCTATCTTAGGTACTTTATTTGCTGTAATCGCTATTTTAGCATATGTTGGTGGAACTGCTGCTTCTGGTGCTTTACAAAGCTTAAGTGAAAACGCAAGCTGGTTCATGGGTGGTTTAAGTGCTGCCGGTGGAATGATGCGTTTCGTAGGTTTCGCTGTATTGTTAAAGATTATGCTTTCTAACGACTTGTGGGGATGGTTGCTAGGTGGTTTTGCAACTGCATTACTATTTGGTAACGTTGAAGCTACAGCTTCTGCTTGCTTGATCTTAGTTGCATTCATCGGTGTTGCAATCGCATTATTAGACTTCAAGATTACTTCTATTGAAACAAAAGCTGCGCAGGGAGGTGTAAGTGATGGAATCTAATGCAATGACTTCTTACAAGGATACTACTCCTGCTGCAAGATTAGATAAACAGACTTTAAATAAAATGGTATGGCGTTCTTGCCAATTACAGGCTGCGTTCAACTACGAACGTATGCAATCTGCTGGTTGGTTATGGGCTATTTTACCAGGTTTGGAAAAAATCCACACAAATAAAGATGACTTAGCTGCATCTATGACTCACAACATGGATTTCCTTAATACTCACCCATTCTTCGTAACATTCGTTATGGGTATCGTATTATCAATGGAACAACAAAAAACTGATATTCAGACAATTCGTTCTGTACGTATCTCAACTGCTGCTCCATTAGGTGGTATTGGTGATGCATTGTTCTGGTATACATTAATTCCTATCACTGCTGGTTTAACTGCAAACATGGCTATTGATGGAAGTATCATGGGACCAATCTTATACTTCGTTATCGCATTCGGTGTTGAAATGGTTTTACGTTATGCTTTAATGTACTGGTCATACAACTTAGGTTTAACTGCTGTTAAGATGATGACTGCTAACGCTAAAGCATTCACTCACGCTGCAAGTGTATTAGGTGTATTCGTTGTCGGTGCTTTAATTTCTAACTATGGTGGAGGAACTAAATTAGGTATCTCTATCGCTAATGGTGAAGGTGATCCAATCGTTATCCAAAACTACTTAAATATGATTTTACCTTGCTTAATCGCATTCGCATTCACTATGATGTGCTATGTATTGATTAAGAAGAAAAACTGGACTCCAGTTAAATGTATCGCATTATTCTTAGTAATCGGTATTGTTGGAGCTGCATTCGGTATCTGGGCTGGTGGATATACACCTCTAGTACCAGTTCCTTGGACAGTTATTTAGTAGGCTAATCTAACGAAGTTAGAATATTTTCTCTCAAATATAAGGTTGTAACGGATTATATCCTTACAACCTTTAATTTTATTTTTAGCTCATTAAAAAAATTTAATGATTTAAAAATGAAATTAAGGAGGTCTATATATTATGGCAGATAAAAAATATCCAGTTCTTTATGCAACAAGTGTTAAAGGAACTATTTTTAGACATTGTGGAGTTTACAATACTATCTATTTTAATGTACATAATAATAAGGAATTAGAGGATAAACCTTATTACTTAGAGTATATGGAAAAGACAAGGGAAGAAGCTTATAAGGCAATCCAGAATAAATTTACAATGTCTCAACCATTAAAAGTGACAAATGATCATAAGGTTTTCATTATTTTTAGAGGCAATGTTGATATGCGCGATGTGAAAACTTTCTGCAAAATGATGCTACAGGAATTAGAATATTTTACAGAAGGTATTCATACAGCAGATTATGCTGAATTAGAAACGATGTTTATGGAGATTGGTCGTGCTCCAAGTTTTTTGAAAGCTTCAAAAGTTGGAGAAAAGTTGACACAAACCGATATTCTTGACAAAATAATGGTACATATGGATGGTCATGATCAACCGCAGGATAATGGTTGTCTGACACCATATACAGATTATGTTGATTTTAAAGAAGAAGAGAAACGACAAAATCTAAAAAAAGAAGAACTAGAAGAAGTAGTTGAGTGGTAAGGAGATAGTTATGGCAGAAGGAAGAAAGACAAGAAAAAAACAGGAAACTGATTTAAAGGGTAATGTATCTGGTTGGCATGTTTATAGAGATGAACGTGGAAGAGCGGTATATTATGATGTGTTTTCTAAAACTGGATATATTTTGGCAAATAATGAAGATCGATATAAACAATTCAGTATGCGCTTTGTGTTGGGAGCTATCGGATTCATTTTGATGTTGATGTTTGATATGCCTATCTGGTTATGTGTTTTAGCTGGTGTTGCAGTATATGGATTTTTAGAATTTAGATTCAGACGATTCTTGAAAAATTTAGTTCGCGTTGAAAACTTTAAGTGTAATGAAAAAATGAAGAGTGAAGCTTCTATTAAAACTTTAGATACGAATAAAATCATTTTGAAAATGGTTCTATTATTAGCATTAGCTGTATTGATTATTATTAATGCATATAACGAAAACTATACTGGTTGGATGTTAACTCTTAACTATGTAATTAGTGCATTAACATTTATCTTCGCGTTATATCATGCTAAAGAATTGATTTCTCGAAATAGTAAGTAAAAGGTTCGGTTGAACCTTTTTTTTGCATAAAAAATGCGCATCTATAAGATGCGCAATATTTGTTTTAGCGAATTAATTCTTCCTGGTGACTAGCGTAAGTATATTCTTCAATTGTATACATAACGCGGGCTTTAATTAAATCTTCAGGAGTATTGTTCAATTTACCTTCACGTACCAATGTATATTGGAAAGGCATATATTGACTTAACAATGGTAATGGTACTGGATGTTCTTTTAAGTTAGTCAATAATTTAGCTAAAGCATTTTTAACATTTTCTTGAGGTAAATAGTAACGGCAACGGTCAGAGAATGAATATTTACGTTTGAATGCAATTTCATTTTCTGTTCCATGATAATATGGAGCCCATTTACCAGGGTTTGCTAACATGGCTTTGTCTAATTCTTCACGGAAGTGACTCGTTTCAAATCCATAAACAGCAGCCAATTCTTCTTCAATCATGCATAATGAGAAGATTCCTTCACGAGCGGCATAAGTAAGTCCAGGACCAACTTTTAAGATGCCAACACCATCTTCTACTAATTCACGTAATTTGTATTTAGTTTGATAATCAGTTGAGTGTCCTTCAAATACTAATTTGTCAAAATCTTTAATGCTTGCCATTAAATCTTTAGCACGTTCACGATCGTATTCTTCACATCCAGCATCTTTTTCTTCAACACCTGGCTGAACAACAGCAGCGATAACGTGGTTCCAAGCATCTGCGATTCCCATATCATCAAATGCTTTTTCAAATGTAGCTACAGTACTCTTGAAGTCTTCAGGTTTTGTAACTTGCATACCAGCATTTTCTTCTTGTGCTCCACCTGGAATTGGAACTTCACTACCGACGATATATACTGGGTGAATTGCTTCTGGATTTTCTTGAAGTAATTCTTGGTAAGCTTCTTCGCAAACTTTAGCTAAAGTAGCTCCACGACGAGCAATGGTTTCATCACTCAAACGAGTATTTGGATCATCATCAGCAACTTTCATACTTGTATCAATGTGGATCTTTGTGAATCCAGCACGGACATAGTCGTGTACTAATGTTTTCGCATATTCCATAGCTTCTGCTTCTGGTTTGTTTGCGACAGTTAATGGTCCTAAGTGGTCTCCACCTAAGAAAATACGATCACTTGATAAACCAGCTTCTTTTGCTTTTTCATGACAGAAGTTGAAGAAATCTTTTGGTGTCATTCCTGAGTAACCACCATTTTGATCTACTTGGTTTGCAGTCGATTCAATTAAAACACATGAATCTTGTTTTTTTGCGGTTTCCATCGCAGCTTCAATAACGAATGCATTACTTGAACAGCATGAATAGATAGCTACGGCTTTACCTTCTTTTTGTTTTTTAACAATGTTTAATAATGGGTTTTGTTTAGGCATTGTATGTCCTCCTTAACTGTTTTTATTATACAGTATCTTTAACTTTTTTTCTTCTTTTTACCATAAAGTCAATTAAAAAGTGCAAATATTACTAATTTGTTAAAAATGACAAAAGCATTACTAAAATATGCATTTTATTTTGAAAGCGCTATGTTATAATATTAGAAGAAATATGGAGGAGATAACAATGAAGGTTATTGTATGTGAAAACTATGATGAAATGTCAGCAAAGGCATTTGAAGTCATGAAAGAATTATTGGATGCTAAGAAAGATGCTGTCTTAGGTTTGGCAACAGGATCTAGTCCAGTTGGATTATATAAGGAAATGATCCAATACCACAAAGATGGATATAGCTATAAAGATATTAAATCTTATAACTTAGATGAATATGTAGGAATCGATCGTAAAGATCCTCAATCTTACTATACTTTTATGTATGAAAACTTATTTAAAGATATTGATATTGATTTAAATAATACACATGTTCCTTATGGAAATACAGAAGCTGATTGTAAAGCTTATGAAGATGCTTTAAGTGAAGTATCAATTGACTTACAGGTATTAGGAATTGGACAAAATGGACACATCGGATTCAATGAACCTGGTACACCATTTGAAACATTAACTCACATCGTTGATTTAACAGAAAACACTCGTGAAGCAAATGCTCGTTTCTTTGATAACGATATTAACAAAGTTCCAACACAAGCTATTTCAATGGGAATTGGAACAATTATGAAATCTAAAAAAGTATTATTAGTGGCTAATGGTGAAAATAAAGCAGATGCTGTTAAAGCTATGATCGAAGGACCAATCGATACTGCATGTGCTGCAAGTGCATTACAAAACCACGCTGATGTAGTTGTTGTATTAGACAAAGCTGCTGCTAGTAAATTAACTAAATAATTGTGATTATCTTTATAGGATAGGGAATTCATTTCTCTATCCTTTTTATTTGTGTTAAAATTAAGCTGTATGAAAAAATGGATATATAGAATCGTTTTTGTCGTTAGCCTTTGTGTATTTGGGTACAGTGCCTATAATTTATGGGATATTTATTCACAGAAACAACAAGTTGCGACACAGACAAAACAATTAGAAAAAAAAGTAATTAAGAAAAAAAGAGAAAATAAAGTAGAAAAGAATGTTTTAGAACCTGATTGGGCAGCACTTCAAGCAGAGAATCAAAATATTGTAGGATGGATCTATGTTCCAGATTGTGATATTTCTTTTCCTATTATGCAGTCAAAAGATAATGAATATTATTTGAATCATACAGTGAGTGGGGAATATAATAATAGAGGTTCGATTTTTTTGGATGCGAATGCGAATGCACAATTCCAAGATGATAATTCCATTATATATGGCCATTCTGTTGAAGGTGGAGGCATGTTTACCTTATTAAAGAAGTATTGTGATGAAGATTTTTTTAAGTCGCATCCAGTATTTTATTTATTAACACCAGATGCGAATTATAACTGTCATGTATTTACATTTGCGAAAACTACAGACGATAGTGTATTCTATACAACGTCATTTGGAGATTATAGACAAGAGACTTTAGATTCTATGAAACAGTCGTCTACATACTTCAATGATTTGGTGAATACAGATCAAAAGTTTGTTTCTTTATCCACATGTGATTTAGATTATGGATTTGAATCGAGTCATCGTTTTGTTTTGACTGGACAACTGGAAAAGACAAGTGACGATATTGTTTTAAAAGATTGATATATGATATACTTGGTGAGGTTTTTAATATGAAAATTTGTTTTGTGACAGGAGGAACAGGGGGTCATATTTATCCAGCTTTAGCTTTAGCGGATAAAATGAAAGAACTTGATTCTTCGACTGAAATATTATTTATTGGAAATGATGATCGCATGGAAAAGGATTCCGCAAAATGGCTATGCGTTTAAGGCTTTACATACTTCTGGATTTGTAGGAAATGCATTAAAAAAATGTATGGCGGTTTGTCAGATGTTTAAAGCAGAAGGTAAGGCAAAAAAATACTTAAAAGAATTCAATCCAGATGTTGTGATTGGATTTGGAGGATATGTGAGTGCGCCAGTTATTATGGCAGCTCATTCTTTAGGAATCCACACCGTAATTCATGAACAAAACTCCATTGTTGGTAAGGCCAACCAGCTTGTTATGAAGAAAGTGGATGCGATTATAACTTGTTATGAAAAATGTAATGAGGTTTTTCCAAAGGAAAAGATTCATATGTTGGGAAATCCAAGAGCAACAATTGCCAAAGAGGCAACATTTGATGAAGACTATTTTAAATCATTAGGTTTAGATTTAGATAAAAAAACAATCCTTATTGTGATGGGTTCTTTGGGCTCTAGTTCTGTAAATGAATTAATGAAGAGTGCTTTAAAGGATGTCAATGATGATTTACAATTTTTGTATGTCTGCGGAAAAGACAATTCTCAAGATTTGAATTTATTTGAAAGCCAAAAAAATATTCATGTTGTACCATATGTAGATACATTGCGTATTTATGGACATGTCGATGGAATGATTTGTCGTGCAGGAGCAACAACACTTGCAGAAGTAACAGCTTTAGGGATTCCTTCTATCGTGATACCAAGTCCTTATGTGGCAAATAACCATCAATTTTATAATGCGAGTATGCTGCTAAGACAACAAGCTTGTCGTATTATTGAAGAAAAGGATTTGAATGCAGAAACTTTGCAAGGTCAAATTGTATCTTTATACGCAAATCCAGTGGTATATGAACAAACACATGAACATGCATTGCAGATGGGTAAACCGAATGCGGCATATGATATTATAGATTTATTGAAAAATATATGTAAAAAGGGGAACTAATATGAGCATAAAGGATCGTTTAATGACGTATGCAGAAGTTTTAGAACATGAGCCTATGAAGAAACATACCACTTTTAAGATTGGTGGTTGCGTAGACTATTATATATATCCCAAAAATTGTACAGCACTAATGTGTGTGCTTGAAATACTTGCACAGGAAAACATTCCATATTATGTACTTGGACGTGGATCTAACGTTTTATGTTCGGATACAGATTTTCATGGTGCAATCATCAACCTAGATCGTACTTTGAATGATTTCTATTTTGAACCAGATGGAGTGCTAGTAGCGCAAGCGGGATGTTCAATTATAAATATGGCAGTAGAGGCTATGAAAAGATCACTAACAGGTTTGGAATGGGCAAGTGGAATTCCAGGCTCAATTGGTGGTGGACTTTATATGAATGCCGGAGCCTATAAGGACAATTTGGCGAATCATTTAATTGATGTCTGTGTTTTAAAAGATAATACAATTTGTTGGATGAAAAAAGATGAATTGGATTATGCATATCGTCATTCTATCTTCCAATCACACAAGGATTGGACTATTTTAGTGGGTCGTTTCCAATTAGAAAAAGGAAATCAAAATGATATACGTGACTTGATGGATTCTAGACGTGAAAGAAGAATGAGTGCACAGCCTTTGGATAAGCCTTGTGCAGGTAGTGTGTTTAGAAATCCAGAAGAAATTCCAGCTTGGAAATTGATTGAAGAGTTGGGATTAAGGGGCCATAAAATTGGTGGTGCAATGGTTAGTGAAAAGCACTGTAATTTTATTGTGAATGATGATTTAAATGCGACAGCTCAAGATGTTCGTGATTTGATTCATGAAATTAAAACTCGAGCAAAAAAAGAATATAACATTGACATGGTTACGGAAGTTGAGCAGTTATATTGGTAAAGAAAAAAGTTAAGCTAACTATTAAACAATCGATTATTTTTAGTCTTGTTGTTATGATGGTAGCTAGTATTTTTGTGTATTATTTTTCTACAGATTCCCATGTCAAGGTTTTATCATGTAAAAACAATTATTATTTGTCAGATAGTGAAGTCTACGATTTGGCAAATGTGAGTACGAAGACACGTATCTATTTAATGCCTTCGATTATATTGGAGAAGAGAGTAGAAAAGATGCCTTTTGTACAGTCTTGTGATGTTTCAAAGAAAAATCGAAAGCTTACTTTTGATGTGCAGGAAAAATTGATGGTTGGCTATTATGTGAAGGATAATAAGAATTATGCCCTTTGCCAAGATGGCTCTTCGATTGAAATAGATGAACAATATTTAAATATGATTGTACATTTTCCTTTGTTGTCAAATTTTAATGCAAAACAAAGAAAGCAGTTGTGTGAACAGTTTCAAAAACATCGCAAAGTGTTAACTCGAGAATTAATTGAAAAGTTTGCAGAAATTGTACCTTATAAAACAAGTTATGATAAGAATATGTTTAAAATCACAATGCAAGATGGCAATATTGTTTATACCAATTTAAAAAGTATAAAAATGCTATCTAAATATCAAAGTGTTTTGACAAAACTAAAGGGGCAGTCTGTTTGTCTGGTTTTGGATTCTACGCATTCGACAATTGAAAAGGTGAATTGTGATGATTTGAATTCGAAACAAAAGGTTGAAGAAAAACAAGAAGAGAAGACGGAAAAGGTTGAAAAGACTGAAGTGACAGATGAAAATTCTTCTGAGAATACTGAGGTTCAAGAAGAACAACAGCCAACAGAAGATGAATCTGAGAATCAGGCAGAATGGGTCTATGATGATAACACAGGCGTGTATTATCACGAAGCCATTGGAATGTATTATGATCCAAATACTGACGAATATTACGATGGAAATGGCACATATTACAATTGGGATGAGGAATCTCAAAGCTTTGTAGAAGCGTATTAGGATTTGTGTTTATATTTTAAGTAGAGTATAATTAATAAAAACGGGAGGTTTTGTTATGCCTATTAATAAATCAACAGAATACGGAAATATCGAGATTTCATTAGATGCGATTGCCAATTTAGCTGGTGGAGCAATTACTGAATGTTACGGTATTGTAGGTATGGCTAGTCAGAAAACATTGAAAGATGGCTGGGCAGAATTATTGAAAAAAGAAAACTATGCTCGTGGTGTTGTTGTAACACAAGATGAAACGGGATTAGTTTTGAATCTTTATATTATTGCATTACAAGGAATTAAATTAAGTCAGGTTGTGTATGAAGCACAAAAACGTGTTAAATATGTATTGGAGAAAACTTTGGAAGTAAAATGTAACGCTGTAAACATCTATGTCCAAGGTGTTCGTGCGGTAAAGTAGGGGTTAAGAGATGGAAAGAATTAATGGTATTTTATTTAAACAGATGCTTGAATCCGGAATGAATAACTTATCAAATCATTCAGCGGAAATCGATGCATTGAATGTTTTCCCTGTGCCAGATGGAGATACAGGTACAAATATGCATTTAACCGTATCAAACGGAGTAAAAGAAGCACTTAAAACAAATTCAGATTCTGTAAAAGATATTGCGAAAACGTTATCTCGTGGATTATTAATGGGTGCACGTGGTAACTCTGGTGTTATTACTTCTCAGATTTTCAGAGGTATTTATCAAGCGGTTGAAGATTTAGATGATATGGATGCATCTCAATTGGCTCATGCGTTGGTTAATGGAAGTCGTGTGGCTTATCGTGCAGTTATGCGTCCAGTAGAAGGTACAATCTTAACGGTTGTTCGTGAAGCTGCGGATTATACATATGCATACACTACAACTGAAGAAGTTACAGATTGTATGGATGTCATGAAGAAGATGGTGGAAGAAGCCAATGCTTCTTTACAAAGAACACCTGAATTATTACCAGTGCTTGCAGAAGTAGGTGTAGTTGATAGTGGTGGAAAAGGCCTTTGTGTGATCTTAGAAGGTTTTCTTGCGGCTATGGAAGGTCATCCAGTACAGCTTGAAGGTGCAAAAGCAGCTGGTGAAAGTGCACAAGCTAAAGTAGAGGGTGGAGAAGAAGAATACGGATTCTGTACAGAATTTATTTTGAAGTTATCTGAAAATGGTATTCGTCATTTCTCTGAAACAAGTTTTAAAGATGAATTAGCAACAATTGGTAATTCGATTGTGTGCGTACAAGATGAAGATTTAGTTAAAGTACACGTTCATACATTAGAACCATTTACAGCTATTAAAATGGGACGTCGTCAGGGTCGTTTTATTAAGTTGAAAGTTGAAAACATGCAAGAACAGCATGACAATATTATTGAAAAAGAAGAAGAGGAAAAAATGGCAGAACACAAAAAATATGCCATTATTACCGTAGCTCCTGGAGATGGAATCAAGAAGATGTTCACAGAACTTAGAGCTGACATTGTTGTTGGTGGTGGACAGACAATGAATCCAAGTACTGAAGATTTTGTTTCAGCCGTTGAAAAGTTGAATGCAGATCATATCTTCATTTTACCAAACAACTCAAATATTGTTTTAGCTGCAAATCAAGCTGCACAGGTATGCTCAGATCAAGATATTCATGTACTTCCAAGTAAAACAATTCCACAAGGATTAAGCGCTTGTGTTATGTTCAACCCAGATGTTGAATTAGAAGATAATTTAGCTGAAATGAATGAAGCTATTGAAAATGTTAAATCTGGTGAAGTGACTTATGCAATCAAAGATACAACATATGATGGTCTTGAAATTAAAAAAGATGAATATATGGGTATTTTTGGAAAAGATATTTGTGTATCTTGTCCAGATTGCATGGAAGCAACAAAAAAATTGTTGGATAAAATGTTAGATGACGATAGTGAACTTGTTACTTTGATTTATGGTGATACAGCTACAGAAGAACAGGCTGAAGAAATCGCTGCTTACATCGAAGATAACAGTGATGCAGAAGTTGAAATCAATGAAGGAAATCAACCAGTTTACTCATTTATTATTGGTGTTGAATAGTAAAAAATAATGAATCCATCAGATTGAGTTCTGATGGATTTTTAGTACAATAAATTTTGTAGGGGTTTCTGAATTTGCTCTCCAAGAATTTAAGGGGTGCGGCATATACCTCAAAACAATTTGTAGCTGAGATTAGGCTCGGACATCATGTAGTTGTCCGGGTCTTTTTTTCAACCATTTTAACGCTTCCATCATCCTTGTTAAATTCTAAATCGATGCCTTCTCTAAGACCAGCATGCATCTGTTTCTGAATCGTTCCCAGTTGCGATAACCATTGGCTACTTTCGTAATCCATTTGATGATTGCGTTATGATTTTTCATCAGTGCATTGTAGATTCTTTTCTGTTCTACAGTAATTTCTCCTATGCCTTTTGAAACGAAACAATAGTCAGTAAAGGCGTTTTAAAAACAATCCGAGTTTTATTTATTTAATCTTGAATGATCAAGAAGAAACAATCTTATGTTTTCATAATCATGTCATCTAAATTGTCTTATTGAGGTTTTCACAGAGTATAGTGTATCTTAAAAAGTAATTAATAAAGGGAAAAGAAAAGACCGTTTGATGCGGTCTTAATTGTTTTATGCGTTTTGTTCTTGTTCTTGAAGTTTTGCCTTTTCAACAGGTTGAACCAATTTCTTTCCTGAACCAATGAAGATCATCAATCCTAATGCCATTAATAGAACAGCGAAGAATAATTGTAGTCCGTCTGTCATAAATGCAAATCCACCAGTTACGAATAATTTTAAGCAGATGTTATATACTGACATACCTAAGCTTGTCATTGTAACAACTAACATCATGATCATTGGTACATATAACATGTATCCTTTACGTCCTGTAACTTTTAAGAATACAGATAATGAAACTAATACCATAGCTGCTAATAATTGGTTAGCACTACCGAATAATGGCCAGATATTTAAGTATCCACCTAAGCTTAATAGGTAACCACCAGCTAATGTGATCAATGTAGCAACATATTTATTTGTTAAGAAGCTAACAACGCTGTTTGTTTCAGCTTCTTCATTGACTTCAAATAATTCTTGGAATGATAAACGTCCAATTCTTGCAACAGCATCTAATGAAGTTAATGCCAAAGCAGAAACGAACATTGTCATGATGCATAGACCCCATTCTTGAGGGAATCCAAATTGTGAAATCAATCCAGTAACACCAACTGAGAATTTAATAAATGGTGTAGCAGTATCTGCAAATGCCATAGAAGATAGTGTTTCATTTAATACGCCTTTGCTAGCTAAGCTAGTTAAAGATCCAACAACAACAATTACAAGTACAGCAAGTAATGATTCAAGTAACATACTTCCGTATCCAACTTGTAACATATCACTTTCATTACGAATTTGTTTAGAACTTGTTTCACTAGATACAAGTGAATGGAATCCACTAACGGCACCACAAGCAACTGTAACGAATAATGTTGGGAAGATATAGCTTCCTGTTGCAGATTTAAATCCTGTGAATGCAGGTGATGTGATTGTAGGGTTTGATACAAATACACCGACAACTGCAGCAACGATCATTCCGATGAATAAGAATGTAGTCAAATAGTCACGTGGTTGTTTTAATACCCAGATTGGTGTAACACTCGCAAAGAAGATATAAACGAATACTAGATATACCCAAGTTTGTTTAGTGAAGTAAACTGGGAATGCGATTCCTAATGCTAACATCGCAACAATTAATGCAATACCAAGAACGGCTTGTTTCCATCCTGAAAGACCTGTTTTCTTTAAGAAGAAACCAAATGCGATTGCTACGAATACATATAGAATTGTGATTGAGCTAGCAGCTCCACTAGGTAATGATTGTGCACCAGCAGCGTTGTAGCCGTTTAATGATCCTGCAACCATGTCGGCAAATGCAGCAATAACTAATAAAGTAAATAACCAGCAGAACAAGAAGAATAATTTACGTCCTGTTTTACCAATGTATGTTTCAATGATTTGTCCCATTGATTTACCGTGAGATTTAACAGATGCGTATAGAGCACCAAAATCTTGTACGGCACCAAAGAAGATTCCTCCGACCATTACCCATAAAAATGCAGGTAACCATCCAAATACCATCGCAAGTACTGGACCAGTTACTGGACCAGCTCCAGCAATTGATGAGAATTGGTGTCCAAATACTTCCCATTTGTTACTTGGAACATAATCAACTCCATCTTCCTTTTCATAAGCAGGTGTCTTAGCTTTTGGATCAATTCCCCATGTTTTAACTAAATAACGTCCATAAACTAAGTAAGCTGTAAGTAGTAATGCAGCAGCGATAGCTAATAATAATAGACCATTCATAAATAACTTTCCTCCCTTAAAACTTTCTATCCAAATATTCAAATAATAAAAAAAGACTTCGCCTATCTAAGACGAAATCTAACACTATTCCGCGGTACCACTTAGTTTGCAACGTCGTTGTTGCCACTTAGAACTTCTTAACGCGAAGGACGAACCATTTTACCCTGAATTATTCATAAAAACATAAAAATTCGTAGAAAGTTCCTAATTTAAAGGAAATCTACGAATTTTTCTTATATATTAAGATTTTGGTTTCGGAACATGGGAATGCGGCATGTGAAAAGCTGTCGAATTGTCACAATTTGTTGATTATGAGGAACGACAAAAAGGACTATCGTAATAGCCAACATTTTGCATTTGCCTTTTAGTTGCTGAATTATTTTTTTACAATCATCTTATGATCACATTCAGGGCAGTGCATCATATAGTTTTCTTCAGGTTCATTTGGAAATAATTCATCGATTAACCATCTAGGTACTTCTTCTTCGTAACCGCATTTTGTACATTTCATCAATACAT
>ENA-OWPF01001739-OWPF01001739.1-human-gut-metagenome-genome-assembly--contig:-NODE-1739-length-17950-cov-5.716513_pt1 | contig 17950 bp, 17 predicted proteins | sample MGYA00248261_ERZ651840 | MGnify/ENA primary metagenome ERZ651840 (study PRJEB26924, sample SAMEA4378268) | human gut metagenome | biome: human gut; feature: human-associated habitat; material: faeces... | reverse complement strand
AACGTAGCTCGCCTCCCAGAGGAGGTTTGCTGAGACTAGTCAATAAAGGCTCTTTGAAGCCTCCGCCTTTAGGCGGGGGTTATTGACGGTTCTTCCTCTAAAATGTTCATGCCTTGACCTTTCCGCCAACGCATCGCCATGAATTTTATCAGCGACTGGGCGCTCCCCATCCTTTTTCTTCTCGCATTTGCGGACCGAACCGCCGCCATCCTGATGGCGGTACTGTTTGCGACCGCCCGCATCACGGGACCCGCCGAAGCGGCCGGCGCCGTCGCGCTCGGCTCGGCGTGCCTCACGCTCCTGCTGTGGCGGATCGGCCTGCGGCACAAAAAGAGAGAGGAGGTTCCGCCGCCTTCTGCCTGCGACTATACAATAGGGCAGTGGCTCCGGAAACACGGTCCGGCAGGCGCGGCCGCAAGAGTCGTGCCCGTAGCCGGATGGCGCTTCAGCGGCACCGTCGCGCTTGCCTCGCAAAGCGGCGGCAGGCCCGCCGTCTGCCTCTATGCCGTCCTCTTCACCGTGCTCTGGGTCCTCTTCTGGATTCTTGTCCTCATGCCTGCGGCCGAGCGGCTCATGGCTGCGACGACCACGCTCACGCACGTAAGGATGACGCTGCCCGGCCTGATGCTGCTCGCCTTCACGGCGGCCGTCGTGCTGAGGACCGCGCTCTGCCGCCTGCATCAACGATATCAAGAGAAAAAACATGAGAATTCTTGTCGCTGAAGACGATGACATGATCGGTGAAAGCCTCGTTGCCTTCCTTGAAAGCGAGGACTACGCAGTCGACTGGGTCCGTGACGGACAGTCCGCGCTGCTCGCCATGAAGACCACGCCGTTTTCCCTCGTCATCCTCGATCTTGGCCTGCCCGGCAAGGACGGCCTTCAGGTTCTCAAGGAGGTCCGCGCCCGACGCGACCCGACGCCCGTTCTCGTGACGACCGCCCGCGACACCGTCGACGACCGAGTCAAGGGCCTCGACAGCGGTGCCGACGACTATCTGATCAAGCCCTATGAACTCGACGAGCTCTCCGCCCGCGTGCGCGCCCTGCTGCGCCGCTCCGCAGGCCGTGCGGACCCGATCATCGAGCGCGGCGCCCTGAGGATCTCCCCCGCCACGCGCGAAGTCACCTTCAATGGCGAGCCCGTCATCCTCTCCTCCAAGGAGTACGCTCTGCTCGCAGCCCTCGCCGAACGCCAGGGCGTCGTCTGGAGCCGCTCCCAGCTCGAGGAGAAGCTCTACAACTGGGACAATACCGTGGGCTCGAACGCCATCGAGGTTCACATCCACCATCTGAGAAAGAAGCTCTCCGACAGCGCCATCAAGACCGTGCGCGGCGTCGGCTACCTTCTCGAAACCTAGTCCATGCACTCCATCCGCAGGAAGCTCCTGATCACGCTGATCGGCGCGCTACTCGCGGCCGGCTTCACGACGGCCGCGGCAACGTTCTTCTCCGCCCAGACGGAGTTCAACAAGTTTCTCGACACGCATCTGAAGGAAACGGCGGAATCGCTTGCGCAGTCCGTCACGCACTCCTTCCCGCTTGCCGATCCCGATCACCTGACCATCATCGGCGACGCGCAGTCCTACCACATCGTGGTCCAGGTCTACGACTCCGCGAACAACACCGTCTGGCAGCGCGAGGATCAGCCGTACCTGCCGCTTCCCGACGCGCCGGGCTTTGCCAGAGCCAAGCTCAACGGTGTCAACTGGCGCACCTACTCTACGCCGGCTGGCCCGCTCATCATCACGGTGGGCCAGGACACGGCCGTGCGAACCGAACTCGCCGCCTCGTCCGCCTTCCGCGTCCTGCAGCCTCTCTGCCTGCTTCTGCCCTTCATCGCGATCGCCGTCTGGATCGTGGTGGGCAGCGGCCTCGCACCACTCGAGAAGACGGCACGCTCCGTCGCACGCCGATCGCCCACGTCTCTCGAACCCATCTCGACGAAGGGGCTTCCGCTTGAGCTCGCAGGCCTCGTCAGCGCCATCAACCAACTGCTGGACCGACTGCGCGAAAGCCTCTCCGCACAGCAGCGCTTCGCCTCCGACGCCGCTCACGAACTCCGCACGCCGCTGACGGCCCTCAAGCTTCAGGTTCAGCTCGCACAGCGCGCCAAGACCGACGAGGCGCGCGAGAAGAGCCTCATGCGCCTCAACGAGGGCATCAACAGAGCCACCCGCCTCGTGCAGCAGCTCCTCACGCTTGCGCGTCTCGATCCCGATTCGACGAAGCATCCCGCAAGCACGATCAAGCTCGACAGCCTCGCCCACAGCGTGTGCGAGGACATGACGCCCATTGCCTCCCAGAAGAGCATCACGGTCACGGCCGTCACGAAACCCGCCTCAACGGAAGGGCTCGAGGACGCCGTGCGGCTGATGATGACGAACCTCACGGACAACGCCGTGCGCTACACGCCTGAGGGCGGGCGCATCGAAATCCGCACCCGAACCGATGCGGACACCGACGGCGCAGTCATCGAAATCTGCGACAACGGTCCGGGCATCGCCCCCGAGGAGCGCGAACGCGTCTTCGACCGCTTCTACCGCGCGCTCGGCACCAAGACCTCGGGCACAGGCCTCGGGCTCGCCATCGTCAAGCGCATCGTCGACATCCATCATGGTACGATCGCAATCGACGACGGCCTTGACGGGCGCGGCACGACCTTCCGCATCCGCCTTCCGAAGCTCGGCGCAGCCGCTGCGGCTGTCTGACAGGGACTTCCCTTCTGTTACAAATTTAACCCCTGTTGCACAACCATTACCTGTAGCTGATACCCCGTCCATCCGTTTTGCGATAAAGTTGTTGGATCAATTGGGAAACAATGCGGCCCAGCCGCATCGTTTCCGGGACTCACACTCAGGAAAAAAGCATGTTTGCATCGAAAATCGCCCGCTCCGCGACGCTCTCTCTGGCGGTCGCGGCCGTCATCAGCTCCATCGCCGTTCCGGCCACTGCCGGCGTCACCATCTTCGGCGGCTCTGAAGACAAGCAGCAGGTGCAACTCCCCGACTTCGTGAAGCTCGTCGAGGACAACGGCCCCGGCGTCGTGAACATCCAGATGATCCGCAACGCCCGCACAGTTGAAAACGCCGGCATTCCGGGCCTTGATCCGCGCGGCGCAGAGATCTTCCGCCGCTTCGGCATTCCCTTCGACTTCGGTCCGCAGGAAATTCCCGAGCAGCGCGGCACGGGCTCCGGCTTCATCGTCTCCTCCGACGGCATCATCATGACGAACGCCCACGTGGTCGAGGGCGCCGATGAACTCATCGTCCGCCTCACCGACAAGCGTGAATTCAAGGGCAAGGTGCTCGGCTCCGACAAGCAGACCGACATCGCCGTCATCAAGATCGAAGCGAAGGACCTGCCCGTACTCAAGATAGGCGACTCCAGCAAGCTCAAGGTCGGTGAATGGGTGGCCGCCATCGGCAGCCCGTTCGGCCTCGACAACACCGTGACGGCCGGCATCGTCTCCGCGCTCTCGCGCAACCTCCCGAGCGACCAGTATGTGCCGTTCATCCAGACCGACGTGGCCGTCAACCCCGGCAACTCCGGCGGTCCGCTCTTCAACATGCAGGGGGAAGTGGTCGGCATCAACTCCCAGATCTTCTCGACGTCGGGCGGCTTCATGGGCCTCTCCTTCGCCATCCCGATCGATCTGGCCATGCAGATCAAGGACCAGCTCGTCAAGGACGGCAGGGTCACCCGCGGCTATGTCGGCGTCTTCATCCAGGAAATCAATCAGGAGCTCGCCGACAGCCTCGGCCTCAAGACGCCTGAGGGCGCCCTCGTGACGAAGACCGAAAAGGACAGCCCCGCCGAAAAGGCAGGCCTGCGTGAGCGCGACGTCATTCTTGCGCTCAACGGCAAGAAGGTCACCTCCTCCGTCACACTGCCCTCTCTCGTGAGCACCATCCGTCCGGGCACCGAAGTCACGATGACGGTCTTCCGCGACGGCAAGGAGCAGGAAATCAAGGTGACGGTCGGCTCCAACAAGGCGACCGAGGAGAAGCAGGCCACGGCAGCCAATGAAACCCGCCTCGGCGTGACGACCCGCCCGCTTACGAAGGAGGAGGAGAAGAAGGCTGAAACCACCGGTCTTCTCGTCACCCAGGCTTCCGGTCCCGCCGCCAAGGCAGGCATCCGTGCGGGCGACATCCTCGTGAGCGCCGACGGCAAGCTCCTCAAGAGCCGAGACGACCTGCTCGAGCAGTGCAAGGACAACAAGGTTCTCCTTCTCGTGCAGCGCAACGGCGGACGCATCTTCATCCCCGTCAAGCTTCAGGCCAAGAAATAAGATCCGTCACAAACAGGGGCTCCCTCAGGGAGCCAATCGGATAGGGGTGAGGACTTTCGGTCCTCAGCCCCTTCCACACCACCCACCGTGCGGATCCGCAGTGGGCGATTATCAATAACCTCAGAGAACATCCTACTTGTAAACGTCCCCTAGGCACGTCCATCCCAAGTTTCGGAGTCGGTCATTTGTCAGCGAGGTCGAGAGTATCCAACTGTTTGCCGTATGCCAGTACGATTTGCGGGTATTGGCCCACTCCCAAGCCACCCTGTCGTCTGCGCCCAGTTTCCTGAGCGCCGCAAACTTAGTCCGAACCTTCTTCCACTGTTTCCAGTAGATCTGACGGATGCGTCTGCGCAACCATTCATCGGTGCGTCTGACGAATTTCGCCATCGTCGACGCCGCGAAATAGTTGACCCAGCCACGGACGAAAGCCTTCATGCTCCTTTCTGTACTCTTCAAGGCTTCTGCTGACTTCTCACGGCAAGCTTTACTCCATCGCCCTGTTGGGGCGGTGTCCGTGAGATCTCCTCGGGTAGAACACGCTCTTTCCCCTCATATAGCTGCCTCATTTACACCGACGGTTCCGTGCAGTTATTGGACTTCGTCTTGCCTTGCAGACTTATCCACCGTCATATGCCTGATGAGGTTCTTGTTCATCAGCTCAAGGTTTTGCCTCCGGCTTCTTTCAGCCTACGCCTCGCGACGCACACCTTGCCTTTAGCTATGAGGTTGCCACTGCCGGCCCCTCTTGGGACTTTCACCCATTAGAACGTGCCCATGCCGAGCACACAAGAAACGGCCACATGATCACGAGGATCAGCTGGCCCATCATGATGCGCAGGAACATCGAGAGCGGATAGACCGTGGAGTACGCCACAGCCGACGAATTGCGCTCGGAAAGCGTCCCGGCGTAGGCAAGCGCCGGAGGATCGATCGTCGCGCCCGCCATGAGGCCGACGATGCTGTGGTAGTTGATATGGAAGACCTTTCGGGCCACGAAGCCGACGATCAGAAGCGGAATGACCGTGATCACGAAGCCGAGCGCCACATAAAGCGGTCCGTTGCCCGCCGTCATGGCGTTGACGAACCCGTTGCCGGCGGCCAAGCCGACAGATGCGAGAAAAAGGCAGATGCCGATCTCGCGCATCATCATGTTGGCCGAAGACGTCGTGAAGGTCACGAGCTTCATGGTCGAGCCGAAGCGGCCGAGCAGAATGGCGACGATGAATGGACCGCCCGCTAGGCCGAGCTTCAGCGGCACCGGAAGGCCCGGCACCATGATCGGAACGCTGCCGACGAGGACGCCCAGAACGAAGCCGACGAAGATCGTGATGATGTTCGGATGATCGAGCTTCCTCACCTGATTGCCGAGCTTCTGCTCCATGCGGTTGACGGCCGTTTCCGGACCGACGCAGTAGACCTAGTCCCCCACCTGAAGATGGAGCTTCGAGGACGGGAAGAGCGTCATGCCCGCGCGAAAGACGCGCGTGATGTTGACGCCATCCATGCGGTTGATCGCCAGATCGTCGATGCGCATGCCGTTCACCGACTCCCGGGTGATCAGAAGCGTGCGTGCAACGAGCGGCGACTTTTCTTCGGCAAGGTCGATGTCGAAGCGCTCGTGGCCGAAAAAGGCGACGACGGCCTCCTTGACGTCGGGCTCCGACACGATGCGGTTGCAGTCGTCCATGTGAAGGACGGTCGCGCCGGTCGGGCTCGTAATCCTGTTGCCCGAAAGAATGCGAGAGGCAACGAAGCCCCTTCCGATGAAATTGTGGATCTCCTCGATCGTGCGGCCTGCGAGCGCCGGATTCGTCACTTCGACGTGAAAGTAAATGGGTTCCTGATGATTGGCGCGCTCCTCGTCGTCCCATGCCTTGTCCTCTTCGGCAAGCTTGATGCGAAAGACGAAACGCAGAAGAATGGCCGAGCCGCTTGTGCCGATCACGCCCAGCGGATAGGCGCAGGCATAGGGAACGGCAATGTTTTCACCGGCATACTGGAAAAGATCGAGTGCCTCCTATGTCGCGCCCAGACCCGGCGTATTCGTGACGGCGCCGTAGTGCACGCCCAGCATCTGCGGGAGCGTCACTTCGTCTGAAAAGAGGAAATAGAGCCCGATCGTGACGGCAATGCCCAGAAACACCTGCAGCACGGTTAGAAGATTGAGGACCATCCCGCCGCTCTTGAAGGACGAGAAAAAGGACGGGCCGACCTGAAGGCCGATGAAGAAGACAAAGAGCGTCAGGCCGAAGTCGCGCAGGAAAAACAGGACGGACTTGTCCACGGTGAAGCCGAAATGGCCCGCCGCAAGCGCCACGAAGAGCACGAAGGTCACGCCGAGGGACACGCCGCAGATCTTGAGACGGCCGAGAACGGCCCCCAGGGCAATGACAAAGGAATAGACGAGAAGAATGTGAGGGACCGAGGAGACGTCCGTCAGCAGATGGGTGATCCAATCCATAGCAAAAGGAACAATCCGTGAAACCGAGCTTCAAGCTTTCACCAAGCTTGACAATTTACGCCACGCACGGAATTTCCCATCGCGAGTTAACCCGTAGGAACATCCCCGCAAACCCTCATCACTCTTTCATCAGCCAAACAAAACCACCTGTGCCGCAGAAATCTCCAATCAAAACCTTCCATCAAGCAGGAAAGACACCCGCTGAACAGCCAGAACTTCGAAAGTTGGACAAGTCCGAAGCATAATACACTCGAGCAATCACAATCAAATTCCATGACTAATTTTTAGGAATCATGGCGCCATTGCTCCACGCGCTCTCAACAGCTGATTTGACATTCACGCACGCTTAGAGCCGGAATGCCGGTTCGTGAAATACACACACAGGCCCGCCATGCAGAAGCCGAAGGCGCAAACCGCGAGCGCAGCCAAATAGGCACCGGCATAGTCGCCTTCGGTGGAAAAAGCCCGCAAAAGCCACGGTCCAAGAATGCCGCCCAAAGAGAAGCCGGCTGCCATGATGCCGTAATTCACCGAATTGAACCGTGCCCCGAACTGATCGACGGTGAACCCCGGATAAATGCCCACAAAGCCGCCGTAGCACATGCCTACTAGGCTGATGCCGCAGATGAACCGCAGGATGTCACCCGTTTCAACCGTCAGGAGAATAATGAGCCCCGCAACGGCAAGCATGAGGCTCGACAGAAGCGCGGGAATTCTTCCGATGCGATCGGATGCCATGCCGCCGCAGATTCGGCCGAGCGCATTCATCACGGCGAGCGCAGATACGGCGCCAGCAGCCGCAGACACGGACATGCCCGCCTGCTGTTGTGCAATCGTCGAGGCCGACGAAATCAGCATCATCGCCCCGGTGCTTCCGGTAATAAAAAATGCAAGCATGCACCAGAACATCGGCGTAGCCAGCATGGCCTTCCAGTTCATGTCGTCCGAGCCTTGATCATCGACCGCCTTCCGGGGTTCCGGCATGAAGCCGGAGCTTTGCCCCACAATGATTTCAACGATATTGTCAGGACACTTCCGGCTCAGAAGCCCGCCCAGGACAATCACAGCGCCGCAAGCGCAGCCGAGCACAAACAGCGTCTGTTCGATCCCGCAGGCAGCAATCATGGCACTCGCCACAGGCGGAAGCACGATGGAGCTGAAACCATAGCTCATGGAGGCAACGCCGCCCGCCAGGCCTCTCCGGTCCGGGAAGTATTTGATCGAACTACCGATAGTAGCCGTGTAGGTAAGCCCGACGCCGAGTCCAAAAATCACACCGTAAAAGACAATCAGCTCCGTCACGGACGAAGCAAACGAAGAGAGCAGAAGGCCGCCTCCGATCATCAGGCCGCCCGCCGGAATAACCGCTCTTGCTCCGAACCTATCGTTGAACCAGCCGCCCGAAATCATGGCCAGAGGATTGACCGCACTGGCAATGCTGAATATGACGCCGAGCTGCGCTGCCGTGACGGGATGTCCGGAAAGCTCCGACAGTTTTGCGGCCAGAGGACCAGAAAAAACGCTCCATGCATAGAGAGAACCGGCGAAGAGATTGACCACGCAGAAAATGCACAAATACAGCCAGCGACTTTTGCGAACAGGCATTTAGACTCCTTCAGGATTACCAGCCGGGCGACGGCATTGCCTTGGCCCGGAACAACAATTGACCGACGAAAGGACCGCGGCAGGTTGCCGCGGTCCTCATCCAATGAAAAAAGAAAGAAACCATCAGGCCTCGTCAAGACGGACCGTGCCGACGCCGTCCGCAATGTCGATTTGCGTTCCGTACGGCGACGAAAGGTCCGCCAGACGCAAAAGCGTGGATTCATCGTGCGAGAGTCTGGGCAGGCCGCGAACACTGCGCGGATCCTTCATTCCGAGCGAAATCGGATGGAGCCGAACCTCCGTCAGACGACCGTCTTCGATGGTCCAGGAAGGAATGACGGCTTCCCAAATTTCGGGCATGACAGGGAAGCCGCGCGTACCGCCGGCACTTCGAACATCCATGTACTCGCCCGTCTGCATCGTGACAGGCAAATGCATGTCTGTGTATGCATCGCTGGGCTGCAGTTCGGTCGTCTCCGTTTCAAAAAGGAAGTTTCCGATGCTGTAGAAAATGACCCCTCCGTGATAAATCTCAACACCGCGAAGTTCATGCGGCCCATGCCCGATGACAGCCGATGCCCCTGCATCGATGCAGGCTCGGCAGAATGTTTCATGAAATTCAGCCGGTACCTTCGTGCTGCGCCCCCGCATCTCATGCGCATGCAGGCTCACGATGACCGTATCGGCCTGCCGTTTTGCCTCGCGAATGGACGCAAGAGTACGATCAAGGTCGTCTTGGTTGGGCACCGTCTCAATGAATTCCCTTTCATCGCAAACGAAGTTCATGCGGCCGAACGGCATGCGGCCCTCCGGAAACGGTGCCGCGTACCCGCACTCGATCTTCTGTTCGATCGGCCAGTTGACAAGCGTCACGCGAGCTAGCTCCCGGGCCATCCGGAAGTGCTCTTCGTTCACATGGTGAACCACCGAGTGACGCAAAGGATTGAGTCCCGGCCTTCCGATCATGTCGCCGCTCTGGCCGCCGGCGCGGGCTGCAGGATCGAAAGAGGATGTAATGCCGATCAGAGCAGCCCTTGATTCCGGCAGGTCGACATAGAGAGGACGGGAGGCTTCCTGAAGATTGCGTCCCGTGCCCGCAAATGGCATTTTGCGGTTTTTCAGGTGCCTCGCCGTCGCAAGGACGCCTTCCTGACCAAAATCTCCCGAATGATTGTTGGCCGTGTTGTAGACGTTGAATCCATAGGCCGCGACATCGTCGAGCATGTCGGGATCCGTCATCGCCCACGTACCGCCGGAACTGGCCGCCGGATAACCTTCCTGCCTGTGAAACGTCATTTCCAGATTGCAGAAACGAAAGTCGTGCCGGGCAATCAACTCTCGGACCTGTTCGAACCCGGAATATTTTTTGTCCGAAAGATGCCGGGTGATAAAAGCGTCACCAGTCGCAACAAACGTAGATTTCATTTCAGAACTCCTCAAAGTTTCGTCAGCCTGCAATCCGTCGAGGCTTCGAGTTGATTCTAGGAGAAGACCTTTTTAGGACTGAGTTAACCGAGTTGCACAAGACCGTCCTGAAACGCATTCAAAATGAACAGTATGGCGCTAGTGCGCATGTTCAACCAGCAATTCGGAGACACTCCATGTGGGACCTGCTACTCAAAAACGGGCGCGTCATTGACCCGCTCAACGGCCGTGACGGCATTTTTGACATTGCCGTCGAAGGCGGACGCATTGCCGCCGTCGGCAATTCTCTCGAAGGCCAAGCCAGAGCTGTGGAAGACTGCACCGGCCTTCTTGTCGTTCCGGGCATCATTGATGCGCACATGCATCTCGGCAGTGTTTACGGTTCGCCTTACGGCGCACGCATGACTGCGCTCGCAGGCGTGACGACCTGTCTGGACATGGCCGGACCGATCGATGAATTGCTGGCCGACGGCCACCGCACGGGAGCCGGCCTCAATGTCGCCATCATGGACAGACTGGAGCCGGGCGAGCGATACGGCACCAATGATCCGTCCCGGGATCAGGTGCGCCACTTTGCCGACACCTGCACCGTAAAGGGCGCGCTCGGCATAAAGCTGGTCGGAGGCCACTGGCCACTTACGCCCGAAGCATGCAGGCGAACGATCGAAGCCTGCAACGAGAAAGGATATGCCGTAGCCTGGCACGCGGGCACGACAACAGCCCAGTCAGACATTCAGGGCGTTCGCCAAGCCATTGAAATCGCCGGCGACATGCGTCTTCACCTCGCCCACATCAACTCATACTGCCGCGGCCGCATTCATCATCCCGAAGAAGAGGCTCGCGAAGCACTGGAACTTCTCAAGGCTCATCCGAACATCTGGTCCGAAGCCTATCTGAGCCAGTTCAACGGGACGCACCTCACCTGCAGCGAAAGCGGAGAGGCAATGGATTTCGTCACCAAGCACTGTCTTTCTCTCTACGGTCTTCCGCAAACCGCCGACGGCATCCGTACGGCGCTTCTCAAAGGCATTGCACACGTTCTGAAGGATACCGACTGGATTACTGAAATCCTTCGCGGGCAGGAAGCCGTCAATGAATGGGAGGCCCGCGGGACAACCAACGTCGTCGGCTGTTTCCCGGTCAACGCCGCCTCCTCGCGTCTGATGCTGGCTGCGGAAAAGCGCTCTGACGGCACCTTCGCCGTCGACGCCTTCAGCACGGACGGCGGATGCATTCCCCGCAACGTCATCATTGAGAACGGCCTCGGCTTAGTCAAGTTCGGTGCAATTTCGCTTTCGGAATTCGTACAGAAGGCCTCGCTCAACACCGCCCGGCATCTTCGTCTTTTCGACCGCGGCCATTTCTCCGAAGGCGCCGTTGCCGACATCACCATCATTGATTTCGAAAAGGCCAAAGCCGTCGAATCTCTGATTTCCGGCATCGTCAACATGAAGAACGGCGTTCTATACGGACGTGGCATGACCGTCATCACGACCGAACGCGGCCAACGGCATGTTGAGTCACTGGGATATCCGACCATCATCACCGATCCCTCAACACCGGAACCCGAACGTCTCAAACTCGCCTGAGTCTTCTTAGCATCGCCCGAACGCATGGACCAAACCAGTCCATGCGTTTTTTTTTGACATAGCGAGAACCCTTGCGACGCTTCTGCACAGCACCCGTCCAACCTATAATCAGAAAAACTTCACCGGACTCACATTCATGATCAACAATCCGTTTGCCCGTCCCCGACAAACGTTGACCGACAAGGTCGGAAAAGAAATTCTCAACCGCATCACCTCCGGCAAATGGCCCGCAGGCTTTACATTGCCAAGCGAAATTGAGCTTGCCGCTCTTTTTGACGTCAGCCAGGGGACGGTTCGAAGAGCTCTCAAGGATCTTGTTGACTGCGGTCTTCTGATCCGCCAACAGGGCAAAGGCACATTTGTCGCCAGCCGAAACCGTCGTCCCGTCGGCACCCGCGTGCAATGGTTTGTCAAAAACGGCGATGAGCGCACGGAAGACAAAACCCCGCACACCCAGCCCGTCATCTCCTGCTTCGAGCTGATTGAAGCCAACCGAAAAGTGGCCTCGCTGCTCGAAATCGAGCCCAATGCCCGCGTCTACCACATCATGCGCGACAACTCCTATCTCGGTCTGGATGTTCAATGCTGCTTCGACGACATCTACCTGCCCGAAGAGCGCTTTCCCGGGCTGACCGAGCGCGACATCCGTCTTTCCAACAATCAGGACATCTACGGTTTCTACGAGGAACGCTTCGGGATTTCCGCCTTTACGATAGACGAATACGCCCGAGCGGTATTTCTCAATCCCGATCAGGCCCGCAAAGCCGGCGTCACGCCGCCCTTCCCCGCCATCTGCCTGCAGCGCATCACGCGTGATGCCGCCGACCGGCCCATTGAGTTGCGCTATCTGACCAACGCCACCATTGAGCAGAACATGGTGCTCAGCGTCGGCCGATTTCTGTGAAGGCCGCCGCTCCTCGCATCCGAAAAAAAGGCGGCTACCGCCCAAGCGGAGCCGCCAAACGACTGTTCAAGAATTCTCGGAATCAACCGGTTAGAAATTATGTTCCAGGCCGAGATGACCCGTCACGCCGGTAAGCGTTCCGACATCCATCTCCTCACAGCCCTTGAAGTAGGACATCACCCAATAGACTTTGGTTCGCTTGGAGAGCTTTTTCTCAAGAGCGCCATTGACCGAGTGACGCTGCCCCTTCACCTTGGAGCCGTCGCCCAGCTTGTGTTCGCCGTCAAAGTAGACATACTTGCCGATCAGGCGCATGTCGCCAAGAAGCTTGTACTGCAAGCCGACAAGTCCGACCCAGCCGTCAATGCCGTGACGACGGTCGGCCTTCGTATAGGCATTTGAAGCGTAAGTGGAAGCTTTGTCCACATTCCAGCCGGCGCAGGAGCGCCAGTCCTTCTGATACTGGCCGGCAGCAAAGAACCTCAAATCATCCGTCGCCTGAAAGGTCATGCCGAAATCAACGGCGTAGGCATCTTCCCTATCGATCGTCTTGCCCTTGTCCGCAAGCCCCGCCGAATCGTCGCGGCCGTACCAAATCTGAGTGCCGCCCGCATAGAAAGCCACAGGTCCCGCCGCATAGCTGGCCGCAAGAGCAAGAAGGCGATTGTTCTTGTCCGCGTGATCCGCTTCCTGGTCAGTGAACGACAGCGAATACGTACCGCCGAAACGGAAGCCGTTCATATCAGGCGAGACGTAAGTCACGGAGTTGTTGCCGCGCGGGTCATTGCCGAACATTGCGGACATGCCGGCGTCGCCATAGTTGGTCTCCATCGGATCGATCCAGGCAAGCGAAAGCGCATAAGGCGACATGGTGCTGCGCACCGAGCCCATGCGGCCGAAGCCGACTTCGCCCCAGGTTTTGGAATGAACGGCCAGAATCGATCGACGGTCAAAAAGAGTGGTTCCGGCATTGCCGCCGCCGGTATTGCTCAGGCCGCCGTCGTCAACATTGAACCCGTTTTCAAGATAGGCCTTGATGCTCACGTCATCCGTCAGCTGTTCGCGAACGTTGATGCCAAAGCGAGAGCCTTCATTGGCGAGCGAGACCTTCGGGGACTGCCCTGAATAATCTTCGTAATAAATCGAGGTATTCACCTTGCCGTAGACGGTTACGTCGGCAGCGGAAGCCCCGAGAGGAAGCAGGCCTGCGAGGGTCATCAGCGCATAAAGCTTTCTCATGTTGTTTCTCCTTTGGGTTGGATATGCGGCCTGGCTCGCCGCAGGAACAGATGGTCTATCCCGTATTCTATTTTTGGTCTTGCCGCTGCTCGAGAAACTCGGTTAACTGAGTTCCCAATAATCTGACAACTTTTATAAAGTTACAAAAACGCTCCTCTCTCACGGACATAGCATTGGCTTGACCATTCCAACCAACCCTCACCCCTCAGGAGAAACTATGTCTGTTACAGCCTGGATCGCAGTTGCTGCAATTGTATTCACAGTCGCAGCACTGATACGCAAAATGGAACCCCGCCTGATTCTTCTCGGCGTTGGTCTCTTCCTGTGCGTCATCTCGCTCAAGCCTCTGGCAGCATTCAACACATTTGCCAAGATGATGACCACCCCGACACTCGGCCAGTCGATTCTTTCCGCCATGGGCTTCGCCTGCCTGCTTGGCCTGACCAAATGCGACCGTCATCTCGTGCAGCTTCTTGTTCGTCCGCTCAAGAAGCTCGGCATCCTGCTTATTCCGGTCTGCACGATCGTGACGCTCTTCATCAATACGGCGATTCCGAGCGCCGGAGGCTGTGCCGCCGCCGTCGGCGCAACGCTGATTCCCGTCATGATCCGATCCGGCATCACGCCGGTTGGCGCGGCCGCCTCCGTTCTTGCAGGCACGATCGGTTCCTTCATGAATCCCGGCAGTCCGCATCAGGTTCTGCTTGGCGAATACGTGGGCAAGACCAGCATGGAAGTCATCATTGACTGCACGCCCACCTACCTGACGCTCTGGGCCATTTCGGTCATCGGCATTACGCTCGTGGAATTCCTCCTCAAGGACCATCGTGCTCAAATACAGGAAAGCACCGCCACCGGCGTTCAGGCTGGTGACGACATCATCAAGGTCAACCTTCTTTGGGCATTTGCTCCGCTTTTCCCGCTCGTGCTTCTGGTTCTGGGCAACACCTGCGTTCCCTCCATCCGCATGGGCATTGCCCAGGCCATGATGATGGGCGTGGTCTACACGATGCTCGTCACCCGCTATGACCCGGCCAAGGCAATCAACGAATTCTTCACCGGTTGCGGCAAGGGCTTCGCCAGCATTCTTTCGATCATCATCGCCGCGAGCGTGTTTGCAACCGGCCTGACAGAATCCGGCCTTATCGCCTACCTCATTGAAATCCTGAAGAATTCCAGCGAATTTGCCCGCTGGGGCGGCATCCTCGGCCCCTTCTTCATGGGCGTGATCATGGGATCCGGCGACGCAGCCGCCATGGCCTTCAACACCTCCGTTACACCCCATGCACCCGAATTCGGCATGGGCATCGTCAACCTCGGCAACCTTGCCTACGTCTCCGGCGCTCTCGGCCGAACGATGTCTCCGATCGCCGGCGTTGTCATGGTAGTTTCCGGCATTGCCGGAGTGAACCCCGTCGACGTCATCAAGCGCACTGCGCCCGGCATGATCGCCGCCATCCTGATCCTTCTCTTTCTCTTCTGACAATCATTCAGCGACTGTTTTGCAGCTTCGCAAGAAGATTGCAAAACAGTCTTTCACGCGAACAACCAATCATGCTTAATCTCGTAGAAGGCTATACCGAAGAAATGACGTCCCTGCGTCGATCCATCCATGCAAAGCCGGAAACCGGCTGGACTGAATTCCGCACGACAGCCGTCATTGTTGAACATCTGAAAGCCCTCGGATACCACGTTTGCCAAGGACTTGAAGTCATCAATCCCGAATTTGTAATGGGCCGCGACGAAGAAGAAGTCAAAGCCGCTCAAAAGCGCGCCCACGCCGAAGGCGTCTCTCAGGAAGAGCTTGCCGCCATGCAGGGTTACACGGGCGCCCTGGCCGTTCTTGACACGGGCCGCCCCGGTACGGTCACGGCACTGCGCTTCGATATCGATGCGCTCTGTGTTCCGGAAACCACGGATCCGGATCACATCCCGAATCGCGAAGGATTTGCCTCCGAACACCCGGGCCTGATGCATGCCTGCGGTCACGACTGCCATGCGGGCGTCGGCATGGCGCTGGCCCACTGGGCGGCCGACCATCGAGACGAGCTCTGCGGCGTGATCAAATTCGTCTTTCAGCCTGCCGAAGAGGGCACACGCGGCGCTCTCGCCATGGCCAAGCGCGGCATTCTCGACGACGTCGATAATCTGATCGCATCCCACATCGCATGCACGCCCAGACTCGGACACGTGACAGTGACCGATTCCGGCTACAACGCCACGATCAAGTTCGACGTCCACTTCGAAGGACGCCCCGCTCATTCCGTCGCCAATCCCCAGGACGGCCGCAACGCCCTGATGGCCGCATGCCACACCGCCGTCATGGTCGGCAGCCTGCCCCGTCACGGCCAGGGCCTGACCACCGTCAGTTGCGGCCGAATCGTCGCGGGCGAGATGCGCAACGTCATTCCCGTCAATGCAGTCATGCAGATGGAAGTGCGTGGTGAAACCAACGATCTTTGCGAATATGTCTTCTCTCAGGTCGAACGCGCCGTAAAGAGCTGTGCCGAAGCCTTTGACGTCAAGTACAAAATCGTCAAGGTCGGACAGGCCTATACGATGAATCCGTCGCCAGACCTGGCCAAAATCGTCGAGGAATGCGCCGTTGAAACCGTCGGCCGCAACAATGTCGATCACTACAGCGAAAAGCGTGGCAGCGAAGACGCCACCATCCTCATGGACTATGTGCAGAAGCGCGGAGGCCGAGCCGCACATTTTTACTACGGCGCCGATCACAAGGGCAATCACCGAAGTGATTTCGACCCGGACGATGTCAAGAGCATGCCTGTCGGATTTACTGTTCTAACCCGCATCGTCAAACGCCTCAACGGCAGATAATCCTCTCGCAACAAGGCCCGGTCTCACAAGCACGTGGGATCGGGCCTTGTTCCTTCCAACCCCGGCATCGGCGTCGGACAAAAGATTCGATTGCTTCCGCTACCGCCTTCCGTTAAGCAGCCATTCCAGCGCATTGGTTCGGACGATCCCGTTGTAGTCCATGTCAGGGTCATCATCCAAGGCTAGAAGGAGCTTCGGATAATTGTCCTGAATATTCTGCAAAGGCCTCAATTCTTGCGCGAGCGCGTCGGCATTCCTCACGGTTGCCGATACCTGTATGTATTGAAAACCTTCCGCCGACTTGGCCACGAAATCGACCTCAGTCTCCTCCACCCGTCCCACGTAGACCTCGCAGCCTCTTCTCAGCAGTTCCAGGTAGACAACGTTTTCCAGCATATGACCGACATCCATCGCCTTGTTTCCCAACACCGTGCGACGAAGGCCGAAGTCCACCAGATAGTACTTTTCGAGACGGGCCAGCTCAGCCTTCCCGTGAATGTCGAAGCGCCTTGCTACATACAAGACAAAGCAGTCCGTAAGAGCGGTCATGTACTTGTCTACAGTCTTGACGGAGATCGCCTGCGCTGCATCGAAAAAAAATCATCTTGGGGAAATCGAATGCAGCCTTTGTCACATTGGTCACCGCGAACCGAAGGCCTACTGCCTCGAATATCACAAAAATTTTGCAATGCCTATGAAGTAAAGAGGCCAATTCAAAGGAGATGACTCTCTAATGAAGTAGCAAGCCGTTCACAGCAATCAAAAGTACTCTTACTCGGAAACAGAGTTAATCAGAGGTTTCTTTACCAGAAGAATTCTTCTTAAGGGAAGATCCAAAATTGTTAATATTTTAACGTTCTGAATCATGACCCATCAAATTAAGGTAACTGTCATCGACAAAAAACACTTCCCAGAATTGCAAGAGAAATATTGCTCCGATCCCAAATCGGGTCCCTGCCCATGTTACAACATCGGCGACGTTTTCCTTTTCAAACGCGATGGCAAAAACGATGAATTCTGGCACATTGGTTTGAATACACTGATTCATACCAACGCCGACCCCAATTTAGTTGCGGGCGGCCCTAAAATGCCTCATTGTTCCGAAGCATGGGATGCCATTTCCAGATATATCTACACCGGTCTGCAGGGAGGCTCAATCATGCGCGGGTGGATGAAGAAAGAAAACACCATGATCGCCTGTTGCAATGACGGAACCAGACCGGTAATTTTCAAGATCGAGCGAATCGAACAACAAGAATGAATGTTTGAATCTGCGCACCGTTCACGCCGTTAAGGAACCTCAGGAAGCTCTTCAAAAGCCCTCTTTAATTTTGCGCCCCGAGAACTTTTGTCTATTACACAAGCTAAATTTCTGTGCAAACGATTGTTCAGGGTACTTTTGAAGAGCTTCCCTCAACAAGAGTGGGGGTCCAGAGATGTAACCCACAGACATCCCCGAAGAGCCTTTTTCTTGCACCGTGATGGGTGCATATGATATAATTATATACACCCATCAAGGGAGATCAAATGGCAGCTCGGAAGGAGTTCCCGGTCAAAGTTCGCCGTGTGGCAGTAACGAACAAAAAGACCGGC
>ENA-OWPF01001717-OWPF01001717.1-human-gut-metagenome-genome-assembly--contig:-NODE-1717-length-18189-cov-3.274512_pt1 | contig 18189 bp, 18 predicted proteins | sample MGYA00248261_ERZ651840 | MGnify/ENA primary metagenome ERZ651840 (study PRJEB26924, sample SAMEA4378268) | human gut metagenome | biome: human gut; feature: human-associated habitat; material: faeces... | reverse complement strand
CTCGACCTCGACGCCGTGCGCGCATCGACGTCGCTGCCGCTGGTGACGCCGCCGGGCTTGAATACGTGCAAAGCATCCTGAGCGCCCGGCGTGACGAGCTGTTCGCGCTTGTTGACGGCGCGGCCAGCCGTGAGGATCTGGAGCGGATAGAGATCGCCTATCCCGTTTGAGTCTTGTTTGCTCTTCGTCGTGCTTCCCCGGAAATCCCTTTGGGATAACCGGGGAATTTTTATATAACATATTGAAAAAATATATATTTTGTTGACAAACGAGGCCCGCATGGTATCTTTTTATCAAGTAATTCAAATAGGTTACTTAAAAAGGAGCCAAGCATGTACAACGCATCTTTTTACCCGACGCCGCCCGAAGTGGCGGAGAAGATGCTTGCCAAGGTGGGCAAGCTCTACGAACGCTCGATCCTCGAACCCTCGGCGGGGAAGGGCGACCTTGCCGATGCCGCCGTGGGAAAGCTGGATCGTTATTACAACCGTTGCCGTGAGATAGTGCACTGCATCGAGATCGAACCGGAGTTGCAGGCCGCGATCCGGGGCAAGGGCTATCCGCTGGTCGGCACGGACTTCCTGACGTTCTGGCCGGACGAGAAATACGACCTGATCATCATGAACCCGCCGTTTGCCAATGGCGAAGCGCATTTGCTCCATGCGTGGGAAATCCTCGGCCACGGGGACATCGTGTGCTTGCTCAACGAAGAGGACTATCGCAGAAAAATATCATCCGTTTTGATATAAAACATATTGATAATACAAGATAAATTTGAAAATTTGGATATACATGGATTTTCTTGGACGCATGGACATACCCCATTTTTGGGGGTAGCGTATGGGGTAAATCAATCTCAACACGGAGGATTACCCCAATGGCATTGACCGATACAGCCCTCAGAGCCGTAAAGCCCGGCGACAAGGCGCAAAAGTTGTTCGACGGCAAGGGACTTTTCATGCTCGTGTCCCCCAACGGCACAAAAGCATGGCGGTTCAAATACCAGTTTCACGGCAGGGAAAAACTCATTTCCCTTGGCCTGTACCCCACCGTCAGCCTGAAGGACGCCAGAGAACGCGCCGAACAGGCCCGCAAGACGCTTGAAAGCGGTATTGACCCGTCAGAACAGCGTAAACAGGAAAAAGTCGCCTACCAGAACACTTTTGAACTGGTTGCTATGGAATGGTATGAGCAACAGCGCGACAAATGGAGCGAAGCATACACCAAGACCAACCTTTGCCGCATGAAGCGCAATCTCTTCCCGGCCATAGGCTCAAAACCCGTCAACACAATTTCCGCGCCGGAAGTATTGGCGATACTCCGAAAAATCGAAGCGCGGGGAACGAGGGACATAGCGCATTGTGTGCGTACAATCTGTTCGTGCGTTTTCCGCTACGCCATTGCTACCGGCCGCGCCGAGCGCGACCCGGCGGCGGATCTGAAAGGCGCGCTTGCCCCGCGCATACGCCGAAACCTGCCTTCGCAGACCACGCCGGAAGCCGTGGGCAATTTGCTGATTGCCCTGGACAACTACCCCGGAACTCTTGTTGTGCGGAGCGCCTTGCAACTTATGGCGCTCACGTTTTGCCGCACCGGCGAACTGCGCAACGCCGAATGGCGGGAAATTGATTTTGATGACGCTTTGTGGCGCATTCCGGCGGAACGCATGAAAATGTCCCGCGACCACCTGATACCCCTGAGCCGCCAGTCCATAGCGATACTGCGGAGAATGCAAAACTACTCCGGCAATGACGTTTATGTATTCCCCAACTACAAAACAGAAAAGCGGAGCATGAGCAAATCAGCCCTGCTTGGGGCAATACGGCGCATCGGCTTTGACACTGATGAAATGTGCCCGCACGGCTTCAGGTCTATGGCCTCCACCATGCTTAACGAGCTTGGCTATAACGCTGACTGGATAGAACGCCAGCTTGCGCACGTTCCAAGAAACATCATTCGCGGCATATACAACCGCGCCGAATATCTGCCTGAACGGCGGAAGATGATGCAGGAATGGGCCGACTACCTTGATGAATTACGCGAAAAAACGCGCAACAGTCTTGGTGGTGTATGAAAACAATTTTTGAAACAACACCCACAACCAACGGAGGAAAGTATGTCACAAACCATAAACGAAGACGCGCTTTTGCGAATCTCGCAAGTGCTGGAGCTTATACCCATAAGCAGAAGCGCATGGTGGCAAGGTTGCAAAAGCGGCAAGTACCCAAAGCCGATAAAAATCGGCCCCAAAACAACGGTCTGGAAAGCCTCGGACATTGCCAAAACGCTCAGGGAACTGACGGGGGAACAACAAAAAGCGGAGGAGAAAAAGGACGAAAAGCAGAAATGAAAATTGCCCCTGTTTTCGCCCGTCACGCCCGCAACTGTGCCGGAAGCGGCGGCTCTGTCAAGGCAACCCGCTATGCGGGCGGGCTTTGCCCGGCCTTGACATTCGCCGCCGTGCTTCCGGCGTTTCCGCTTCGCGGGCGACGGGACGAAAAAACGCTCCGCAGGGGGCTTCCGAACAAAAAAACTCCACACAAGCAAAAGGCAGAAAGGCCGAAAGGCCGAAAGGCAAAATACGCTCACGCCTTTTCTGAAACCGCTTTTACCCTTCACAGTTAAAAATAACTGCACTTTTTCCCGCCGGGCAGGTCAGTAGTCACGGCAGTATCAGCCTGAGCCGTGACCATGCTTTCCGGTTCAGGCTTGCCCGGAATTTCCGGCATATCCCCGACCGTTTGCGCCGCTTCCACCCTCGCCTTGCCCAAGCAGAGCTTTCATGCGCGAGAGCGGAGCCGATATGCCCGCTTTGGCGAGAGTGTCCCTGATTTCATTCAGGCTGTAACCTTGCTCCACGGCCTTGCGAATATCCGCCGCCAGAAACTCCACCGTTTCCGCTCTGGTCTTTCCGGCGTTTTTCACCGCCAGCCCCCGCAATGATTTTTGCGCGGCCTGAATCTGTTCCATTGTGTAGCGTTGCGCTTTTCCCATTGCCTTATCTCCTGTTGCGAAACTGATTTTTGCGAACAGACATATCATAATTGCGACTTTATTTTCAAGTACCAAGGGCAAGACGGCATTGTACAGTAATGCACAGAAAAGACTGTAGCGCACAAATATGCACAGTAACTTTTTTATGAAGTGAAAAATCATGTTTCATCATACAGAAAATGGCTATTGTACTCAAAAGAATAATACCGTCCATTTGCCTTTTTTGCTTGCACATAAAGAAAAATCTCATATATGTTCCAAACAAAATTCAGCGGAAAGCGTCATGCGCTGATTACTGGATTGAATGGAGGTTGTTTTGCATAACGATTGCGGTTTTTCTTCACAAGTTGGTAGCTGTCTGACGACAGCCACACACCTTGCCAAAGGCTGCGCCTCTGGACTCCACAGCGCATTCGGCGCTTCGCTTCTCACGCGCTGAAAAGGCAGGAAAGGCATGAAAGCAAAAGACAAGACCCTCGCGCGTTTTCAGTGCCGCCGGACGCTCAGGCTTACCGGCGAGGAGGACGCGCGTTTGAGCGGACAGGCGGCAATCGCCGGAATCTCCGTTTCCGAATACATGCGCCGCCTGTTCTTTGGGGGCAGACCGCTTGTCGCCAAGACGGACGGCCAGACCATCCGGGAGTTGCGGCGACTTGGCGGCTTGCTCAAATACAATTTTGAAGCGGTCAGGGAAAAAGGCGGGAGGAATGAGCTTGCGGAATTGAGCGCGACCCTGAACGCCATACGGGCGGTCATTGAGAGATTGAGCGAAAGATAATGATCCTGAAAAAGCTGAAGCGCACCAATTTTGAGAAGCCCAAGGCGACCATGATAGCCGCCCTGGTGGACTACATCTTTGCCGAAAAGGACGAATACGGCAACGACAAGCTGATGTATTCAGGAGCGTTGAACTTCATCACAGGGACTTTGGCGGCGCAAAAAAATGAAATGATTGCTCTTGCCGAGGAATCCGTACAAAGCAAAATGCCGATTGCCCACTGGGTTATGTCCTGGCAGGAAAACGAACTGCCGAGCCATGAACAGATTGACGAGGCCGCGCATATTTTTCTTGAACGCATGGGTTTACAGGAACATCAGGCGTTTTACACCCTGCACGGGAACACCGGCAATTATCATGTGCATATCGCCGTCAACCGGACAAACCCCTACACCATGAAAACGGTTCAGCCGCACCGGGGTTTTGACATTGAGGAAGGCCACAGGATAGCGGCCCTCATAACCCACAAGCAGGGCTGGGCAAGTCAGGAAAAAGCCCGTTATCGCGTCAACGAAAAAGGCGAGATAGTGCGCAATATAAAGCAGATACCGTTTCTTGAAATGCCGCAAACCGTCAAGCCCACGGCCAAGGCCGAAGACTTTGAAAACGCTACCGGCGAAAAATCGGCCATGCGTATCGCCCAGGAGCGCGGCCACAAAATCATCAAGACTGCCGGAAGCTGGAAAGAACTGCATGAAAAACTGGCGGCGGTCGGCTTGCGCTTTGAAAAGAAAGGGTCAGGCGCAATCGTGTTTGTGGGTGAAACAGCCGTCAAAGCCTCGTCCATAGACCGCAATTTCGGCTTGTCCAGGCTCTGCAAACGGCTTGGCGAGTATAAAGCCGGAGTGTACCCGCCGGAAGCGGAGGACATGCCGAAAATTGAGCCGGAGCCGGTCAGCGAAGTTTTCATCGAGCAATGGCGGGAGTACCGGCAGGCTCGCGCCGATGAAGCGGAGCGCCGGAGAAGCGGCAGGAAGCGCGTTGCCGCCGACAGGCGGCGAATACGGGAGCGACAGCGGGAACAGCGGCGAAAGAGCCTTGCCGCCCTCGCGCCGCACGGCCTCCCCATGCTGAACATTGCCCGGCATTTTCTCAAGGAGCAACAGCGGGAAGAAAGGGAACGGCTACGGGAAGAAACGCCCAAGCCCACGCCGCTGGGCAGCTTCAAATATTGGCTTGGGCGGAAAAGCAACCGCCTTGCCAATCTCTGGCGCTTCAGGAAGCGCATAAGGCCGGATATGGAAGTCAGAAAATTCGAGTTTCCCAAAATCGGCAGTCTGGCCGCGCCGTACCGCGCCTGTCTGGAAATTCTGCAAAAGGAAAATCCCGGAGCTATCGACGCTTCCCGCATGGACAGCCTGCTTGCCCTGCACATGCGCCTTGCCGGATACACCCCGCAGGAAACCGCCAATGAAATGTACAGGCAGGCCCGTCCGCTCCGGCGGGAGAAAGAAAACCGCGACTGGATAGACTATGCCCGGCGCATGGTCTGGTACGCCTTTGGCGCACCCGGAGATATTGACCTTGCGGCGGCCAAGCCCACAAAAGAACTCATACAGACGTTTCAGAGGGAAGCGGAGCGGATTGAAGCCGAGCGGCAGAAACCCAAGCCGCCGGAAGAACAGCCGCAATACCGTATGAGAATGCGCTGAAACACGGAGAGCGCCCTCAAACAAGGCGCTCTCCGTGTTTTATCTAAAGCCGGTAGGCTGGCTTCAGACACTAAGACCATCACTTCACGGCGCTTTTCAAATCTCCGTACCCCTCTTTGTCCATGTCGTCATAGTGGATGAACCGTATCGCCAGACTGTTGATGCAATAGCGCAAACCGCCACGGTCTTTCGGGCCGTCGTCGAAGACATGGCCGAGATGCGAGTCGCCGACCCGGCTGCGTACTTCGGTGCGCAGCATACCGAAACTTCTGTCTTTGTGCTCGGTGACCACCACCGGCGAGATGGGCTTGGTGAAGCTGGGCCAGCCGCAGCGGGAGTAAAACTTGTCGGCGGAAGAAAATAGGGGCTCGCCGGTTACCACGTCAACATATATGCCCGGCTCTTCATTATCCAAATACCGGCCTGAAAAGGCCCGTTCAGTGCCGTTTTTCTGGGTTACATTGTATTGTTCCGGGCTGAGCAGCTTTTTCAGCTCTTCGGCCGGCGGCTTAGAGTAGTTGCTTGCGTCCAGCGAGTCTCTGTCGCTTGCAGGAATATCTTTGAGACTGTCAAAGCTGATATGGCAATAGCCGCCTGGGTTCTTTTTCAGGTAATCCTGATGGTATTCCTCGGCCGGATAGTAATTTTTCAGGGGTAGAAGCTCCACAGCTAGAGGCTGCGAATATTTGCCCTGTATCTCTTTCCAGACCTTTTCCAGAACCGGCTTGTCGGCTTCATCGGCGTAATACAGGCCGGTTCGGTACTGGCTGCCCAGGTCGTTGCCCTGCTTGTTCACACTGATGGGGTTGATGATCTTGAAAAACTGCTTGGTCAATGTTTCCAGGCTTACTTTGGCCGGGTCGTAGCTGACGTGCACGGCCTCGGCATAGCCGGTTTTTCCCGAGCAGACTTCCCTGTAAGTTGGTTTTTCAGTATTCCCGTTGGCGTAGCCGGAGGTGACGTCAAGCACACCCGGAATACGCGAAAAATATTCTTCCACACCCCAGAAACAGCCACCTGCGAAATAGGCATCTTTTAGGGGTTCAGTTGCTTGGGCGCTTACGCCAAAAAAGCCTGAGCCGAGTATGACCGCAGCCAGCATGAGTATATTTTTTTTCATAATATCACCTCTCTTGCGCGCCGAGGTTTGAAAGTTCCTTAATGACGCGCTCGTTGGATTCGTCTCCGACGCTTTGTTTGAACAGCCTGCCGTCCTTTCCCAGATAGACGAAAGTAGGGTAGGCTCTGATTCCGAATTCCTTGGTTAAAGCGCCGTTCTCATCGAAATAAATCGGGAAAGACAGGCCCTGCGCCTTGGCCCAGGCAGTGAAATCATCCTTGCCTACCTCGCCGTTCAGGCCGGGAGCGACCACGGAGATAACGGCTATATCTTCTGAGCCGGCATACTCGGCGGATAATGCCGCAAAATCCTCGAGACCGGCCAAGCAGAGCGGGCACCAGGTAGCCCAGAACTTTATACACACAGCCTTGCCCCGGAAATCGTCCAGGCTGGCCGGGGCGGCGTTAAGGGCCTGCATGCGGGCGGGATGCCTTTCAGAGTTTGAGACTGGCTCATTCTGCCCGGCCCTCAGCAACGTGATTTGCCCCCAAATCATCCAGCAACCCATAAGGATGATCAGGATACCCCCGGCAATTTTTATTTTGGGAAAATGCGGATATATGCCTTTGATGCGCCCAAACAGACTCCTTGAGCCAAGGGCCAGCACGGCAAAGGGCAGGCTCAGGCCGAAAGCATAGACCAAAAGCAGCCCGCCACCGGTAAGGGCGCTGCCTTGCTGTGAGGAAATGCCGAGCACTGCCCCCAGCACCGGCCCTACGCAGGGCGTCCAGCCGAAAGAGAAAAGAAAGCCGAGGGCAAACGCGCCGATCAAACCTTTGCGTGGATTGAAAGCCACATCCAGCTTTTTTTCCCGTTCAAGCAGGGGGATGCTGATCAATCCGGTCTGATGCAGTCCGAAGGCGATGATTATTGCACCGCAAGCCATAAAGAACCATCTGTTGCTTATGAGCCCGCCCAAAGCTCCGGCTCCGAAACCAAGAATGAAAAAGGAAGCGGCCAGGCCCGCAACAAAGGCAAACGCTTTAAAAAGGCTGGTGTTGTCTTGCTCCTGTGCGGAGTTAACGCCTCCGGAAAGATAGCCGAAATACACCGGCAAGATCGGAAGCACGCATGGCGAGAAGAAAGATAGAAGGCCAGCGGCAAACACCGTGGCTACAAATCCCATTGTGAGCATTTCCATAATATTACTCTATTGCATGACCACGCGCGGCCTCGTTACATGATTATTCTGACCGTGGTTCCTCGGCCTTTATGGCTCTCAATGTCGAGCGCCCAGCCGTGTTTGTCCACGATGAGCTTGGCGATATAAAGGCCAACGCCCTTGCTGTTTACCGCCTTGAAAGCCTGACTGGAACGGTTGATGATATTCTTTGCCGTTTCTTCATCCATGCCCTCGCCACTGTCAGTTATTTCGATTACGACGTTCCGGCCCTCGCGTTTGAGGCTTAGGCTGGCCCCGCCAGCCTGTGTGTACTTGATGGAGTTGGAAAGCAGGTTAATCAGCACCTGGGCCAGACGTACCGAGTCTGCCTCGATAATCACGTCCGGCTCAATATTGTAGATAAAATCCAGTTTTTTTTGCGCGAAGCCGCCCTCGTGGCCGATGGCGACCCTGTGGGCCAGATCGGAAACGTTTACCTGGGTAATGTTCAGATCAAAGGCGTCGTTTTCGTAAATCAGGCGGTCTTCAAGCTCGTTAAGCAACTCGCCGGTGCGGGCAACTTCGGCGCGCATTGCCTCAAGCCGTTCCCTGTCCGCCTCGTAGATGCCGTCGAGCATGGCTTCAAGCTGGCTAAGCAAAATTTGCAGTGGCGTGCGCAGTTCGTGCGAAAGGCTGACGATTAGCTCCTGCCGGAATTTTTCCTGGTTAAGCAGCGATTCGCCAAGGGCGTTGATGGAATCCGCGATCTCGTGCATTTCGGCCACATTGCCCTTGATGGCTATACGGGTTTGCAAGTGCCCGGTCGAAATATCCTTGGCCGCCACGGCAATTTGCCGGATTGGCTTGGAGAGCCGGTAAAAGAACAGCATGGAGATGGCCGCGCCCACCACGCTGATGCAGATTATTGAAAGCACCACCAGCCAAATGCCGCCGCCCCGGAATGCATCGGCTTCGGGTGAACTGATGTGGTTGCTGAAATAGCCGGCCGTAAGTTCGCCAACTGTTTTGCCGTCAACCGTTATGGGCAGCCTGACCCGCGTGTACTTGTGGTTGGGGTTGGCGCAACAGCGCTCCACGCCTTTTTCACTGGTGTAAACAGTGTTTCCGGCCAGGTCGGTTATGGTAAAATAATCGCCGGAGAGTTTGGCTGCGGCCCCGGTCTCGCTGCCGTCATAGCCGTTCCAACTACCATACATCTTGTAGTGCATGGCCACCTGCATGACCAGCATGTGCTGGGTCTCTTCATGCACCTTGTCCACGTAATAGGAAAAGAAGCGGTCGATGATATGTAGGCCGAAAAAGATGAATACAACCACGGTGATGCCCGTTATCACCACAAAATAGGCCGTGAAGAGTCTGCGGAATGGCTTGTTTTTACGCATGGCGCTCCACCCCCAGGCTGTAGCCCTGGCCGTGAACGGTTTTGATAATCTCCGGCTTTTTTGGGTCGTCTTCAAGCTTCTGGCGTAGGTGCGCAATATGCACATCCACAATACGATCCATGGCATCCGGCGAATCGATGTATTCCACCAGTTTGTCGCGGCTGACCACGGCTTTGCTGTTGCTGGCAAGGCAGAGCAACACCTTGTATTCATTGGGGGTCAGCTTGATTTCCGTCTCGTTTTTGCTGACCGTATGTTTATCCATGTAGATTGCAATGTTTTTGCCCAAGTGGATGACGTTCTCCATCGGGCGACAGCGTTTGAGCACGGCCTTTACCCGGGCCACCAGCTCACGCGGGCTGAAAGGCTTGGCCAGGTAGTCGTCGGCCCCAGAGGCGAAACCGTTGATTCTGGATTGCTCGCTACGTTTCGAGGTGAGCATGATTACAGGCGTGTTGTAGAGGCCGACCACGTGTGCGCAAAGGTCTTCACCCTGGCCGTCGGGCAGCATCAGGTCGAGTACGATGAGGTCGATATCGGAACTGACGAGTTTCAAGGCCTCGGCGATGGTCGCGGCGTGGAGCACCGCGTAGCCCTCGCGGCGAAGGTAGTCCATCACGGTTTGGGCGATTTTCAGTTCGTCTTCCACTACCAAAATATTGTACATAAACACCTGCTGTTCAGCGTAGTAGGGAGTTCTCCACAGCTTTCGCCAAACTTAGCTTCTAGGCGTCGGAGGCACAATGGAGAATTTGGCCTCCGGCTCCCCTGTTTTAACGGTGGAAAGCGGGGCCAAGGCAAAGGCCCCGCTCACCACCGGCAGCTTGGGAGCTACATTTTTTTCTTCATGCTGTCGCCTTTCATCACACCCTTGTCGTCTTTCATGCCCTTATCTTTCATCATCCCGTCCTTTTTCATGCCGTCGTCCATCATCTTATGGTCTTTCCCCATGGCGCCGTCTTTTTTCATGCCATTGTCCATCATGGTCTTGTCGCTTTTCATGTCGCCGGACTTGGCTTCCATGGCGATGGCCTGGCTTAAGGACAGTGAGCAGATAATGGCCGTAATGCTGAGAATGGAAAGAAGCTTTTTCATAATACCCTCCAGGTATGTAAAAATGAACACTCAAGCGTGTTGCCTGCTGGGACCGGCTACATTCAGCGGGTTGCCAGCCGTCTTGAGCTCAGATTTACAGGAGAGTTGTTAAGAAATTATTTAGGAATAAATATTTTTTGATTATGCCTGTCCAGCTTGAAAATTTTTTTCAATTTTAGGGGCTGTCCTAGTTAAGACTAATGTTTTGCTTGTTTTACCCAATAAGTTAGCTGAGTTAGGAGCTGTTTATGATTGCCTCCATTGAAACGCCATTCGCATTCCTTGAGGAACCAGTAAAAGTGTTCAGGCTTGATACCGTTAAAGCGACGCAAGTGCCTTTTGGCCTGATTCCAAAAATTTTCTATTCCATTGATATGATTATGCTGTTCCGCAAACTTCTGGGAATGATTGATGCGATGATGGAATCCGTTGATATCCAGGGCATTGTAAGCTGAAAATGTATCCGTATAGACTATACTGTCGGGTTCCACCTGTTCTTTGATGATGGGGAGAAGTGTTTCAGTGCGGGCATCAGGAATGATTGCCGTGTAAACTCTGCCGTTTCTCTTCAGTAAACCAAAAACAGCTATTTTTCCGGCAGCTCCCCGTCCTCTTTTACCTTTTCTTACACCTCCAAAGTAACTTTCATCGGCTTCTATTTCACCGGACAGTCGATAACTGGGGAGATGCGAAGCAATGAGACGTCGCAAACGCATGAAATAGGATGTGGCTGTGTTACGGTTTACTCCTGCCATTTCTCCGGCAGCCCTTGCCGTGGCCCCAGCCACAAAAAATTTTATGAGTTCGGCCTGTTGCCGATAATTTAGTCTGCTGCGTCTTTCATACATGGTCTTATCCTAGCTCTTTTTTCTTAGCTAGGACAGCCCCCAATTTTATTATGTTCAAACCTAGATGTAATGTTCCAATAGGTTGTTCACCCTGCCTCAAGCCGGTAAAGCTGGAGTTGACAGACAACAGTAAACCGAGCCGAGGACAGGGTGAACAGCCATAAGAATGCCAAATTGACTGCACGCGGTCGAGAGGAAATGATCCGGCGGATGAGCGAAAAGCCCGCAGCCGCAGTTGCGGCGGGTTTTGGTGTAAGCCTGCGTACCGCCAGAAAGTGGATGAGCCGCTACAGGCAGGGAGGCTTTGAGAATCTTGCGGACAGAAGTTCTCGCCCGAAGCGATGCCGGGGCACACTGACGGAACAAGATTTTGGTTCCATTTTGGCTTTGCGCAAAGAGCGCCTGACTGGTGATGAAATTGCGTTACGTCTTGGCCTTTGCCGCAGCAGCGTGTTCCGGGCCTTGCGTAAACTCGGCTGCTCCCGGATTTCATCTTTGGAGGAAAAAGCGCCCATCCAGCGTTACCAGTGGGAAAAGCCCGGGCAAATGCTGCATCTGGATATCAAGCGACTGGGCAAGATTGACGGCGTTGGCCACAAGAAAGCAGGAACACGGCAAGTCCGTCGCCGCCACCCAGGCTGGGAATACTTACACGTCTGCGTGGATGATGCGTCCAGGGCAGCGTATACAGCGGTGCTCCCGGATGAGACCGCGGAATCAGCGATAGAGTTTTTATGGTTTGCGGTAGCTTGGTATAGCGCCCACGGCATAAAAGTGGAACGAGTACTGACGGATAATGGAGCGTGTTATAAATCCCAAAAATTCCGGGATGCGTGCCGGGAGTTTGGCATAAAGCATAAACGGACCCGACCTTACCGGCCTCAAACCAATGGCAAGGCGGAACGCTTTATCAGGACGGCCTTGAAAGAGTGGGCATACGCACACACGTATACCCACTCAGAGAAAAGAACAGCGAACTTGCCGGTCTGGACGCATCGCTACAACTTTGTGCGTCCGCATACGGCTCTTGGCAGAAAACCTCCAGCCTCAAGGCTGAACGGAGGGTGAACAACGTGTTGACACTCTACACCTAGAGCTTGTCCGGGCAAACCCTAAAATGTCCACTCAAAGCTAAAATTTTTAGGGGTATAAAATTTATTTTTCTAAATATGCCGTATAAATTAAGAGAGTTAAATAGGTAATTTAAATCCCGTCTCCGCATTTTGAAATTATGAGCATTAGCTGTGCTTCTCCGATGTGCTTATCAAAAAATGCCTTAAAATGGAATACGTTTACCCCGCTTTTTCGTCCCACTCCAGTTGCCCAATTTTTCCGAGTCCCGCTCCCTTCTGTCTAATCCCGTCCGCAAACGTCCTCAGCTATCCCGAATTTTTTGGGGTAACTGGCAGGGTAAATTTTTTTCAAAAAAATTTTTATTAAATTATATCAAGTAGATATTTGCCAAAAAAGACTGAGCTACGAGCAGACGCTCCTGAACCCCTGCACGTCAAACCGAAAGCTGCTGGCCACGATCATTGAGGAGCACGGCGAGGTGGAGCACCTCGGAAGCTGCTTTGCGGATGATACCTTCCGAAAGACGCAGGTGCGCGTCTCGATGGTCCATCTGCGCAAGAAGCAGGAGCCGCCGAAGTTCTCGTTTGACGCGGGCTCGGATGAGGAGGGCGCCGCCGTTTTCAGCGACGGCTCCCGGTTCGAGGGCGAGGTGGCGACGCGGGACACCGTGGGGAACCTTGTGGCGCAGTACGGGCGCTGCCGGGAGTTGTTCGTCCGGATCGCGCATCTGGCGCAGGAGCTTGCCCACTACGCCGGGCCGCTCGGCACGGACGGCGGGGAAACGGTCGGGGAAACGCTCAAGGAACTGATGCGGCAAAAGCCGACCCGCAGGGCGCAGGAGGATGCGTACAACCGCTTCGTCCGGTCATTGAAAAAGAGCGCATGGCGGGAGGTCCTGCGCCTGACCGATGTACGGAATCTGGCGTCCTACGGCGTCCAGAAGGAGATCGACAGGATACTGGAGAGCAACGAGCGCATGGCGTTTTCCGAAGAGAACGTCTACGCGCTCGTCGAGTCCATTTTCCTGAATCGTGGTGCCATATTGCAGCAATGCGTGGTCGAGGCCTTCGACATCATGACCCGCTATTACGACGAGAACCGCGTCCACGTCGAGGGCTGGAAGACCAACGATGCGTGGAAGGTCAATCGGCGCGTCGTCCTGCCCCGCGTCGTCAGCGTGACGTTCAGCGGTTCCGGATACGTGAGCTACGGCAACTCCCGGCAGAATTTGAACGACATAGACCGGGCGATGGCCTTTCTTGAGGGCAAAAAGCTGGAATCCGTGCCGCGCACGGCTGTATGCGCCTTGGAGGAGCATTTCAAGGAATGCGGCGACGATTTTTCAGGCGTCCTGTTCGAGAGCACCTACTTTGAGATGCGCTGCTACAAAAAGGGGACGCTGCATATCTACTTCAAAGATAAAGGACTTTGGGAGCGTTTCAACCTGACCGCCGCGCGCGGCAAGAACTGGCTCCCGGACGATGTGAAGGCACGGGAGCGGGAGGATCGCGCCCGGAACAGGCGGGCCGACCAGTACGGCCTCCCGCTTTCCGCCTGACCGAAGGCCCCGCCGAAACACGGGGCTTTTTTATGTATTTTATTGAAAAAACAGGCTTTTTCTCTTTACAACCGAGGGTACTATGGTACTAATAATTCATGCGATTTCAACAACTTAAACAATTTAACCCAAAGGAAGACAACATGAACAACGCCACTCTCGAAACCATGACCGCCGAACGTGATTCCCTCCGCGCCGCCTTCATCCGCTACATCGCCCTTGACCAGTTCATTGGCTGCGGGTGCAACCCCGACGACTTCGACGCCCACTTTGAAAACATGCGGGACGCCCTGCGCGGCGGAGCGATGAGCGAAACCGTCAGCAGCCTTTCTTCTTCCATCGAAGACGTCGTGTTCGACGTACTGAACGAGTGCGAAACGTTCTAGACCGAAGCCGAGTAACTGAAACGGCCCCCGTGCCACCGGGGGCCAGAACCTCACCCCCAAAAAGGAGCCAATTTCGCCAAATGGGATAAGAACAAGATGCGTTCCGAATGCTATGCCGGTTCAGGACGCCTTGGCGTTTCTGGCGAGCATGAGAAAACGTTCCGCGAGAATTCCAGGTGCGATGAAGCGGCGAGCGTCAAAGCTGGTTTCAAGAGAGTTGGATTCATCCATTGGCAGGCTGTCGTAGGCCGCTTTCAATTCCGCTTCGAAAGCGTCGCGCAATTTTTTGAATGATTGTTCGACTTCGGGATAGTCGTTTCCTTCGCGCCAAGGAAGGCGCAAGCTCTGTTTCCAGAGGCGTCCTTTGTGGGAAGGGATTTCCAGATCATAAGTTTTGCCGGATGCCGGATTCCCCGCACGTTCGTGCTGCCCCGGATAGCAGAACTCCTGCCACGAGTCGGGCGGTTCAGGGATGGTTGAAACGACGCGGATGAACGGCAGTGCTAACTCCCGTTCGTGTTCCTCAAGCGTTACCGTGTAATGAAGGATAGGGCGGATGTTGCCGCGCCGCTTGGTGATGTTCCATTCAATATGCATGGCGTTGCTCCTGTGTCGCTAGGCGGATGGACGTTCTTTGAGATACCCTGTTTCCCCAAAGGGGGGCGTTGTCCCGTTCGGCTGCTCAGCGAGCCAGAGGACGGGAAAGGCGGGCTCCTCTGGAAACCTGTCGCATTCCAGATCGGTAAACCAGATCATGCAGGTGGGGGCGAGATCGTTTTCCTCGATATAGGCGGTAACCGGCCTGTAGTCCGTTCCGCCGCCTCCTGCCGGGGCCAGCCGCAACGGCAGGTCTTGCCGGGTGAACGTCTGGGCGGATTGGACCCGCGTATCATGAAACAAGACGGTCAGAAGCGTGTCGTAGCTTTCCAGAATACCGGACAGCTCGGTGCAGAACATTTCAAGAAGGGCGTTGTCCACGGAACCGGAGCTGTCCACGGCGAGCACAATATGGGGGATACGGGGCTCCTGCCGCGAAGGGAGGTAGATGCCCTGGTAAAGATAGCGGCGGTTCGGAGTGGTCCATGTGGAGTCGCCGTCCGCACAGTTTTCGAGGAAGCGTTGAAGGATGCCCCGCCAGTCCAGCGTTGGGTGCAACCGCTTTCGGAACAAACGGAGAAGGCCTGCCGGCATGTCGCCCATATGCTTGGCGCGTTGCATGGCCTGGACGAGTTCAATGTCGGCTTCCTGTTCCGCCTGTTTTTGGGCTGTCCCGCTGCCTCCGTCCAATACGGGATGATCACGTACTTCTCCCGTAAAGGCCACGGGCTTCGCACGTTGCCCTTTCCCCTTGTCCAGGCTGCTTTCAGAAGCTCCGTCTCCACCCAACAGTTCGGCCTCGCCGCGTTCGCCTTCGGTGGGATCATTCTGTCCTTTCCCTTGGCCTTTCCCTTCGCCCGGCTGCCCGCTGCCTCCTTCCGTTTGTTCGGTTTCTTCCTGCGCTTCCGGTCGCTTGGCACCTTTATTGGGGGCCTCGTCCTGAAGGCGGGCCAGCTCCGAATACAGTGCCTCAACGGAAAACCCGGCATACGCCGGATCATGCACGGCACCCTGAGGGAGGGAGAATCCCGCATCCAGCAAAAGCTGGTTGACGACAATGTCGCAGGCCTTGTTCCAGAGCGCTGTATCGCGTTCTTCGCGGCGGACGTGATGGGCACAAGCCAGATGCATGACTTCGTGTGCCTGTGCTCCTATGAGCGCGGCCTCGGATAATGCGGCTGCGTAGGACGGATTGAAGCCGAGCGTGCGCCCGTCGGTCCAGAGATCGCTGCATGTGGGATCAGGTTTCAGCGTCAAGCGCAGGGCGATGGAACCAAAAAACGGATGGTCCAGCACGAGCGCCGCACGGGCGCGGATCATGGCGAGATGGGCTTGCCGTTCGAGTGCTGTCATAACGTTACATCAATACATGGGCGTTGGCTTGAGCCCAGTCGGCAAAGGCGGATGTGCGGACAATGCGCTCGTCGCGGCATACTGCGTCACGCATGAGCAGGACACCAAATTCGGAGGGTAGGCGTCCGGCGTAGGTCACAAGGGCGTTGACCGTTCCATCGGCGGCTTTTTCTGAGAGGGCTTCGCACACGGCATATAGCGCTGCCGGGTCATCTGGCACGAGCGCGTCAGCCGGATTGGCAAGGATGTCTTCTACTGAGGGGAGCCCGCGCCAGACACGGAGGAATCCCATGAATTCCGCAGCTGCGCCGTCCCCCACCGTTCCACGGAACAGTTCGTATTCCACATCCGGATCAGGGTTGGCATCAAGAATGCCTGATAGAAAAGCCCATGAACGAGGAGAGGCGAACGCCTTGCCGGAGGAGAGCGGATCAAAGTCATGGAGCAATTTGGGGCGGAATCGCAGAAAAGCGATTACTTCCCGTCTGATGCCCGCTTGCTGTGCCCACAGGATCCAGTCATCAGGCGAGACGTCAAATTCAAGGTGCACCATGCGGTTCGCCAGTGCGGAAGGCATCCGGTGGGTAACGGCCTTGTCCTTTTCGCGGTTGCCCGCCGCTATGATACTCCAGCCGTCGGGCAGACAGTATTCCCCGATTCGCCTGTCCAGTACAAGCTGGTAACAGGCGGCCTGAACCAATGGCGGCGCAGCGTTCAGTTCATCAAGGAAGATGATGCCCTGTTCCGAATCGTCCGGCCCCGGAAGAAAAGCGGGCGGACACCACTCCGCGCGTCCGTTTTCAAGACGGGGAAGCCCTCGGAGATCGACGGGATCGAGCAGAACCGCACGGATATCACGCAGGGCCATGCCGCGATCCGCAGCGACTTTGGCCACAACCTGGCTTTTGCCCACGCCCGGTGCGCCCCAGAGAAATACCGGTTGGTGAGCGGAAAGAAGCGTATGGAGCGCTGAAAAAATCTGAGAAGGAGTCATGAAGCCGTCCATGAAAAAGGGTCATATTCAGGAACGGACTATAGCTATATGAAAATGAAAGTCAATATCTAAAGTTTTTTCAAAACGTCTCAAGCAGAGGTTGACGGGTGCTTGGTCATGGCTCAGGACGCCCTCTATCACCGCCGGAGAGTCCGTGATCTTCCGTTCTTTGCCAAGGCTGCACAGGCGTATAAGCACATGAACATACCTTCTTTATACTTCCATCATATATCTTATAAAAGGATGTCCAGCATGGTTTTTGATTATAAAAGAGTTTGTTAATCTTCCTATTTTATTGCTCTACTACATCTTGCCTGGGCATACGTGTTTTGAAGTGCTCTCCATTGACAGGAAGTAGTATACTTGTTAGTTTTATGTCGAATGTCGACATTATAGAAGGCTCTATTCCTCTTCCCTCTGAATTATGGTGCCTCTTGGTTCCATGAACAGTTCGAGTCTGGTTCCGCATAGTGCACAAAAGACAAAGGAGAACAATCTATGATATTCGCACACCTGCTGAGGATCTCATGTTTTGGATTTGTCGCGATGACACTTTGCCTTACAGGGATAACCCATGCTTCGAACGTCACTCAAACCAACAATAATGGAATCATTGCGTTGCAGAATGCTTCTGGCGATCCAATGAGGGCGGGGAAAGTCAAACTCGAATACTACGGGCATATGGCTTTTCGGATCATCACTCCAAACGGCCTTTCTATGCTCATAGATCCTTGGAAGAATGATCCCTCAGGGACATGGGGCATCTGGTTCCCCAAGGAATTTCCCCTCACAAAGGCGGATATAGCTGCATCCACGCATGGCCATTATGATCATAACGCGCTGAATCGAGTCGTGTCACACATGGTTATTGACCGTATGGCCGGGCAATGGACGCTGTCCGATCTCCGTGTCACCGGTATTGCCGACAAACATCAGTACGAGGCCCCGGGACTGGTCCGCTGGACTGAGCTCTTCGCGGAGCGTGGGATAACTCATGTTCCCCCGAACAATCCCCCCATCCTTGACAACACGATTTTTATCATAGAGACCGGTGGGCTGCGAATCGTACATTGGGGGGATAACCGACCGGATGCTCCTGAAGCCGTTTATAAGGCCATCGGACGACCCGATATTCTGATCCTCCCAATTGATGACTCCGTTCATGTCCTCAATGGCCAACAAATCAGGACTATTCTTGATAAACTACAGCCTCATGTGGTGATCCCAACCCATTA
>ENA-OWPF01001714-OWPF01001714.1-human-gut-metagenome-genome-assembly--contig:-NODE-1714-length-18220-cov-3.091440_pt1 | contig 18220 bp, 14 predicted proteins | sample MGYA00248261_ERZ651840 | MGnify/ENA primary metagenome ERZ651840 (study PRJEB26924, sample SAMEA4378268) | human gut metagenome | biome: human gut; feature: human-associated habitat; material: faeces... | reverse complement strand
ACGGCCGCCAAAGCCGCCGCGGCCACCACGGTCGCCACCGCGGCCGCCAAAGCCGCCACGGCCGCCGCGATCGTCATCATTGTCCAGACCCATAGCGGTCAGGGGGTCGATGACCTTGCTCAGCAGGGCGAGCAGCTGCTCGGTCTCCTCGTCGTCAAGGCTGGGAACCAGCTTGTCCTGCTTCTTAGCGAGCACGCCAACGCGGGCGACGGCGTCCTCACCGGTGTAGACAACAACCTTGCGCATATCGGGCTCGTCGGCGGGCTCGACGCGGGCCACGATGTCGGCAGCCTCGGCCTCGGCCAGCAGGGCGTCCAGCTCGCGCAGACGCATGCCCAGCAGGTCGGCCATCTCCTTCTGCTCCATCTTGGGCTTGAGGTCAAGAAGCTTGATGGCGCGCTCGATGTTCGCCATGCGCTCGGCCTTGGCCTCCTCCTCCTTGGAAATAGCAAAGCGACGGCTACGCAGCAGGCGGGCGGCCTTCTGCATCTTGTCCATCAGCTCTTCGTCATCGTAATCAGCGGCGGCCTCGACAACCTCGGCCTCCTCCTCGGCGGAAACCTCGTCAGCAGCCTCAACCTCGGCAGCTTCGGTCTCCACGGTCTCGACTGCCTCAACCTCGGCAGCCATGGTCTCGTTCTCGGTCTCGTTCATGATCTCTTCGTTCTCGGACATGAGACTCCTTCTTGGCCCTCTCGGGCATCATCGCCCCATTCGCGGGGCCCGTCGCGCACTCTTTGCGCTTTAAACATTCATGCCTCTCGGCAAAACGTCCATTAGTTTATGGTGTCGCCATCCAATCTAGCTGCAGAATCTATGTGCACACATTAATGCGACATGTCGCGGTATCATGGCCTGAACCAAACGCATCCACCTTAAGGAGCCCGCCATGATTAAGCCCATCATGAAATCCGAGTTCTTTTTGCGCCTGCCTTCCGAAGACGCGGGGCCCGACGACGCCGCGACCGGGCAGGATCTTCTGGACACGCTGCACGAACACGAGCACGAGTGCGTGGGCCTTGCCGCCAACATGATCGGCGTACGCAAGCGCATCATCTGCGTAAAGGACGACAACAGGGCGCTGCTCATGTACAACCCTCAAATTCTTGAGAAGGTCAACGCCTACCAGACGAGTGAAGGATGTCTTTCGCTCGTCGGCGAGCGTCCCTGCACTCGTTATCGCCGCATTAAGGTGGAATATCTGGACGAGAGCTTTGTCCACCGCATCAAAAACTTCTCAGGCTACACCGCCGAGATCATCCAACACGAAATCGACCACTGCCAAGGAATCGTTATATAGTTCCGCCAATTCAAGAAGGCTCCCTGCAGCCAAGCAACTGCAGGGAGCTTTTCATAGTGCGGAACTTCTATCCCACTAGCTCTGGCGGTAGTGATCGAAGAAGTCGGCGAGGTCCTCGAGCGACTCCTTTAGTACTTCCATGCGCGGCAGGTACACGATGCGGAAGTGGTCGGGCTCGGCCCAGTTAAAGCCGCCGCCGCGCGTGATCAGGATCTTCTTCTCGTGCAGCAGGTCAAGGGCAAACTGCTCGTCATCGGTGATGTTGAACTTCTTAACATCCATCTTGGGGAAGATGTAGAACGCCGCACGCGGCTTGACCACCGAGATGCCATCAATCTTGTTGAGCGCCTCATACACAAAGTTGCGCTGCTCGTAGACACGGCCGCCGGGACGGATGTAGTCGTTGACGGACTGATGTCCACCGAGTGCCGTCTGAACGATCGATTGAGCCGGCACGTTGGAGCACAGGCGCATGTTGGAGAGCATGTTGATGCCCATGATGAAGTCGCTCATGCAGCGCTGGTTGCCCGAAAGCACCATCCAACCGATGCGATAGCCCGCAATCATGTGCGACTTGGACAGGCCGCTAAACGTAACGCAGGGCAGGTCGGGGGCAAGCGATGCAATGGAGACGTGCTCGTAGCCGTCCATGCACAAACGGTCGTAGATCTCATCAGCAAAGATCATCAGCTGATGCCTGCGTGCAATCTCGACGATGCCCTCGAGCACCTCGCGCGGATAGACGGAACCCGTGGGGTTGTTGGGGTTGATGATCACGAGGGCTTTGGTCGCGCTCGTGATCTTGGACTCCATATCCTCCAGATCGGGATACCAATCCGCCTGCTCGTCGCACAGATAGTGAACGGGATGTCCGCCGGCAAGAGTTGCGCACGCCGTCCACAGCGGGTAATCGGGGCTGGGAATCAGGATCTCGTCGCCGTTATCGAGCAGTGCGTTCATCGAAAGCTGAATGAGCTCGGACACGCCGTTGCCCGTGTAGATGTGCTCCATCTGAACATTGGGCAGGCCCTTGATCTGCGAGTACTGCATGATCGCCTTGCGCGCGGAGAACAGGCCGCGCGAGTTGGAATAGCCTTCGCAGTCGGGCAGCTGCTGGCGCATGTCCTTAATGACCTCGTCGGGCGTGCGAAAACCAAAGGGCGCGGGGTTGCCGATATTGAGCTTGAGAATGCGCTCGCCCTCGTCCTCCATGCGGGCGGCCTCGTCAACGACGGGACCGCGCACGTCATAGAGGACGTTGTCGAGCTTGCTGGATTTAGAAAAAGTACGCATGGTGGCGCTCCTTGCAATTTGAGCCGAGGGGTTGGGTTCGGGTTTGGAAACGTTGCGGGGCGATGATGTCTCGCCTTGATCGGCGTCACTGGCGAGCAGCCAGGTAACATCGACCTCCAAAATACGGGCGAGCAGCTCTGCCACATCGCGCCGCGGAATCGTCTTGCCGCTCACATATTGGCTCATCTGACTCTTGCCGAGTTTTTTGCCGAGCATCTCCGATGCGCGGATCACGTCCGACTGGCGAACGTCGCGATCGGACATAGCCTGTCGCAGGCGATCGCTAAACGTCTCTTGGGCCACTAGAACCTCCTTGCTGGCAAAGTTCAATTTGTAGAACACGAATTGAACCTGAGTTCAATTTAGGCAGCAGTATAACGCCGTGCTATTTCGAAAAGTTCAATTTCAAAAATAAAATGAGCCAAACCTCGAGATTTATCCCAAGGCGATAACGACGTGCGCTCGTTTAGAGGTATTCGAGGAAACGAGCGGCGGCAAGCGAAACATCGGCCGTGCGATATATCGCATTGATCAGCCGATGAGGATGTCCCTCGAGCGGACGCACGGCAACATCGAACTGGCAGCGGCGCAAGATGAGCGCCGGAAGAATGCTCACACCCAGACCGTCCTCGACCATGGCCATAATCGCATAGTCATCCCAGGTTGACAGCTTCGAGCGCACCGCCAGGCCCGCACGACGGAACAGTGGCGTAATCTCATCGTCACTGCCACGTTCCAGCAGAATAAACTGCTCGTTGGCCAAATCAGCAAGAGAAACGGCCTTTGCAGTGGCAAGTGAAGAGTTTGCCGGCACCACCGCCATCAGCTCATCTTGCACCAACGCCCGCGATGTCATGCCGTTTCCTCGGGGCTCACGCGGAATAAAGCCCAGGTCGCAGCGCCCTTCCGCCACCCATTGCTCAATCTCCGAGTAATCGCCCATCAGCAACTCATAATCGACGTCCGGGTGATCGGCACGAAAGCGCGCAATCACCGGCGGCAGCACATGGGTCGCCACACTCGAAAACGTACCGATGCAGATTTTGCCGCGCATGAGCCCACGCATCTCATCCACCCGTCGCTGCAAACGAACAAATTCCTCGCATAACGCCTCGACCGCCGGCATAACTTGCCGCCCATCGGCAGAAAGCACTACGCCCTCGCGGCTTCTATCGAGCACTTTAAAGCCCCAGTCTGCCTCAAGATCGGCCACCATACGGCTCACGCCCGACTGCGAATAGCTCATCCGCTCGGCGGCGCGCGTAAAACTGCCGGCGCGCACGGTCTCGAGCAGCACCTGCATCTTTTGAATATTCGTTTCCACGGCACCCCTCCACCTTTACATGAGTTTTTGTCATGTTATCCATGCATTATATTCGCTTTTCTTCTATAGCCACCTCACCCATAGTGAACATGTTCGGATATAAAGGGGACAGAAGCACATGAACAACGGACTGTTTACGTACTTAGCAGCATTGCTATTGTTTGGCTCCAACGGCATCATCGCCGCTGCCATCGCGCTGCCGAGCTCCGATATCGTGCTGCTGCGCACCTTTCTGGGAGCCCTCTCGCTTGTCACCATCCTCGTTATCACCCAACGCCATAAGCTGCAGGCGCCATCTCGTCCCCGCGAAGCCGCAGCACTCCTTCTCTCGGGAGCCGCGCTGGGCGCCAGCTGGATTTTTCTGTTCCGCGCCTACCAGACGATCGGCGTCGGCGTATCCTCGCTGCTGTACTACTGCGGCCCCATCATCGTCATGGCCCTCTCGCCGTTTATCTTTGGCGAAAAACTGACCGGCAGCAAAATCGCCGGCTTTATCGCCGTCGCCTGCGGCGCTTTTCTCATTGCAGCGCAAGGTCTCGGCGGCAACATGCCCATTGCGGGCATCGTCTGCGGCATCGCCTCGGCATTTTGCTATGCGCTGATGGTCATCGCTAGCAAGGGTGCGCCACACATCGAGGGTCTCGAGAACTCCGCGCTCCAGTTGAGCGCCGCCTTTGTGACCGCGCTGGTCCTTACGCTCGTCACCCAAGGCGCTCCCTCGTTTTTCTCCCCCGGCATCGCCGCAGGCATCGATTGGCGCGCCGTCGCTATGCTCGGCGTCGTCAACACCGGCATCGGTTGCCTGCTCTACTTTAGCGCCGTCGCCAAGCTGCCCGTGCAGACCGTCGCGGTTGTCGGCTACCTCGAGCCGCTCTCGGCCGTCGTGTTCTCCGCCGTCCTTTTGGGTGAAGTTATAACGCCAGTCCGCCTGATGGGCGCCGCACTTATCATCGGCGGCGCGATTTTTTGCGAACTCGCTGGCAAGCGCGCAAGCGCCAAGGCCGGTATCGCCCAGACAGTACGCGCTTAAAAGCCCCTGTTTTGAAATGCTACCTGCGTACATAAATAATCCCCAGCTGGGGATTATTGTCTAAAAATACCCGATGTGCCAAACTGCTCTTGTATGTATAAAGACGGCATAAAAGTTATCTGCTCAGGACAGATAACCGGATGTCTAAGGGAGTCCACGTGGCACACAACAAGTTGGAGGCAAGCCTCCAAGACCAGCGCGGGCAAGGCGGGCACGGAGCCATCCCCCTCTCCGCTGGCATGCTGCTCGTAACGCTCGGCGTCGTCTATGGCGACATCGGCACGAGCCCCATGTACACCATGAAATCAATCGTCGCCAACAACGGCGGCATCGGTACCGTCAGCGAGGACATGATCCTGGGCGCGCTTTCGCTCGTCATCTGGACCATGACGCTCGTGACCACGGTCAAGTACGTGGTAATCGCCATGAAGGCCGACAACCACAACGAGGGCGGCATCTTCGCCCTGTTCAGCCTCGTACGCAAGGTGGCACCATGGCTGATTCTGCCCGCCATGATCGGCGGCGCGGCACTGCTTGCCGACGGCATCCTCACCCCCGCCGTCACGGTCACCACAGCCATCGAGGGTCTGCGCACCATCGAATGGGGCCATGCGCTGCTGGGCGACGGCCAGACCAACGTCATCATCATCACCATCATCATTATCTGCGGCCTATTTGCCATGCAGCGCGCCGGTACCTCGTCAATCGGCAAGCTCTTCGGCCCGCTCATGACGCTGTGGTTCCTGTTCCTGGCAGGCGCCGGTCTGTTCAACATGCTCGGCAACCTGTCCATCTTGCGCGCGCTCAACCCCATCCGCGGCATTATGTTCCTGTTCTCGCCCATCAACCATTCGGGCATTATGGTGCTCGGCTTTGTCTTCCTGTCGACAACCGGTGCCGAGGCACTCTACTCGGACATGGGCCACGTGGGCAAGGCAAACATCTATGCATCCTGGCCATTTGTTAAGGCGGCCCTTATCCTCAACTATCTGGGTCAGGGAGCTTGGCTACTCGCCAATAACTCCAACCCCCAGATGCTCGCGATGGATATCGTCAACCCGTTCTATATGATGCTCCCCGAGCCCCTACGCCCCTTTGCCATCGTGCTTTCGGCCGTGGCGGCCATTATCGCCTCGCAGGCGCTCATCACCGGCTCGTTCTCGCTGGTATCCGAGGCAACGCGCCTCAACCTTATGCCGCATCTGCGCATCCACTACCCCAGCGACACCAAGGGCCAGCTCTATATTCCGCTCGTCAACAAACTCATGTGGGTCGGCTGCATCTTTATCGTGCTGCTGTTCCAGAACTCCGAGCGCATGGAAAGCGCCTATGGCCTCGCCATCACCGTGACCATGCTCATGACCACGACGCTTTTGACGAGCTATATCGCCGGCATTCTCAAGCACAAGCTGGGTGCCTGCGTCTTCGCCCTGCTCTTCGGTGCCATTGAGCTGTGCTTCTTCGCCTCGTGCCTTACCATGTTCTTTGACGGCGGCTATGTGATGATCTTCCTGGCCTCGCTGCTGTTTGGCCTTATGTATGTGTGGCGCCGCGGCACCGCCATCGAGCGCACGCAGACGATCCTGCTGCCGGTCTCCAAGTACATCGATCAGCTCAACCGCCTGCGCAACGACGAGACCTATCCCGTGCTCGCCGACAACCTGGTGTTCCTCACCAACAGCCCCGATCCGCTCACACTCGACCGCGACGTGCTCTATTCCATCCTGGACAAACATCCCAAGCGCGCCAAGGCATACTGGTTCATTAACGTGCATGTCACCGATGAGCCCTATACGCACGAGTATTCCGTCGAGACCTTTGGCACGGACTTTTTGTTCCGCGTGCGCCTGGACCTGGGCTTTAAGGTCAACCAGCGCATTAATGCCTACCTGCGCCAGATCGTTGGCGACCTGATGGCATCGGGCGAGCTGCCGCCGCAGCACCACACCTACTCCATCTATGAGACGCGCGGCAACGTGGGCGACTTCCGTTTTTGCATGCTGCGCAAGATGCTCGCCCCCGAAACGGACATCAACCGCAACGACCACCGCGTGATGGCCATCAAGTACGCCGTCCGCCGCGCCTGCGGAAGCCCGGCACGCTGGTACGGTCTTGAGAACTCGGCCATCATCATCGAGTACGTGCCGCTGTTTGCCCGCATGCGCCCGGCCGTTAAGCTCGTGCGCACCCAGGTGCCGCTCGAGGTTCAGATCGAAGAGGCCGAGGAAATGGAAGTCGACATCTTCTCGGACGACTTGGTCAACGGCAACGAGGCCGGTAGGGACATGAACGTCGATCCCACCGAGCTGCTCGAGAGCGTCGCCGATACGCCCGAACAGCAACAGCTCGACGGTCTTGAGAACGAACAACTCAACGACGCCAACTTCTAGCGACGTCACAAATCAACGACAGCGGCCCTGCACCTCACGAGAGAAGCAGGGCCGCTTTGCATTGCAGTAAAGCTAACGGCTACGAACGACGCGGCTCGGGAACCACGAGCCTATCGGGGCTCGCGCCCTCGGCATCCATCAGGCTCACGTAGCGAATCGACGGATCCTCATACATCGCATAGTAATAATTGCCCGTGCGCGCGCTAAAGCATCCGGTGTAGATAGTCTTCTCGAACTTGCCATCGCCCATCCTGGACGCCCCCTCAATCATCACCACGCCCTCGAGTGAGCGGAACATGCGGACGACGTTTTCGGCCTCGCTCTCCTTTTGCGGGTAATTGGCATTGAGGTACGCCGCCTTTACAAAACGGCTCGGCGAATAGCAGTCACCGGGAATGCCGCGCATGCCGGCACCCGCGCCATAGGGTTTGAGCTCGGCGCCACGCCATGTCGCCGTCTGCGGAAAATCGCTTGTGGCTGTGATATAGGTGCGCAGGTTTTCCATGTGCCACGGGAAGGTCGGCTGGTTGGCAAGGGTGTCGACCGGATCGTCGTATACATGCAGGCCGTCAGCCATCATCTCGACCACGATGCTGCGCTGGCTGTCGCCGATAATCCAATGGAGCAGCGACACGCCCAGCCCCTCTCCGGCAGATTTGGCGACAATCACCGTGTCGCGCAGCGCGGCCTCGACCTCATCGACCGTCGAGAACGTCGCTGCCACCCACAGGGGAAACTCATAGGCCGCGATATTGGTCTTTCCATCAACCGGGCCCTCGGCATACTCGGCATAGCCGGGGAAGTTAAGCCCCGCCACAGCCAGACCCGCATCGTTACCACAGTCGAAAAACATGGGATAGTTCTTGTAATCGATGCACATGCCGATTACCGCGTGTGCCGCCGACGCATCGTCGATAAACGAATACGGAATGTGAAACCCGCGCGTCATCACACGAACCTGTTGGCCGTAGTCAAAGCTCCAGTCGAGGTTGCGGCCTAGATACATGTGGCCAGAATTATCGGTAAATCGAATGCTCGTGCACATAGCGCCTCCTAGCTCAATGTTCTTACTAGGCTCATTGTCACCAAACAAAGGAGCGCTAAACAAAAAGTCCGGACATGACAACAATGTCATACCCGGACTTTACAAGCAAGATAGACCCAACCAAGTCAACCCCGCAGGTCGTCTAAGGGGTCAAAGTGCCGCAGATTGCCACGAAAGAGGAGCGAAGCGTACTTAAGGTACGCGAGCGACGATTGAGCGGCAAGGTGCGGTGCTTTGGTCCCCTTAGACCAACTTGCCAAGACAGTGATCAATCATGTGTTGGATCATCTGTGCCTCAAAACCTGCGTAGTCGCGGCGGCACTCCTTCATCTTGCCGTCGACGATCTGGTCAAAGGCAACCTTGCACTTGATATAGCGCGTGGACTTGGTGATCTCGTCGTGCGTCAGGCAGCTCTCCTCCATCTTGCTGGCGCCCAGGCCAAACACCAGACGGGGGTTGTAGAGCACGTGGGGCTCGCCGGCATCGTCCAGATAGACGCAGACCTTCTTGGTGACGCCAATCTGGTTGGCGGCAAGGCAGCCGGCATCCTCGAGCGACTTAATGGTATCGATCAGGTCCTGTGCGACCGACTCGTCCTCGACAGTCGCAACCTCGCAGCGCTGGGACAGGATGACCTCGTCGCGGCAGAGCTCTTTAATCATACGTTCCTCCAAAGAGTTCGTTGTAACCGCTTAAGTATACGGTACCTACACATTTTCATACGAAAAATACCGCACGTCTGCCCCCAAAGCGCCGAACATCAACATGCGAGGAACACTAACTATAAAAAGGCGATATAGTAAGGAAGTTCGTGTCAATCGGCCTAAACTCGGGGCCGAACAAGGAAAGGGTATGCATGGACGAACTTTTTCACGTCAGTGAGCGCAAGTCCACAATCGGGACCGAACTTCGCGCTGGACTGACAACATTCCTGGCGATGGCCTACATCATCGCCGTCAACCCCGCGGTGCTCTCGGGCGCCGGCATCGATGCGGGAGCGCTCGCCTGCGCCACTTGTCTGGGCGCCGGCATCATGACCATCTGCATGGGCATCTTCGCCAACCGCCCGCTCGCCTGCGCGTCGGGTCTGGGCATCAACGCCATGATTGCGGGCATCACCACCACCATGTGCGGCGGTGACTGGCACGTGGCCATGAGCGTTATCTTCCTCGAGGGTGTCGTCATCTTGCTGCTCGTCCTTTGCGGCCTGCGCGAGGCCATTATGGACGCCATCCCCGTGGTCCTGCGCCACGCCATCTCGGTTGGTCTGGGCATGTTCATCGCCATGATCGGCCTGTGCGATGCCGGCATCATCACCGCTGGCGCCGGTACGCTTGTCGGCCTGGGCGACATCACCTCCCCCACCTTTATCGTCGGCATCATCTCCATCGTCGTGACGGTTGCCCTGGCTTCCCGCAACGTGCCGGGCTCGCTGCTCATCGGCATCATCGTCGCCGTTATCGCCGGTATCCCGCTGGGCGTCACCCATGCGCCCGAGGGCCTTATCGCCCCGCTCGACTTCTCGACCTTTGGCGCCCCGTTTGCCAGCACCGCCGACGGCAACATGGCCATCGTGAAGGTTCTGACCGACCCGATGCTGCTCGTCGTTGCCTTCTCGCTGCTCATGAGTGACTTCTTCGACACCATGGGCACCGCGATGGCCGTCGCCAAGCAGGGCGAGTTCCTAACCGAGGACGGCAATGTCGAGGACATCCGCCCCATCCTGGTCGTTGACTCCGTGGCCGCCGCTGCCGGTGGCTTTATGGGCGTCTCCTCCATCACCACCTTCGTCGAGTCCACCTCCGGCGCTGCCGACGGTGGCCGCACGGGCCTCACCTCCGTCACCACCGGCGTGTTGTTCATCCTCGCCGCGTTCTTCTCCCCCGTCGTCTCCATCGTTTCCAGTGCCGCCACCTGCGGCGCCCTGGTCTACGTCGGCTACCTCATGATGAGCGAGGTCTCCGAGATCGACTGGTCCGACGTGTCGCAGGGCTTCCCGGCGTTCATGATTGTCGCCGGCGTGCCCTTCACCTACTCCATCTCTGCCGGTATTGGCCTGGGCTTTATCGCCTACGTGGTCGTCGCGCTCTTTAAGGGCGAGGCCTCCAAGATCAAGCCGCTCATGTGGATCGCAGCCCTTGCCTTCCTCGTCTACTTCTTCGTGGCGTAACGGCATAGTCTGCTAACGCAAAACAACAAGGCGCGGAGTCGCATCGAACGGCTCCGCGCCTTTCTTTTAGCGTCTGTCCCCGTGCCGGCGTGCGACAATTGAGGCTGTCAATATCACAACACCGAGAGAAGCCTGCCTTGGAAGCACATCATAAGCAGATAACCGTTTATTCAGAGTGTGTGGAAGGCGCGCCCGTCATCTACCTCCCCGTTGCCATGGGCGACGGTAGTGAAGTCTACAAGCGCTGCCGAGAGCTCGACTGCCCGCCGTTCGCCCTTGTCGCCATTGGAGGGCTCGATTGGAATCGCGAGCTGAGCCCCTGGGCATGCGACGGAGCTATACGAGATGCCGAGCCCTTTGGCGGACAGGCTGCTGGTTTTCTTGACGAGTTGTTGAAGCAGATAATCCCCCAGGCCGAATCATCGCTCCCGCAACCGCCCTCCTGGCGCGGCGTTGCCGGCTACTCGTTGGCGGGTCTTTTTGCACTGTGGGCACTTTGGCAAACAGATGTCTTTGAGCGCGCGGCGAGTGCATCGGGGTCGCTGTGGTTCCCCGGCTTTATCGACTACGCGCGCGAGCGCACGATGACAGCTACGCCCGACGCCGCCTATCTGTCGCTCGGTAAAAAGGAAACCAAGACGCCCAACCGCATGATGCGGCACGTACTCGACGATACGCGCGCGATGGAAGAGCTGTTTATCGAACGCGACATTCCAACAACGCTGGAGCTCAACCCCGGCAATCACTTTGCCCAAACTGACCTGCGCATGGCGCGCGGCATCCACTGGATACTGACGCATTAAAAATGGTGCCCACGCGCATATACGCATGGGCACCATATCTTGTTTTAGCTGAACGCAGCTGCTACTTAGCAGCCTCCTCAAGCTCAGAAGTATCGAACTCAAAATCATTGCCGGGCAGAATCGCATTGAGCACGATACCCACCAGCGAGCCCACGGCAAGACCGGAAAGCGAAATCGTCACGCCACCCAGCTCCAGTACGATGGCGCCAGCGGTGCTGTACGCAATACCGAGCGAAAGCACAAGCACCAGAGCGGCCACCAGCACGTTGCGGTTGTTCTGGAAATCGACCTGGTTCTCGATGAGGTTACGGACGCCCACAGCGCTGATCATGCCGTAGAGCACGAGCGACACGCCGCCGATAACGCATGCCGGCATGGCTGCGATGACCGCAGCGAACTTGGGGCAGAACGAAAGCACGATGGCACAACACGCGGCAATGCGGATCACGCGCGGGTCGAACACGCGCGTCAGGGCGAGCACGCCGGTGTTCTCGCCATAGGTGGTGTTGGCCGGAGCGCCAAAGAGCGAAGCCAGAATCGTGGCAAAGCCGTCACCGAGCAGCGTGCGATGCAGACCAGGATCGGCGATGTAGTTACGCTCGCAAGTGGAGCCGATAGCCGAGATGTCACCGATATGCTCGATCATGGTCGCAAAGGCCAGCGGCATAATGGTGATGATGGCCGTCGTGGCAAGGCCGCTATCGAACACGGTGTTGTCCCACACGATGGGCAGACCGACCCACGGAGCGGCGGCAACGCCCGAAAAATCGACCTCACCCAACGCAGCCGCGACGGCATAGCTCACCACGACGCCCAGCAGGATCGGCACGATCTTGACCATGCCGCGGCCCCAAATATTGCATACGACAATGACGGCCACAGCGACAACGGCAACAAGCCAATTGGTCTGGCAGTTGGCGATAGCAGAGCTTGCCAAGATCAGGCCGATGGAAATGACGATGGGGCCGGTCACCACCGGCGGAAAGAAGCGCATAACGCGCTTGGCGCCAAAGGCGCGGAACAGCGCTGCCAGCACCGGATAGAGCAGACCGGCGCAGGCAACGCCCAGGCAGGCGTAGGGCAAAAGCTCGGCCTCGCCGTTGGGCGCAATTGCGGCATAACCGGCAATAAAGGCAAACGATGAGCCCAAAAATGCCGGCACCTTACCGCGCGATAGGAAGTGGAACAGCAGCGTGCCCAAGCCGGCAAACAAAAGCGTTGCCGACACCGAGAGACCGGTGAGCACGGGCACCAGCACCGTGGCGCCAAACATGGCAAACAGGTGCTGCAGACCGAGCAGGAACATGCGCGGGCGGCCGAGCGACGATGCGTCGTAGATGGCATCGCTAACGGCGGGCGTCGAGAACTGGGACATTGATGTCCTTTCGAATGGAAGGGCGATCGGGCATATCGGATAACCTGCCCGAACGATACGATCCGAACCATTGTACGCGATACGCAGCGCCTCGCACGCGCCGCCGCCTGCGAACGGCATCGTTATTTCCAGACACGCTCCACAATACGCTTGACCAGCGCAATCTTTGCCCACTGCTCGTCCTCGGTCAGCTTGTTGCCAATCTCGCAGCTGGCAAAGCCACACTGCGGAGACAGATACAGGTTCTCGAGCGGCACGTACTTTACCGCCTCGCGGATGCGCTCGACGATGGCGTCTTCGTTCTCGAGCTCTGCCGCCTTGGTGGTCACCAGGCCCAACACGACCTTCTTGCCGGGGGTAACGTACTTGAGCGGCTCAAAGCCACCGGCACGCGGCGTATCGAACTCAAGATAGAACGCATCGACGTTCTCGTGTGCGAACAGGTACGGCGCGATGGGGCCATAGCCGCCCTCAAAAGCATAGGTAGAGTGGTAGTTGCCGCGGCACACGTGCGTGTTAATGACAAGGTCATCGGGCTTGCCCTCGATTGCGGCGTTGTTGAGCGCCACGCCCAGCTCGCTCACCTTTTGCAGGTCAACCGGGCTCATACCGGTCTTGGACACAAAGTCGGCATCGCAATAGATGCCCCAGGTGCAGTCATCAAATTGAATGTTGCGGCAGCCTGCGGCATACAGGTCGGCAATAACGGTGCGGTATGCTGCGGCGATGGCATCGGCGAGATCTTCGTCGGTCTTGTAGACGGCGCGCAGGCTCTCCTGCTGGCCATCGCAGCGGTCGAGCGTGACTTCGGAGAACGTCTGGATCGGCGCCGGAATGGTCTGTCGCGCGACCTGACCCCCCTCGAGCGCCTTGACAAATTTGAAGTGCTCGACGAACGGATGATTCTCGCCGCTAATGGGACCGGTTACCACGGCGGTGTCGGCGGTAGTCTCCTCATCGTGGAACATATAGCCTGTACGCGAGGTGCGACGCTCGACGCCGTTCAGCCCCCACATAAAATCGAGGTGCCAGTAGCTGCGGCGAAACTCGCCATCGGTGATGACCTGCAGGCCGGCGGCCTTTTGCCTTGCCACCAAATCGCGGATGGCATCGTCCTCGACGGCCTTAAGCCCCTCGGCATCAAGCGTGCCTGCCGTATAGGCAGCACGAGCGTCCTTTACGGCCTGCGGACGAAGAAAGCTGCCGACGATATCGGCGCGAAACGGTGCGTTCGGTTGAATCGAAGTGCTCATAGATATCTCCCTTTTGCATTGGTTGCTTTACCGGGACAGAGTATGAGCGTTCATATGGCCATCGTAAAATATACGTTTATAACAGTTTGATATAGATGCTTCCTATGTCACTCTGGACTGCCATAAAGGGACTTGAACCGTGGGGAACACAGCAGCCTAGATATGCTGACGAATCGCGTCGATATAGGCCCGACCGTAGCGCGTGAGCGTCGTGTTCTTGCGCGTGATAATGCCAATCTCCATGTACTCGTCCACGTCGAGCGGAATCGAGATAATGCCGGGGCCGTTGAGCTCGTGGCTAATCACGCCCGAACACACCGTGTAGCCGTTGAGACCCATGACCAGGTTGAACAACGTCGCGCGGTCGCGCACGCGGATATTCTTGCGACGCTCAAACGTCGAGGTCAGCTCCTCGGAATAGTAAAACGAGTTGTAGCTGCCCTGCTCGTAGGACAGGAACGGGTAGTCTTCCAGATCCTCGAGCGTCACGCTGGAGCGGTCCGCCAGCGGATGGTCGGCACAGACGAAGATATGAGGCGTGGCACAGAAGAGCCCTTCGAACACGAGCTCGTTGGCCGCCAGCATGCGCTCGATGACCTCGCGGTTGTGCTCGGACAGATATAGGATGCCCAGTTCGCTTTTCATATGCGCGACGTCCTCGATAATCTCGTGAGTCTGCTCCTCGCGCAGGGTAAAGTCGTAGCGCGCGGCATCGAACTCACGGATCACATCGACAAACGCGTTGACGGCAAAGGAGTAATGCTGGCAGCTCACGCTAAAATGCGGCACCTGCTCGGATGCTCCTTTGTACTTACCCTCGAGCAGATCAGCCTGATCGAGCACCTGGCGCGCATAGCCCAAGAAGGTCTCGCCCTCCTCGGACACAATGACGCCCTTGTTGGTGCGCTCAAAGATATGCACGCCCATCTCGTTTTCGAGATCGCGAATCGACGCGGTAATCGAAGGCTGCGACACATAGAGGCGACGCGAGGCCTCGGTGATGCTGCCACATTCGGCAACCTTTACAACGTACCTGAGCTGCTGAAGCTTCATGGCTTTCTCCCTAGACGTTCGCGATGCCGAAGTCTGCCGCGTTCATCTGACGCATAAATGACGGCATCTCACCCGTCGCGGCGCAGGCGGCAATCTGATGCAGCGCTGCGGCAACCGCATCATCTGCCGCAGCGCCGATATGCCAGCGTGCGGCAGCCGTGACGGCCTCGTTGGCATTGGCGACCGCAACGGAGTTGGGAACGGCATCGATCATGGGCAGGTCGTTATCGGAATCGCCAAATACGGCCACCTCGTCGGGCGTTAGGCCCAAAGCGCGCGCCAGCTCCAGCGCAGCGCAGCCCTTGTCCCAACCAGCCGGAAGGATGTCGAACAGGCGCACACGGTTGTTGGGAAACACAAGCGAGAGCTCCGGCACCTCGGCGGCAACGTGCTCGCGTAGCTCCGCGAGTTCCTCACGCGAACGGGCGCTCCAGATATTCGCCTTGAACACCGGCGCATCATCGACGACAGGGCGGCACGGGGCCTCTTCGCCCTTGAGCCACGCATTGCCGCCCGATTCCATAGCGCGGCGCACACGCTCGGCATCACGTGTCACGCAATAGGCATCGTTATCCCAAAAGCCATCACCCAAGCTGTATACCTTCAGATAGGTATCGTCGGTTTCTTCTTCCAGATAGGCGGCCAAGCGCATAAGCGCATCGTTATCGGTCGCACGCGAGGCGACCACTTCGCCATCGACAAACATGACCTGGCCGTTGCAGAATGCACCGGTCGAAAAACACTCGGAATGATTTTTAAACATCCAGCCCATCGCAGACGGTTGGCGACCCGAAACCGGACCAAAGTGCAGACCCGCCGCCTGCATGGCATGAATGCCCTCGATGGCATAGTCGCTGGCGCCGTCATGCCCGGCCGGAATCAGCGTATCGTCCATATCGGTCAGCACGAGTTTGATCATAAGGTCCCCCAGTCGTTTTCATCCTAACCATTGTACCGATGCGCTAGTATAGGGAACAACAGATTCGATGCGGGAGTGCCGGCGGTGCAAACCACAAGGCTGAGAGGGCATGGGGCCCAATCCTTTGAACCTGTCAGTTAATGCTGGCGTAGGGAGCATGCCGCCTTTTTAGGGGCGCTGTCTATGCACAGCGCCCCTTTTCTATGCCAAGGAGGCATGTGCAGTGATCGATTCGGAACAGCTTAAGCAAAACGTGGTCAAGGCCGTGGAGGAGATTCGTGCCACCAATCCCATGGCCGGCTCCATCACCAACACGGTAACGATTGACTTTGTCGCCAACGCGCAGCTCGCCGTGGGCGGTTCGGCCGCCATGGTCTATCTGCCCGACGAGGGCGAGGCACTCGTTGCCGGCGGCGGCGCCATCTATCTGAACATGGGCACGCTCTTCCCCATCTACGAGCAGACGATTCCCCGCGCGGCCAAGGCGGCACATGACGCCGGCAAGCCCTGGGTGCTCGATCCGGTGGGCCTGGGCATCGGCAGCCTGCGCACCCAACTGGTAAACGAACTCAAGCAGTACAAGCCCGCCATCGTGCGCGGCAATGCCTCCGAGATTATCGCGCTCGCCGGTCTGTGGGGCCTTGAGGGCGAAGCGGCCGATCTGAGCCGCGTGCGTGGCGTCGATACCACCGACACGGTAGACGCCGCCCGTGATGCCGCCGTGGCGCTCGCCCGCTACACCGGCGGCGCCGTAGTGGTCTCGGGCGAAGTCGACCTGATTACCGACGGCACGACCGTTGCCAAGTCCCACGGCGGCAGCCCACTCATGTCCAAGATCACCGGCTGCGGCTGTTCGCAGGGCGGCGTGCTGGCCGTGTACGCCTGCGCCACCGACCCGTTTACGGCGGCCATCTGCGGCACCGCCGTCTACAACGTTGCCGGCACGCGTGCCGCCGCCGTCGCCGATGCCCCGGCAAGCTTTAAGGTCGCCTTTATCGACGAGCTCTACCGCGCAACCGCCCAGGACATTGCCGATAACCAACTCGAGCTCGAGGAGGCATAAGCCATGTCCAAGCCCGCAACCAATGCCGGCATGAACACACTCGTCGCTGTGGCCATCGCCCCGTGCGGCACCGGCGACGAGCTATCTGCCGAAGTCGCCGAGGTCGTACACGTCATTCGCGAGAGCGGCCTTCCCAACCGCACCACCTCGATGTTCACCGAGATCGAGGGCGACTGGGACGAGGTCATGCAGGTCGTGCGCGACGCGACCTTCGTGTTGGCGAGCAAGGGCATCCGCACCGAAGTCGTGCTCAAAGCCGATATTCGACCCGGATTTACCGACACCATGACCGGCAAACTCGAGCGCATGGAAGCGCAGATCAAAAAGCAGGAGGAAGCACGATGAGCATCCGCGACAACCTTGATATCTCGGCCTACCTGGTACTCGGCCCCGAAAACACCCTCGGACGCCCCGTGAGCGATGTGGTGACCCAGGCGCTCGATGCCGGCTTTACCTGCATCCAGGTGCGCTCCAAGGTGGCAAGTGCCCGCGAGATCATCGCACTGACGGGCGATGCCGCACAGGCCATCGCTCAGGCCGGCAAAACCGGACAGGTCGCTCTGCTGATCGATGACCGTCTTGACTGCGTACTCGCCGCACGCGAGCAGGGCATCGCTGTCGACGGCGTGCATGTTGGCCAGAGCGACATCCCCGTCGAGGTCTGCCGCAAACTTTTGGGCCCAGATGCCATCGTGGGCCTTTCGGCCCGCTGCGAGGAGATGCTCGAGTACGTCAAGACCGCCGACATGAGCCTGGTCGATTACCTGGGCGTAGGCCCGCTCCACGAGACCGAGACCAAGCGCGACTGCGGACGTGCTGCCGACGGCTCCATCATCACCAAGAGCTTTGAGGACCTGGCTGCCCTCCATGCGGCAAGCCCCGTGCCCATCGTGGTGGGCGGCGGCGTCAAAACGGCCGATCTTCCGCAGCTCAAGACCACCGGCGTCGACGGCTTCTTTGTGGTGAGCGCCGTCTGCAGTGCCGACGACCCCTACGCCGCAGCCAAGGAGCTCGTCGATACCTGGCAGCAGGCATAGGCCCATGCCAAGCAGCTGCTCCGCAGCCCCATATCTTCAATAGCGGAAAGCGCATCCCAGTTTGGACGTCCATTTTGGGATGCGCTTTCCGCCGTGGCCCCTACCCCGCCAGATACGCTTCCAGCGCCGGCAGCGTCGCCTCCGCATCGCGACGGCCGATCTGA
>ENA-OWPF01001712-OWPF01001712.1-human-gut-metagenome-genome-assembly--contig:-NODE-1712-length-18225-cov-3.942212_pt1 | contig 18225 bp, 22 predicted proteins | sample MGYA00248261_ERZ651840 | MGnify/ENA primary metagenome ERZ651840 (study PRJEB26924, sample SAMEA4378268) | human gut metagenome | biome: human gut; feature: human-associated habitat; material: faeces... | reverse complement strand
TGTTAATTGATTATGAATTTCATTCCGACACCTACCTGCATGTGGAACTTACCTATATCCGAGCCGAACAACACCTTTTCCCTTGCGTTCAGGAGCAGAGCCCCCGGTCGGTCAGGTAGGTTTCCTGTTCCAACGTCAGCGCACCGCCGTAAATGAAGCAATCCTTATCCAACAGCGTAGAGCCGTCCGGCAGCAGTTTTTCATTCCGGTTGCTCGTTTCATGCCCGGCGAGTGCCGACAGTACCAGTGAGAGGAAAAAGCTCTTTCGCCTGTCCGAAAGGAATTTCAGGTAATAGCTGCCCTCTGCGGTGAACTGCTCGACTAGTATTTCCATGTCCTTGTAGTCATATTTCTTGTGCAGGTATTCTCCGCCAATCACCCAGCGGTTGGCATTCTTGGTGTAAACGCTGTATGCCGCCCCGTTTCTATTATAAAAAGAACCGGAATAACGGTTGGATAAACATTGTAAATCCATTCCGGGCAAGCCTTGTATTGGGTACGCCCGGTTCGGGAAAGTCGTATGCCGTGGTAAACTCGTACATAAAACAGCAAGTAGATAAAGGCTTTGCACTCTATCTGTATGACTACAAATTTTCCGATTTATCATAAGTCGCTTATAGTCATGTATTTAACCATTTAAACGGGTATAAGGTAAAGCCGAAGTTTTATATTATCAATTTTGATACCCCATTGAAAAGCCACCTATGTAACCCGATAAATGCGGCTTTCATGTCGGATATTGCGGATGCTTACGAAGCCAGTTATACGATAATGCTTAACTTGAACCGTAGCTGGATTGCGAAGCAGGGCGACTTTTTTTGTGGAAAGTCCCATCATCCTGCTTGCTGCCATCATTTGGTTTTTGCGTATTTACAAGGGCGGGCAGTTTTGTACGTTCCCGCACGCAATCGTGTTCCTGAATAAGAAATACGCCGATATTTTTACCATCCTGCGCAGTTATCCCGAACTGGAAAACTATTTAAGTCCGTTCGTGGATGCTTGGGAGTCCGATGCACAAGAGCAGTTGCAGGGGCAAATCGTATCGGCAAATATTCCGCTTTCCCGTATGATAAGCCCGGCACTGTACTGGGTAATGACAGGTGATGATTTTTCGCTGGATATAAACAATCCGGCAGAACCTAAAGTGCTGGTAGTGGGTAACAATCCCGACCGTCAGAACATTTATTCTGCCGCTTGGGGATTGTATAACAGCCGTATCGTGAAGTTGATAAACAAGAAAGGGCAGCTTAAAAGTTCGGTAATCATAGACGAGTTGCCGACCACCTATTTTCGGGGATTGGACAACCTGATAGCCACTGCAAGGTCGAATAAGGTTGTCGTACTTTTGGGTTTTCAGGATTACAGCCAATTAACAAGGGATTACGGCGACAAGGAAAGTTGGGTAATCCAAAATACGGTCGGTAATATTTTCAGCGGTCAAACAGTAGGCGAAACGGCGAAAATACTTAATGAACGTTTCGGAAAGGTGCTTTAAAAACGGCAGAGTATGACTATTAACCAACGGGAGAAATCAACATCCATCAGCACCCAAATGAACAGCCTGATACCTGCCAGCAATATAGCCAACTTCACGCAAGGAATGTTCGTGGGTGCGGTAGTGGACAATTTCGATGAACGGATAGAGCAGAAGATTTTCCATTTTGAAATCGTGGTAGACAACGAAAAGGTGAAGCAAGAAACCGCCCGGTACGTCAAGCTACCGCAGATAATCGACTTCACGGACGAACACGGCAACGACCGTATGCAGGAAGAAATACAAGCCAACTACGACCGCATCCGCCAAGAAGTCCGCCAAATCGTCGATGATGAAATCACCCGCATCAAGAATGACCCGGAGTTGCAGCATTTAATTAAGGAAGAAGAGTAAAAACAACACACCCCAATTCTCGGTTGGAGGATTGGGGTGTTAATTTCTGCAACTACTGATAGCGAAAATTATATGGGAATTTTTATTCATTGATAGGGATAACATTTTTTAATCCCCAAGTATACCACAATTGGCTAAAAAAGCATTGAAATAATTCTTCGGCACTTTGCCTTTCCCAAGGAGCGAAGAAACATTTTTCATCTTTTGAAGTTAAGTCTTCAATTCCATTTCTTTCAAAATCCTTTTTGCACCAATCAATTAGTTTGCATCTATATACATTATGAACAATAGCATTTTCTCTAAATATGGAGTATATCTGATTGATAATATTGAAAATAGGAGGTATTACATCATAATTAACATTATTATTACGAATATACGTTAGAACGCTATCACTATTCATAATAACAGGACATCCTATTTCTTCTAATGCACACCTTAGAGTCTGATTGTTGCGTATATCTTTCCCTCTTGCTATCTCAATCATATAATACCTGTTTTCATTCCGAAGTTTATGTGCAGAATCAAACATTTGTGTTACCCACCTTTTCATATTGTCATAATTTTGAGTAGTAAAATATCCAAGCATTTGTTCTTTAGCTTCCTCGCAAAAACGACAATATAATTCCTGTAATGTTTTCCCTTTCGTTCCAGATAAGTCCAGAATATCTACACTCGTTACGAAATCAAATATATCTTCGGGTGTTTTATCTTGATACTTATCCTTTAATTTAATCAGACTATTATATAGAGCCAATCCGGGGAAAGAGTGCATTAAACAAGCGTCACATATTGCAATAACCCTAATAGGGTCAGAAGAAAAACCGGGAGCAAGAAAATCACATATATAATTAACTACTTCATACGGAAAATTATTTGGTTTGGGTATGACATCTTTATAAAGTACGTTCTCTATTAAATATGCCATCGATTCAGAAATAGCATATTCCCCTACATTATATTCATATTCTTTGCCATTACCTCCTCTCAATTTAAAAACAAGAATTAATGGTACAATATATTCTTTCCCATCGATTATAGTGCCACCGTTTTGCAGATAAACATCTATTGTTTCACTCCAAGAAATAGAGTTTCTGAATTCATCTTCGAGTTTGCCATTACCCAAGCAAATCTGACGAAGTTGTGCATTAGGGTATAGCATAAATCCGTCTTTCTGAGTTGGAATGCAGGGAACTTTTAGATTGCCTTTCTTTGTAATATTTGTAGCCCATTTCATATAATCAACAACTACTCCTATATTGGCAACTCCTGATACAGTTGTCAAGTCCTGCAATAAGTGTATATACTCATGAATAAATAAGGCTTCAGCTCTTTCTGATAAACGCTTACCCTCAATGAGTGTTTCGTAATTTTCCGTAGAATCAATGTACATTGATAAGAAAGAAGGACAATAATACCCTCCTTTTGCTTCGCGAACATATCTTTTCATTTATCGTATCTTTTGGAAATTATCTAATCTTCTATGGCAATATGAAACCATAGATAATATTTCAAGTGCATCTTGCTCTGATACTGTCCAACTAATCTTAGGCTCGTGGGCTTCCGGATTGCGAAACATTCCACATAATCCTTTTAAGATATTGCAAAATCCGGCATGCTCCTCCTTTTCAGATTTTGACTGATAATTATTGATGATTAGTACAGGGTTACTGCTAAAAACATATTCAATTAATTTATTGCCATCTTCATTATGTAATGATAATTCTCTGATTCTGTCGAACAGCCCTTTATTTGCTTCAAAAACAGCATGGAAATAGTTATTGTCTAATAGTTCTGCTTTGCAATATTTAAAGATAGCAGCATGAGCATTACGACTTTCCAGTGTAGTTTTTAGATTGATTGCTTTTTGTTGTGCTTCGGATATAGTATTAGCTTGTTTAGTTTCACTAAACTTCCCAGTTTCATTTAGTTGATAACCAATGAATGCTAACTGCTGATTTATAGCATTTCTTTTTTCAGCAAACTCATATTGGTTATTTACATATTTAGCAGGAGCTAATGCAAATCCAATGAATCTCAAAATTTCATTAGAACAACCATTTTTGTTTTGATAATTGGCAAATGCACTATATATCCTCTTCCATTTTGTATTTTGAGAATCAATATCTTCTATCTGACATTGAGTTAAAAGATATTGGATCTCACTCCCTGTTAATCCATTATTAGTATCTCCCAGTATTTTGGATATACCCTCTAAAACAGCTTGTGTAAGGCATTTTCTTCTTGTAGCCATATTCTATTCCTTATTATTTGCTCTGTACTCTTCAAACTGAATTAAGCTTTGAAAAATACTTTCCAAAGTTCCAACAGTTTTTTCTATCGAGGGCATTTTTTGTTTGTCAAAAGCCAGCTTTTTCAAATCGGAGGTGTAAGCCGTCATAATTTCTGGTTTTGTCATCATCTCTTTGGCTGACTTGAAAATTGGTGCATCAGCCAGCGAAAGGTGCGATTTGGAATTTTTGTTCAGTCCATCTTCGACCGTTACCCGGTACATGGCTTCCAAAAAGTCGTCTGACTGCAAATACTCTTGATATTCAGGAATATGGTATAACTGGCACAAATCGTATATATCACGAATGTGTTTTGCCAGCAAATTCACCGAATCATCGTTGTATGATAGTTTTACGAGCCGTGAAATTTTATCACAAATGGTTTTTCTTGGATTGACACAAAGTACATCGAACCCTTCCAATTCATATTTTTGAATTAAATCTTGCCGTTCTATGTTTTCGAGAAAAGCCGTAATAATTGGTTTTATAGTACGACTGTCAGCAGGATAATACATTTGTTCCTTGTCAGTCAAATCGCAAGACTTTATTTCAACTTCTAAATTTTCTTTCAACCCCACACCTTGAAAAACGTTCTCATACGAAAAGAACAGTTTGCGGAAATTTCCACCCGTTTCCGACAACTCTTCACGATATATGTCAGCATTCTGTTCGATAACGAATTTGGATAGCTTTTTATTCAATGTTTTTTCCGCTTGTTTGGATGCCGTTACATCTCCTGTGAAAATGAACAAGTCCAAATCCTCCGAAAACCGTTCTATCAAGCCATAGGCTTTTGATAAAGACGTTCCACCTTTGAAAAATACCTTTCCCTTGTATTCGGACAAAGCAATTTCTTTGAGTATTTTACATACCCAATAATCCTTTTCGATATGCGATTGCTCATAACCGAAATGGTCTGCTGCTAATGCGATTAGCTCTTTGAATATCTCCTTATCCGAATGTAAAGCCATAATTTCTATGCTGTTTTATAACTCAAATTAAATCGTGTGGTCGGTAGAATTGTGCTGGCAATTTCCCGCTGCAAATCATGTTGTCCAATCTCACCTAATATATCCGATACTATCTTTCGTACACGTGGCGGGTAATCCTTTATCAAAGATATTACATTTATAAGTTCCGGCATTGAAAAACCTTTGAAATATTGATTCTTAATGCGTTCGTATATATCTTGTTCGGTGCTTCCGGGTATATGTTTTATGTCTTTTACGGCATCAAGTACCCGTAGATATGGAATGTTGTTTTTGTTGAGATGAGCCATAGAATAGGCTTTTACACATTCAATATCCAAGTTCTTGAATCGGAAACGGCGTACTGGTTTCGGTGTAGCTACGGTAATGGTGGTCGCCACCTGCTCTGTTAATCCCATCTTATTGTATATGTATGCTCCAGTGATATATCCATCCAACTTTTGGGTAATGTATCGGAACTGTTCATCTTGATATACGGGCAATGAACCTAATCCCAAAGCAGACTTGCGGGGACGAAAATACGCTCCTTTTTCAACTCGCACCAGTACACCTTTCTTGTTCTGCTCTGACAATAATACAGCTACATTTGCCAGCTTGTCGTTGGGAAACGACAAATCCCGGAACGTAAATATACGCCCCGTATCTATCCGCTCAATCTGCTGCAATATTTCTCTTCTAAATGAAACCATAACCTCTATTTTTCTGCAAAGTTAATTTATTATGTTTTTATATGCAAATACATAACAATTATTATGCCGAAAATATTATGTGAGATTTATTCAGGCTAATTCTCTTGCCAGTGGCGAGAGTTTTTTGTTTAGCAAATTTCTCTCATCACTGCTGAGAGTTTTGTAAAATAACTTCACACAGACTTCTGCGGACACGCTGGTACACCTGCAGACACCCTGCCGCAAATCTTCAATATATAGCATACTTAGTCTGTAATTTTGGATAGGATTATTCCCGTAACCACTAAAATTCCAAAAGATTATGGATGCAAACAATTTGAATCCGTCTACAACGGACGGAAAGAAAACAGATGTACTGCTTGCCTTGAACAAGCAAACCAACAAAGTAAATGCAGTTAAAGGCATCGACGAGGACGGCAAGTTACATACTGTTCCGCCCACTCAAAACCACAGCAGCGATTTTATGCGTGTAGACAAGAACAGCGACCTATTTCCCGACTTCTTTTCTAACTTCTTTCGCAAGCTGAAAGAGATAGAGGGCTTCGGGTTTTTCAAAAGCGATGCTTCACAGGTAGAAGAAAACGCCAAAACCATTCAGGGCAATGCCGAGAAACCGACACCGGAGGGCGGCAAGTTGTCCGATATGCTGAAAGTCGAAAAGCCGGACTTCAACGAGTTGCTGAAAAACAACTACCACATCGACCCGGCAAAAATCGACTGGGAGAGCCTGAACAAAATTGGCATTACCCAAGAGCAATTAGAGAAGTCGGGCAACTTGAATCCCATGCTTCGGGGCTACAAATCACCCTTCACATTCAAAATGTTGGGACAGGCAGACCAATGAGCTGGAGTATATGCGAGCGGACAAAATGAACCTACCAAATGAAATTTGCGGTGCGAAATTCACCGACAAGCACAAAGAAGAACTACTTGCTGGTCGCCCCGTTATGGTTTCACAAAAAGGCGACGAATTTTCTGCCCTACTCCAAATTAGTGCAGTGAAACGAGGTATTGAGTTTCTCCCCAAAGAAGCAGGATTAAATCAACAACAGAGCAACCGACAATTCCAATGGATGGACGAAAACGGTAATATTAATGCCCCCAAGACCATTGGCGGGGTCAGTTTCTCCGCTCAGTCTTGTGAGAAGTGGGGACAACAGCCGGAAGCCATTGCAGTATTGCAAAGGGTAAAAGCTACCGGACAGCTTACGGTAAAATCTGTTGAAAGAAAAGTAACGAGCCAAGAACCGCCGCTTTTGTATGATCTTACCACTTTACAAAAGGAAGCCAATAGTAAACTGAACTTTTCGGCAGATAAAACGCTTTCCATAGCCCAAAGTCTTTATGAAAAGAAAGTGATGTATAAACGGGGGGATGGGTATCTAATATTTACAATGATTTTATGGTTCCGGAGGATATAAATTGTAAATATATTTCTACCTTTACCGCTGTAAACAACGTGAGTTCATTCAGATCATTCTCTTCTGTGTATTTTTTTCGGAGTTTTAGCTCTGATTCTTTTCATTGTAGAACTAGACCGGTATAAGCTTTCTTTGTTCGGCGAATAAATGCCCCGATAGGTTCATGGTATGAATTAAAAAAAGGGGATATGTCAAATTTCAATGATTATGTAGATATGAGATCATTTTTTATTGGTAAATATGAAATTAAATTACCTATTATTCAAGGAGGTATGGGTGTTGGTGTATCGTTAAGCGGTTTGGCCTCTGCAGTTGCTAATGAAGGCGGGGTCGGAGTTATTTCGGCTGCCGGCTTGGGGTTACTTTATCCGCAATTCGGGGGAAATTATCTGGAGAAATGTATTTTGGGACTAAAAGAGGAAATTCATAAAGCCCGGGAAAAAACACAGGGGATAATAGGAGTTAATATTATGGTTGCCCTTTCTAATTTTTCCGATATGGTGCGGACGGCTATTGCCGAAAAAGCGGATATTATCTTTGCCGGTGCCGGCCTTCCCCTCAATTTGCCCTCGTTTCTGAATAAAGACAGTAAAACGATGCTGGTTCCTATTGTTTCTTCTTCGCGGGCAGCACAGGTGATTTGTGAAAAATGGGAAAACAATTACCATTATCTTCCGGATGCGCTTGTCGTGGAGGGACCTAAGGCTGGAGGACATCTCGGTTTTAAAAGCGAACAGATTGAAGACGAGCATTATTCGCTTGAACATCTTATACCTGAAGTGGTTGAAGTCGCTAAAACCTATGCCGGCAGAAAAAATATTCCGGTTATTGCAGCCGGAGGGATATCTACACCGGAGGATATTGCAAAATTTATACACTTGGGAGCTTCGGCTATACAGATGGGGTCGGTTTTTGTCCCGACCGAAGAATGTGATGCTTCCATTGAATTTAAGAAAGTATATATTGATTCGGGAGAAAAGGATATTCGTATTATCCAGAGTCCGGTGGGTATGCCCGGACGTGCTTTTGACGGTGAATTTATCCGGAAGGTGGCTGAAGGAAAAGAAAAACCGCGTTCATGTCCGTTTCATTGTATAAAAACATGCGATTATACCAAAAGTCCTTACTGTATCATCAAAGCCCTGTATAATGCGGCGAAAGGAAACATGGCGAAAGGGTATGCTTTCGCGGGGAAAAATGCCTATCTGGCCAGTAAGATAAGTAGTGTAAAAGAAGTTATCGAAAAACTGAAATCCGGTTTTTCTTTGGCTTAATAATGGCGGAAATGCTTTTTTTGCCTTATTTTATTGACAGTGAGTGGTAGTAAAATAACTGACCGTGAAATGGTAAGTACATATTGGATAAGGTTATTGCATATCGGAAAACAGGATTGAATACAATTGTAAATTCTTGACAATTAAGGCTATCTTTTTGTTGTTGAGGTGTTTGCAGATGAATTGAGTCCGGGGTATATCTGATTCTGACATTTCGGATTATTTTATATTTTTTATAAACATATCCTGTTGTGATGCCCGGCTTTTTGCTAAATTCGTTTTATGATAATCAGTGCCAGCCGAAGAACCGATATTCCGGCCTTTTATTCACCGTGGTTTTTTAACCGGATAAAGGAAGGATATGTACTTGTCCCTAATCCGTTTGATGTTCATCGGATCAGCCGGATTAATCTATCGCCAGTTGTGGTGGATTGTATTGTTTTCTGGACGAAGAATCCGGCTCCGATGCTCGATAATCTTGAATTATTGAAAGATTATAAATTCTATTTCCAGTTTACTTTGAATCCTTACGGGAGTGAGCTTGAGAATAATTTGCCCCGGTTTCATAAACGTATCGAAATATTTAAACGGCTTGCCGATAAGATCGGCCGGGAAAGAGTGATTTGGCGTTATGATCCTATTTTAACGAACGGGATCTATACGGTGCAATTTCACCGGGAAAAATTCGCAGAGACAGCGGAATTGCTGAAAGAACATACCGAAAAATGTATGCTCGGATTTATCGATCATTATCGTCATATCCGGTCTGCTATCGGTAAATTCAATATACGTCCTTTATGGTCTGAGGAAATCAGACAAATGGCTGTTTCATTCCGGGAGACAATAGATGCTTATCCTGCGATAACCCTGGAAACCTGTACCTCGAAAGTCGATTTATCGGCTTTCGGAATTTCTGCCGGATTGTGTGTGGATAACAGGCTTGTCGAAAAAATTACGGGATACCCCATTATAGCCCGTAAAGATAAAAACCAGCGTAATATTTGTGCTTGTGTGGAAAGTATAGATATCGGCACTTATGAAACCTGTTTGAACGGATGTATCTATTGTTATGCTATCAAAGGAAATTATGCCACAGCCCGGCGTAATTCGGCAAAACACGATAAAACATCTCCTTTGCTTATCGGTCGGCTGAATGAAGGAGATATCGTCAAAGAACGCGAAGTAAAAAGTCTTCGGACCGATCAACTCTCTCTGTTTTAATTATAAAAATTTAACCGGTAATTTTGGGGGACAATAAGCCAGACTCGGAACAGAGTTTTTATTGTAGATATTTGGAATAATTTTTCATATTTGTTGTATGCTGCTTTCTTGATTAACAGGGGTATGTGAAATATGTATGTGTGTCCCGATTTTTTCAAGATAGGGGATATAAAGAGCACTTTTTTCGTTTTTTGGGAATAGCGGAGAATGTGTTTATAAAAAGCAAAGTATGGTTATTAAGAATACGTCTTTGTTGAATCGTCTATTTATTCTTGTCTCTAACGGAGAATACAAATGAGAAGGAAGTGTCTGAAACTTGTTAGATACTTCCTTTCTGTTTATATCTTTTCGATATTCGTTATACCGGATGGCAATGCTCGGACTCCTGCTGTTGTAAATATTCCAGCCATACTTCCAGCCAGTCGTCTTCTTTATAGTTGATTATTTCCAAAGTTTTATCCTTGTCTTCAAAAGATTTGTTGTATTCTTCAATTTCTTGAAGTTGTTCTTTTTTCCATGTTTCATTTTCGATATACATGTCCCGGTAAAGATAACCGATGACCATGCCTAGAAGTAATGCGATAATTGTTGTACATATTGTTTTCATAATTTGAATATTAATTTAATACGAATGTCATCTCTACTTTTGCACCGTTTCGGGTAAATAACAAATTGTCGGTCAGAGTCATCATCAGATACAAACCTCTGCCTGTTGTTTTCATTAAATTTTCAGGAGTTGTGGGATTCGGAATGTGACTGAAATCAAATCCTTCTCCTTCATCTTCAACTGTTATGATCATTTCCCGGTTATTCATAGCAGCCGTCAATTTTACCGTTTTTTTTGAATCTTTTTTATTTCCGAATAAAATAGCATTGTTTACGGCTTCTATTACCGGAAGCATTATTCTGACCCGTAAATTTTCCTCTATCCCGAATTTATCAATCAGATTTTCAATGAAATCTTCAACTTCCGGAAGATTGTTCAAGTCTGAAAATATCGTAAGCTCTGATTTACTCATTTGATCATATTTTAATTGTATATCTTATCTCTGGTTATCTAAATTTTACATATAAATTAAAAATATGGGACAATTGCACCACCTATCGTATACAAAATATTTTTTCATTCGTAACTCAATTTATAACTATGAGAACTAAGATAGAGTTAGACATAATTGCTCGGGTGAAGAAAATGAGAGAAGTGCACGGATATACACAAGAAGCTTTATCTTATGCTCTTGGGTTTGAGCGTACATTTATCAATAAGTACGAGCGAGGGCTTAGGTGTTATAATTACAATCATTTAAATGCCTTAGCTAAGATATTCAAATGCTCTCCTCGTGATTTCCTTCCCGAAAATCCTATATAAAAATCATTACTATAAATCAATTCAGTTGGAGAAATACGTGCAAAGGGCGCGAATTATATCCTCTATTTCGCGAGTACCGTAGGTATCGCCAAACACCAGTCTCTGCCCGCTCATAGATTCAATAGTTCACGCCCCATAGGGGAGTTAAACTATTTTGTTAAATCATCTGGCAGAGAAAAAAATTTGGCGATTTTACGATACTAGATTATAAACAAAAAGTTTTAACTCTTTAATTTTTATATTTAATATTTATTCTATTTCTGTTTCTTTTTCTTATTTTTAATATTGATTACATTATGCAAAATTAAAATAACTAAGTCTATTTGCAAATATAATCTTCTTATTTTAGTATAATATATATATGTTATGTTGTTTTTAAAGGAAGATTATTGGAATTGATAATGTGCTTTACGCTTCTGAAAGAGAGATATATGGACTAATCGGTTGATCGTGTAGAGAAAGATGATTTTACTAGATACAAAAAAAGTATTTGATATGTTATGAGACACATCAGATACTTTTTATGGCAGAAAATAAACAATTTAAAGTGGTAATTATTGAGGAACAATTTTAGTTTCCTCTTGGCGTTGGGTGTAATAAAATATACAGGTTACTTTTTGCAGGTCCGGGTACATATTTAGCCGGATGTATTTATATTGAGGTAATGCCTGCAACAATCTGTTGCGTTCGGCGTCATTGTAATTCCGGTTTATAATCCGGAGAATTGTTGTTTTGTCCGGGAGATCGGAATCACTGACCAATTTACGCAGGCCTGTCCAGTCTTCATTTATCATGTTGACGACAATGTGTTCAGGTGGGAGTAATTTACTTTCCTCTAATTGTTGTTTGATCGATAGGGCTCTTTGACTGGCCAGCCAGGCATTGAAATTCATATTGCCGATAGGTGAGCTGCTTCCGGTAATAACGATTTTATTTAATTTCATATCCGGATTGTTCCGGAGTGAATTTATCAGATCTTTCATAGCTTGCATACGTTCTACATTGCCGACATATTCCGGAGCGTAAAAATCCTGAGCGAGCGGATAGTAAAATTTAAATACAGCCACTTTCTCCGTTGTTATGGTATCTTTGGTGTATTGAATGGCTTCAGGCGTACTAACTAATTCCGGACCGGGGCCTTCGGGAAACCAGATAGCTCCATCTGCCAGGATGAGGGTTGCAGTTTCTTTTTCCCGGTCGCAGGCCTCTAAAATAATATCTGCCTGTAATTTTGACTGTGCCATCCACACTTGAAAGGGAATAGTGTCCGATAGTTCTATTTGCATACTGTCTTTCTCCGCTTTTAGATAAATGGCATTCGGAATCTCCCGGTAGTTACCGTTTAATTCTTCCAGTCTTTTCTCTTGCCGGATATTTTCGCGACCGCTAATGACGAGTGTAGGTAAGTCATAACGGTGTCCGGGTGTCAGAAAATAGGGCCTGTATATCAGCCGGGCGCAAGAATGAATATAATGTGGCGGGATATGCAGAGTATAAGCGATCTTAATCGTATATGGATCGGTTTGCTGATCGACGAATAGCTGCAATTTTTGGGGTGAGACAGTCACTCCCGGACGTTTGTCGGTTAAACGTGCAGCACTGCATAAAGACATAATGCATATAATTCCGAAACATACAGTTATAAACCTGTTCATTTTATCTGGCTTTAAAAAGGTACATAAAACTGATACTTAATTTGGTCGGTCCCCAATAATTACGGTGTCCTGAATCGATAAACCGTCCGCAGTGGTTCCGTAGGTATTTATCGTAGTCCAGATATGCATATCCGACGCCGATTTCTGTTTCCAGATTCCAGTGTTTTCCGATGATCCATTGATAGCCGTATGATACACCGCCGCCTGCAAACCAACCTTCATAGCGGTATTTTTCCAAACCTCCGTTGTATTTTCCTCCATGGGCATGTATGCCGATGAAATGTCCCATAAAACGCCGGCAGGTCCAGTAACGCCATTCGGGTTGTACTGCCCAATGCATGATCTTTTTGTTATCGCTAAAGCGGAAAGGATTGTAGGTCGCTGTTAAATCGAGAGTCTGCCGGGGCGCGAGTGCCATTTCTCCGCCGATATTCAGGGTAGTTGTAGCCCAATAGGCTGCATTGGTCTTTACGGCCCATTTCTGACCGTAAATCATTCCCGAAGTGAAGCAGAACAGTAACACGAGTATCTTTTTCATGTTGTTTTTTAGTTTATGAACCGTTTATTTTCCAGAATGTCCCCTTTTAATACGATGTGGGGGTACTCCATCCTCCGCTGAGTTTCAAATTATCAACGCCGAGTAACGGAAGGTTAAGCGGAACGGAGATGGTAATATTTTTAATCGGGCTGAGAACGAGATTTAAAATCGTATTGAGTATGGGTAATCCTCCTAATATACCGTTAATGTTAGCAATTTCCGTAAGTTGGACGGTGACACTGAGTGAATGGTTACCGTCGGTTTGTTGTGTATATGACTTCAAGCCCAGATCCAAAAGCGAATAGTCGGCCTTGTAACGGCGATTGGCAGGAACATTATAGGATAGCGGATCGTTGATATCGATAAATGCTCCGTTTAATAAAAGCGGACTGTCTACAATTCCGTCGAATACGACTCCACTCAACAAGCCTTTTTTTATTACATTGATTTTTCGTATATCGAATAAGTTGGAAAAACCTTTAATATACAAGCATTTTTGAGCAAAGAAGGTGTTGTTGACAAAATCGTAGCGGAAGTTGTGGAGTCCGGTGTATTTGTCTGTTACGTTCAGGTTGAAATCGATGGTTTTGGGGAAATCGTTGATTGTGACAATGGCCGTATGTGCCTGGCTGAATTCCCAGGGATTGAGCAGTTCTCCCAAAACTCCTAACAGACCGTTTTGATTCTCATTGGCTCCCAGAGTCGTACCGATCTGATTGACCAGTTGTTTTAGGAGACGGTTGTACAGCGTATCCGTAACCGGTTGTATCAGATTGGCAACAATCGGATTGACAATGGCATCGATACCTCCGAGCAGGCCGATCGTAATTCCGTCGACTCTGCTTCCGACGATATTTTTTATTTCTGTTGTCAATAGTCCCTGGGCTGTATTTTGAATGATATTTTTATACCCGATTTGGGTAACGATGTTATTGACCAGTTTGTTTAAAGCATCCTGTGCGTCTACGACATTCCGGTGTACATTCATCATCCCGATGATTCTTTGCAATAGAATATAGGGCGTCGGTGAAACATCTGAAAAAGTAACATTTGCCCAATAATATTCGGAATTATTTCGGAATTCGGCATTGGGTAAGGCTATCCGGGCATTGCTGTAGGTGGTGGTATAATTCAGTAATATATCATTGTAGTTTACTGCAGCAGAAGAGGTGGCATAAGGGAATTGCGTTTTTTCAGTATTCCCTAAAAAAACAGCCCGGTATGACCCTTTGGGCAGTGTGTCTTTTTGGGCGGCAAGAGGCCATTGGGTACTTGTACCGTTTTTTGAGAATACCAGGCGTTCCTTGACAAATTCTCCGGTAGATTTGTATAAAATATAGCGCAAAGATTGTACTCTGGAGGTGGTGTCGTTGATGGCAGTCCGGCTATCCGGAGAAAATCCGGAAAAAGTTACGACAAAATACCCTTCAGGTATATCTGCATCAGGAACCGGAGTAAATCCCGGATCATCTTCGGATGGCAATAATTCCGTTTTGCCGCAACCTGATAATAGCAGCAGGGCCAATAATCCGATGAGTGTCAAATGTAATTTCATATCAATAATCGTAAAAGTCAAGGTGTCGGGTTTATGCCGTCCCAGACATCATCTTCCAGGTTGATGTCACGGGTGATGACAAACCCGTAATTTATTTTGTCGTAGCCGGCAGAAACGATGACAGCATCGTTGGGGAGTAACATCAGTTTCCCGCCTTGTGTAACATTGGAATCTTCGATATACATCGTATATCGCTGGGTTAAAGAGCCGAGACCGATGTCCAGGTAAAAAGTCAGTTTACTGGTTTTGCCTGAAGGCAATAGAAATACACCGAAATCGACAGTCCCGTTGACTACGTTTTGTTGACGGATGACCCGGCTTTCATTATCTCCGGTCGTCTGTATAACTGTAATTGTCGTATCTGCGACCCGGATTGCTTTTACCATATTGTCAGCCAGTAAGGTTACTGAGTTCACATAGGAAGGAATATTGGTAATCTTCACTCCCAGGCCGCTGACGATACGTCCGAGGGTACCGCTTAGGGTAACTCCGTCGTCCGGAACGAATACAGTACCTAGTGTCGTACTTCCCTTAGAGGCAGTTCCATAACAGATAAAAAATTCAGGAACTTGATTGGGTAATTTCGGATAAAGTTGGAAATTCGCCAAAGTCGTCGGTAACGGTTGTGACGAAAGAATCACCCGGTTACCACTACCGGAAGGGTTATTATGGTCGTAGTCTGCGTGATTGTAACCGATAACCAATATCTTGTACGTTTTCGAGTTCTCGAGAGTGAACGATAGATTTGTAGATGGAAATACCGGAATATTATATTGCCGGGCAAGGGGCCAGACCGGAATAAAGTTGTCGTTTTGTGTATCGGGTAATGACAAATTTACTTTTTGGAAAGGGAGGACCAGGATCCGGTCTACCGAATGTGTCGCCACTCCGATATCCGATGATGTACGGGTACTCATGTCGGTATTCAGTGATAATCTCACCTCTACCAATCCTTTTTCGTTGAGTAGCTTATCGTCCGAACAAGCGGACAAACTCCAGCATAATATGCCCAACCACCAGATGTAGTGTATAACCTTTGTCATTCTATTTCGGTTTAATTCTGTCCGGTCCGTTTATTGTCGGTAATAGGGTTGTCTGAAAAGTTTTTTTTACCCGGTAAATAATGGTGTCGTGATATAAACATCACTATTCCGGACTTTTCAGACAACCTTAGAATTTTAGTTGATAGTCAGATTATGAATGGTATTCCAGTTGGGATCTACCGTTATAACGATAACCTGATCTTTTAATAAGTCTACAGGAGCGTCGTCATCTCCGGGATCAGGAGTACCGCCACCGGTGACATCACCTTTGCTTACTTTTTGTCCCAGGCCATAAAAATGGTTCGCCGTAATATTGAACGTCGTGTTGCCATTGTCTTGTACACTCCAGGTTTTCAGGGCATTTCCGCTGGCGTCGTACAATCCTAATGTCAATGTAATATTACCGACGGGCAGCATGAAATTACCGTATAGTTGAGAATTGTCGACTTTTACGACTCCTTGTGCCGATAAATCGTTGCCGGTATAAACCCCTAAATCCGTATTTTTGGCTTGTCCGGAGAGGTCTGCATTTATGGGGCATAGAACGAAGCGTATATGAGGTGGGTGCGTGATGAATGGGGTAAACTGATTGAAATATAGACGATTACGGGAGATAGGCTACGCGGGTGGCAAAAAACGAAGCGTTTACTTTGCTTTACTTTCGCTTTACTTTTATCGGTATAGAGTGGGGGAGAGGGCTTTACTTTCTTTACATCTGAGGGCTGTATGGTGCACATACGGCCTTTTTTATGTTTGCGTTGCTCAATCCCCCATACAAGAGGCTACTAAGCCGATATAGGTCTTATTTGGAACAATAAAAATAGAATTTAAAAGGGCGGTAGAGTGGGGGAGGAGAAAAGGGAGGTAGGTTACACCCTAAACCGCCTTTTTGCCATTAGACGGACAATAAGACGGACAGTTTAGGCGGACATGAAACAAAGTTTAGACGGACAAAACACGGTTTTTAGGGGGGGGCTTCAAAAGGGAGAAAAATACCACTTTTTAAAGTTAGAAGCCCAAAAACGTACCGATAGGTGTAGGAAAAAACCGTATGTAGATACGAATACACCTTATAATATAGCTTAAATATCAGCGTTTTACATTGTTTGTGCTCCCATTTTTAGGGGGTAACACCCCATTAAAGAGGGTATTTAAGGGCTGGGGTGGTCTCTCCTATCGTTTAGGGTACCTCCTATAAATGGCCCTTAATACTATTAGCCTACACCTGCAATTGTAGAAGTTGCCGCACCCGATGCATTTTTTTCAAGCATTCGTTCAAGGTGGGACATCCTTTCGCGTATTCGGCCTATTTCTTCCGCTTGCTCACGGATTATAGTATCTTTTTCCTGAATAATAGACAGTAGCTTATCTTCAATACTATGCGTGTTGGCTTCATTTGAAAAAGGCCGAACTTCTTTTCTTTTCATTTCCCCTATTCCTGTAAGGAGCCATTCGGCATTTATATCGAAACATTTCACGATTTTTTCGAGTATGTCGTGTTTGGGCACGATTCCCTTAATATAACCGCGTATATTTCCTTCACTGACACCTAATTTAGAAGCAAAAACAGTATTTTTTCCTTCTCCGAACTCTTTGACAAGTTCCCCTATCCTATCGTGAATTGTCTCGTTTACATCCATTATTTTAAAATTATTCGTGAAATATTACGTTATTCTCTTGTTTATATCGTGAGAAGTTGCGATATTTGCTCCGTATTTAAAAATAAACAGCGGCCAAATATACAAAAAGGCGCTCAGATTACAGAATTTAAAAGCAGTAAAGTTATGAAAGCAATTAAAGTTGTAGCCGAATATGGCGAGTGGCAGCAAGTAGAAAACTTGGAAAGGGAGTTTCAGTCTGACAATGATATCCTTGTGTATAGAGTTGATATGATTTCGCTAATTATCGCGACGGAAGACGAGGACACCATGAACTACGTGCTTTCTTCTCTTGACTGTTTAGAAAAGCCAATAATTGAAACTTTAAAATAAGCTGGTATATGGAAAAGCAGGTTGCAGTAACAAAGGAAAACAGAGACTTTTTAGTTAAAGCCTTCAAGGTGACACCGCAAATGGTGTGGCTCTCTCTGACTTATCAGAAAGATACAGAATTGGCGCGTCGTATTCGCTCGCTGGCCATCAAGCGCGGTGGCGTTATAGTGAATACCCTACCTGAATGTGAAACCATTCATGACGCTGACGGATATATGCGTCAATACTTCCCGAACGGTGCCTTAGTGGAGTGCAATAAGAACACGGGACACGTGGATATCATTTGGCAGGGTACCGCCAT
>ENA-OWPF01001694-OWPF01001694.1-human-gut-metagenome-genome-assembly--contig:-NODE-1694-length-18303-cov-3.498192_pt1 | contig 18303 bp, 17 predicted proteins | sample MGYA00248261_ERZ651840 | MGnify/ENA primary metagenome ERZ651840 (study PRJEB26924, sample SAMEA4378268) | human gut metagenome | biome: human gut; feature: human-associated habitat; material: faeces... | reverse complement strand
CCATCGGCGGCGCAGAGGCGCTGGTCCGCTGGATGGGCGCCGAAGGCATGATCTATCCCGACGAGTTCATCTCGCTGTTCGAAAGGAACGGATTCATCATCCAGCTGGACCTTTGGGTGTTTGAAGAGGTTTGCCTCCGCATCCGGGCGTGGCTCGACGCCGGGCTGCCCCCGGTAAAAGTACCGGTGAACTGCTCCCGCGTGCAACTCAAATCCCCTTTTCCTGGAGCGCTACATCGAAATTTGCCAGAGGTGCGGCACGCCGCCGCAATACATTGAAATCGAGCTCACGGAAAACGTGGTGTTCGAGGACGTGGGCAAACTCAGCAAGATCATCGACGCCATCCATGCGGCCGGTTTCGGTTGCGCTATGGACGACTTCGGGAGCGGCTATTCCTCCCTCAACCTGATTCAGAACATCCCGCCGCCTGCTCGATCTTTCGAGTATGCCTTTCACCAGCAGGTACAACACCGCCATGCTCAACAGTATAGCCCGCGACGGCAAAATCTATTGCCTGCCCTGCTCGGCGCAGGTGCGGGACATCGTATACAATACAATCCTCTTCGAGGAAAAAGGCTGGAAGGTCCCGTACGATTTCAACAGGTTCATAGCCTTGTGCCGGACAATCGAAGCCAGAGGCATACGTTCCATCCATCTCAGCTTCAGCAATTCCGAATTGCTGGATACGGCCTTCGGGGCTACAGCTACGGAAGCGGCTTCAGCCCCCCGGCCGATGCCCAATGGCTGGCCGACTACAAAAGGGGCCGGGGCAGCTTCGGGGAGCATTTCCGCCCCGCCCTCATACGTTTCAAACCATGCTGTTCAACCGCCAGTGCGCCATGGTCGAGGATTCGGTGCTCATGGCCCAAAGGGGGGGGTACGCCCTCACCGGCTCCACCGATCAGTTCGCGCTCATGCCTTTCTTCAGCCCCGGCACCCCTTGCGACTGGGACCGCCTCTATATAGTGTGTTATATCGGTTTGAACAAACATCTGGGCGAACCCCAGAACAAAAAGAAATATGATCCCGTCATGCAGTTGATGGATTACATCAGCACGCCGGAAGGGCAGCTCGCCCTGGCGGCGAACACGGGGGCCATGTATTCCAGCGTAAAGAAAGTCCCCGCGCCGGATATCCCGGAAATTGCGGACATGCTCCCGGCCTTGAGCCACGGGCGGTACGCCATCTTTTCTGAGTCGAAGAACGCTCAGGACGCCTTGCGGGAAGGTTTGGCGGGGATGCTCGCGGGTGCCCTCACGCAGGATGACGTCATCCGGATGGTGGCTCACCAAAACAAGAACCCTCCGCCTCCGAAGGTTTGCACTGTCATCGGAGAAGCAACCACGGACTTCACGCTCATAGAAACGGGGAATTTCCTCACCGACGCCATGAGTGCCAAGGCCGGGGCGGACGTCGCTCTCTTCCTCGACAACGGCAATGACGGGAAAGATAACGGCAAGGGGGTCAGCGCACGGTTCAGGCCCCAGACCACCAATGACGTGTCCGGGCTCTCCCCGATATGAAGATTGCCTCCCCGCGCGGACGTCCGCGCCAGCGTATTTCAAGCCGAATGCCTCTAAACGCATATGAAAAACACCCGACAACATCCGTACGGAAGCGCTATTGCGCCGCTGCGCCGGAACCCCCGGCTTCCGCCTCATGCGCCCATAAGGGGGAAGGCGCCTGATGGCAGGCCTTGCAGTCCGTGGGCCCCGCCGGTTTGCCCGCCGCAAGCGATTCGGTATGGCAGGCGACGCAACTCGGGTATGGCCCATGAAACGCATTATAGAAATAGAAAGGATTCAACGTGGGCTTGGCGTTCTTGTCGGTGCGCAGCGTGGCGGTCAGGCCGTCATGGCATCCGGAACTCGTGCACAGGAGGGACTTGCCGTCCACGTATCCCGTGTGATGGCAAATGGTGCAGTTGATCAGCGGCGTATGCGCCTGATGGGAGAACCGGGCCGGGGGCATGGTCTGCCACGCTCCGGAAGGCACATGTATTTCCCTTTCGCTCCACTGCACCAAGGGATGGTGCGCCGAAAAGTCCATGGGCTGGCCATGGCACAACGCACAGTTGCCGTAACTCCCGAGCGTGGCCGCCTGTTGCTGGTACTGGAGAGGCGGGAGGTTGTCGAGATTGTCGGCAAGCGGGTTCCTCGCCGGATACACGGCGTGTGGCGCGCCGTGACAGACGATGCAGCGCACCATGAGCATATCGTCGCGGCGTCTGCTGAAGAGTCCGGACAGCCCCTCGCTTCTGGGCGTCCACTTGTTGAAGGCCGACGCGGTGAGCAGGTTGGGCTTTTCCGAGAAATTGTGGCAACTGGTGCAGTCCGGTTCCTGTACCCAAGGCAGCCGCCCCTTGATCTTGTCCAAAGGGACCTCGCGTGCCGTGATGCCGGACATGAGCTTGGCGGCCTGCGGCAGCCCAGCCTCTTGCTCGGCCTTGAGCAGCGCCAGGGAATGATCCTCCATGAACCCGTGGCAGCGCACGCAGGAAAGCCCCCGATCCACATGAAAATCACGGGCGAACAGACGGCGCGGGGCATCCTTCGGATCATCTCCCGTGCGGCCCAGATCCACATGGCAGGTCTTACAGGCGTCAGCGCCCCTGTCGGCCAGGTAGGTGGCGTGCCAGCCGTGGATGGCGGCGGAAACGCTGAGTTCCGGCCCGCTCTTCCCTTCACCCGCCTTCCCGCCTTTCAGGCCGACATGGCAGGATCGGCAGGCAATGACCCCACCTTTCGCGTGCTGTTCCATAAAATGGGTGGACTGATGGCGGTCGTGCACTTCCAAAATGGCCGTCCCGGCGTTCGCGTGGCACTGGGCACAGCCGAAGCCGGGAGAAACAGCCAGCACGGCGGCGCTTTCGGCCAGGAGTTTCCCGGTCTTTTCATCTTTGGCGCGCAGCGTAATCACCGGATACGGGTTGAGCACACCGTCGGCGTTGACGGCGCTCACGGGAATCGACGCCGCGAAAAAGGAATCCTCCACAACGTTCATCCGTCCCTGACGTGTCGTGGAATCTTTCGCCACCCCTGCTTGCGGGCCCAGCTCCCACGTTACATCGACGCCCTGGGTCACGATCTCGGGGACGGGCGGCCCACGCTTGATGACTTGCGCGTTGAGCTGCGGCTCGGGATAGGAAAGGGTCCAAACGTCGTTCGGCGCGGACGTCTGGTAAAATCCCTGCAACCCGGCTCCCGTCAGCACATATTCCTGAGAAGCCGTAAAAGGCATATTGGGAGTGGCCAGCGAACCCTTGGCGGGCAGAGAGTCCAGCACAGTGCCGGGATCGCTTTGCGCAACCCCCGGAAGGGACGGTTTTTCGGCCTTTCTCTCGATCGGAGACGTGGAAAAAAGAACCCAGCCCAGCCAGATCAGGAACAAAGCCAGCGCGACCAGCCAAGCCGCCAAGGCCCACGCTCCATAAGACGTTGACGAGGATGACGCGTGCTTGCTCATTGTGCCTCCGGGGAAGGAATGGTCTGGCGCCGTGCGCCCATACGCTCAAGATAGTCCGCCAATGCCTGACGATCCGCAAGGTTGCCGGCAAAAGGCGGCATGTAGCCGAGCCGCGTCCCCTGGCCTTGAAGCTGCGCCTCAAGGCCATACCGGGTCAGACGCCGCACCCGGGGGATGATGTCGATACGCGGCCCGCCCAAGCCGTGGCAGACGTTGCATTGCAGCGCGAACAGCATGGAGCCTTTGCTCAGCCCGTCGGCAAGGGGCGCTTCAAGCTTCAGGGAACCGCTTTCGACCGCATCAAGCGTCCGTACCCAGCCGGATACGGAGGCGATCCCCCCGGCCTTGGCCCGCGCATCCTGTGCAACACTCATCCCGTTGGAATACATGTAGCCTTCGGCCACCCAAGGACGGCGTGCGGTTTCGCGTACCCACTCGAAACTCCCCACCAAAAGCAGCCCCGAGCACAAGATGACGATACTCAGGGGCTTGCGGAGGCGCTCGGCCCGCACAAAGGCCACCACCCCGGCCAAGAAGACCACGGGCAGCATCCAGCCGTATGTGATGAGGAAGGGGTGGATATCGGAGGTCCGGCTCAGGACGGCTTCCTGCCGATCCGGCGGCAACGCCATGAAATACCACACGGAACCGCCCAGCAGCAAAAAGAAGGGAAGGATGATCCACAGGCCGCTCACCCGTACCGCGATATGCCGGGCCTCGGCCGAGGCGATGCGTGGGGCGGTGAACAAAGCGAACATCCCCGCCAGGATCAGACAGATTCCCAGGCGGACAACCACACTCGGCCAATAGGTGGGGTTGAAGAAGCCAAGCCACACGTTTCCGGTGGCCAGCCCCTGTCCGGGAGTCAGCATGAACGTGATGATGCCGTTGATCAGCACGAGCGACAGGAAGCCCGAGCAGGCATAGACAATGCCTATGCGCATGTGGGTTTCCGGGCTCATCCGGCCGCTGCGGCTCCAAGGATAGGTATAGTAATAGGCCAGCAGGGAAACCACTTCCAGCAGGAAAAGCCCCCACTCCGCGGCCCAGAAAAAGACGAAATTATGGATCAGCATGGACGTGGCCCCAGGGTTCACCACGCTCATGGTGAACCAGATGCCTACGCCGCTGAGCCCGCCGAAAACCATGGTCAGGAGCAGGAAAAAGTGCGTATGGCGCTCCAGCCATTGCAAGATCTCCGGTGCGCCGTCCCGGTAGGCTCTCCGCTCCATCCATACCAGATAGATCCCCCCGCCCACGGCGAACTGGGCCACGAAGACGTGTAAAACGGAGACAATCCCGATGATCAGCCCTGAACCGATGCCGACGAAATGCCAGACGGGCAATTCCATGTCATCCCTCCCGGATTTCCGAGCTTTCGCTGCGGTTCAAGGCATGAAAAAGGACGCGGCCCAGCCAGACAAGGACGGCAACCACCAAGACGGTGGCTACCAGAAAGAGCGACAAGGCGGCGGTCTGGCCATGAGGCATCGCCAAAGCGGTGGGAGCCGGAGACGCCGCGCCGCTGTAGGGCTGAAGCATGGCGTCGCGTACCATGCCGCGCACGCAGACCATGACCAGAATGACGCCAAGGGCTGCTGTGCTGGCAAGCTTGAGCCCGCCCTGCCGGACAAGGATGAGGGCGATGCACAGCCCGGATACGGCTAAAATCAGGGCCGCCGTGGACAGCGCGTCTCCTCCCAGAAAAAGGCCGCGCACATCCGGGGGCAATGTGAACAGGAACAGCAGCCCCACCGGAACCTGCGCCAAGGAAACGTAGAAAAACCAATCCAGCCCCCGGCGGAAACGGCGCTCGGCCTCTTCCCTGTCCACTTCCGGATCACGCTTGCTCCACCGGGCGTGCCAGGCCATCGTCAGGCCGCCCACAGCCAGAGAAGCCAGTAAAATATGCAGATAGCGCGGGAATAAGGTGGGATCGCTTGTGTTCAAAAGATGCCCGTGCGGCTCGGAGAACCACCGGAACCAGAAGTCCGGGCGCAGCATCAGGGTACTTGCGTTGCTCAGCAGAAACGCCGTCATCAGAAGCAGCAGCGCAGACAGGGACAGTATCGGGGTCCGCCGCGCCGGCCTGACCGCCCCGTCGCTCACGTAAAGCCCGTAATACGCCAGCATGGCGAACAAGGCGACGAACATCCACCACACGGCCATAAGCACGATGCTGGGGTACAGGAAATGCCCGTACAGCACCTGTAAAAAGAGAAAAGGAGCGACGCCGAAGTTCACGGCAAGGGCCAACACCTTGGGCATGAAGGCCACCCCGCCCTTTCTGTCCGAAGCCGAAGCCCGCCGATCGATGACCGACAGGATCACCGAACCCAAGAGCACGTTGACCAACACCAAATGCACAAAAAATGTCAGCAGCAAAAGCACCTTTAAAAACCCGGACGGTACCGGCAACGCCATCGGGGGAGAAAGCAGGCGCGGCGCCTCGGGCGAAGCGTAAGCGGCCGCAGCCCAGAGAAACATGCCAAGGGCCATGACGGCAATGCCTATCCGTTTTTTGCTCATGCGTCGTTCCTTTCGTATCCCAAATCCAGCGAAAAATCGGCTCAGCCGTATGCTGTTGACGCTACCCGCCCCTCGCCTCCTTTTCCATTATAGATGAGGAAATACCATTAGACTCATACCCTGTGGGCAGGTATTGGGGAACCTCCGTGCCCTTGAGGAACGAAAACGCAACTCACACGGGAATAAACCATATTATCATGGTGCTTTCACTCCCATGCGGCTACTCAACGGAATAGAAACATGTGAAGAGCACGCCTCAAAACACGTTTCCTGAGGCGGATCCCGCAAGGGTCCGTACGGTTCAACAGTAAAAAGACAGGAGAAATACAGTGAAAAAGGTATTGATCGTCTTTTCAGCCGTGATGCTTCTCTCTTCCTTCGGCGTCGCGTTTGCCGACGGCGATGCGGCCAACCTCTTCAAAACCCACTGCCAGGGGTGTCACGGCGCTGACGGCGGACGTGTCCCCGCCAGCGGCATTGAACCCATCAAGGGCCAGAGCGCCGCCGATCTGCTCAAGAAACTTGAAGGATACAAGGACGGGTCCTTTGGCGCCCAACGCAAGCTGGTCATGGAAAACGTCGTCAAGCAGCTTTCGGACGAGCAGTTGAAAAGCTTGGCCGACTATGCTTCCACGCTGTAACTGAACGTTACCTCCGGCCCCATTCCGGATCGTTCCCCAAAGGGGCGGCCCTGATGTTTTCTGTAAGGGATGCGCCGAGACGCCTTCTCAAGGAAGTTTTACCAACCCCGGCGCGGCGTTCCCGCTCCGCATGAAAAATCTTTACGGCCCATCGAGGTCCACTTTCGCCAGCATCCTTTCGACCAAAACACAAGAGGCCACCAATATGGTGGCCTCTTGTGTTTTGAGGAATCGGAAAAATCTCGGTGCTGCCTTCCTGAAACCTTCCGGAGCGTAACGGGCTATGCCAGATCAAACTTTCCGGTCACTGCACGAGAGACGGAATAATTGATGTGTACGCGCATGGCCTTCTGCGCCAGATCGGGATCGCGTTTTTCCAGCGCTTTCAAAATATTCGGCGCGCCATCCGCATCGCTGAGGAAGTCTTTGTCCCACAATTCCAGATAGTACCACAAGCGCATCATCGTCTGAAGCAGATCGTTGACGACACGGGTGAGCTCCGCATTGCCCGCGGCTTCATACAGGAGCTGATGGAATTGCGCATCCCACGCGGCCGCCGCATCGCTCTTGCCGTCGGCGCAGGAATGGATTTTTTCGACGAGTTCCCGCAGCTTCCCAAGCTGTTCGTCCGTAATGCGTTCCGCCGCCAGCTTGGCGACCACGCATTCCAGTTCCAGACGCAACTCCACAACATCGCGCATATGCTTGATGTCAAGCCGGGTAACAACGGTTCCCATGCGGGGAATGGTTTCGATGAGGTTTTCCTGCTGCAAACGGACCATGATCTCGCGCATGGGAAGGCGCCCGATACCGTAGTCCTGCATGATCTGCTTTTCTTTGAGCAGCTCGCCGGGCTTGAGCTTCGAGGTGATGATGTCGTGCTTGAACGCCGTATAAAATTCGTCGCGGTTCACAATGCGCCCTGACCGTTGAGGATAGGAAAGGAAGCGATCCTACCAAAGCCCCATATCCCTGTCAAAGGAATATACACTATACTGTATTCTATACATACCAAGGCCTTCCGGAGAAAAACAGGGCAACATCCCCTTCCCCGGAAGGCCTCTCCAAGCGGAAGCCGACACATTGTCCGGACGTAGCCGGAACACGACTACTTGTTCTTGGTGATCAGCTTGCCCTTCGCCTTCTGTACATCCAGCTCGTGCTGCGTGACGACATGGACCTGATCGAACGGCTCATCCATCTGCGCCTTGAGGTCCGGGCGGCGTTCGAGCAGCAGCTCGACGTCGTCGGCCAACAGGGCAAGCTGTTCGATCGGGACGCCGAACCACATTTCATTGCCGGTGATCTTCATGAACTGGCGGGCGCCGAAGCAGCCGAGGGAATACATGGGCTGACGGGTACAGAACGGGCCGGCGATGACGCTCTGGCAGGTGCCGGGGCCGGTCATGCCGTAGCAGATGCCGCCACGGGAATACAGGGTGCCGCGGGCCAGATACATGGCCTGACGCGGATTCAGTACGAAGATGGCCACCTCGTCCCCGCGTGCCGGGCCCTCATTGGCCTTTTCCAGCGGCATGTAATAGGCGCACTTCACCGTACCCACACGCACTTTCGGGGATTCTTCATACATTCTGCGGGAAAAAGCGGGAGCCCGGAACAAGGCACGCCCGTTGTCGGGATAGTCGCCCGTAGCCCATTCGCCGCTGAAATGGCCTTCGTAGCTTTCATCAAAGCCAAGCCAACGAATGGCGTTCTTGCATTCATAGTGATCGTTCTGAACCGTATAGAACGATTTCCCTTCAAAGCGCACCGTGTCCAGCATCTGGCAAGCCTTGAGCGGTTCGCCCTCATAATGGGGCAGATTGGCGGGAGGGGTATCGGACAGGCCAATGACGACAATCCGGTGCTCCAGACGAAGAGCTTTGCGCAGTCTTTCGGAAATATTCGCAAAATCAGGAAGTTTGGGAGGCATGACCGGCTCCTTGGTTGATGTTGCAAACAGGCCGGGGAATCATTCCGGCCATTCCCGTACCGCACGTGGAATGCGTCGCCTCTCGGCATTTGAGGCATCCCGCGACGATCCGGCGTATACCGTTCCGTTGCGCTCAAAAAATCATATCAATAGATTCGTGTCAAGTATCATCACTGATATTATCAAAAATATTTTTTATGAGTTTATTTTTAAGTTTGATCTATTGACAAGTTTTAGTCATATCAATTAGCTTCGAATTACAGATTTAATTTCATATTGTGGATTCTAAAAAGACGAGGTCATCGTGAAACGCTCTCCGTGGAAGCTCTCGCCTCTCTTTTCCCCACATTCCATTGCCGTCATCGGGGCATCCCCCAAAGGCGGAGCGGGTTCCATCGTCATCAGGAATCTTCAGCGCCTCGGGTTCGCGGGAACCATCCATCCGGTCAACCCCAAGTACGCAGATGTATTGGGCTACCCCTGCCACCCCTCATTGGAGACGATCCCCGGCCCCGTGGACTGCGCCGCCGTCCTGCTCGGGGACAAGGCCATCCTTCCCATCCTGAAGACGGCCCACGCACGCGGCGTCAAGGGTGTATGGGCCTTTGCCAGCGGGTTTGCCGAAACCGGCGAACAGGGAGCGGCCATGCAGCGGGAAATCCGTGATTTTTGCCGGGAAACGGGCCTGCTCTTCTGCGGCCCCAACTGCGTCGGCTACGCCAACATCACGGACGGAGTCGGCATGTACAGCGCTCCCCTCCCCCGCGCCTTCCGCAAGGGCAGCATCGGCGTCATCGCCCAAAGCGGCGCGGTGCTGCTGGCCCTCGGCAACTCGTCCCGGGAAGCCGGGTTTTCCCGGCTCATTTCCTCGGGAAACGAAGCCGCCCTCGGGCTGGCCGATTACATGGATTACCTTGTGGATGACCCCAAAACCGCCGTCATCGCCCTGTTCGTGGAAACCATCCGCGATCCCGAAGGCGTAGCGGACGCGTGCCGCCGGGCCCGTGGCGCGGGAAAGCCCGTCATCGCGCTCAAGGTGGGACGCTCGGAACTGGCCTGCCGGGTGGCGGCAACGCATACCGGAGCCATCGCCGGGAGCGACCGGACGCTCGACGCCTTCTTCCGGCGCTGGCACGTCATCCGGGTCAACACGCTGGACGAGCTGCTCGAAACCTCCATCCTCTTTTCGGGGTTGCGGGGGGCTCCCACGACCTCGCGGCGCGTAGGCATGAGCACCGTTTCCGGCGGCGAAATGGGGATGCTCGCGGACATCTGCTCCGACTACGGGCTTGAGTTCCCTCCCCTTTCCGAAGAGGGCAAGGCCGGGCTCCGCAGCGTGCTGCCGCCTTATGCCCCGCTCGCCAACCCGCTGGACGCATGGGGAAGCGGCGACCTCAAGGAAGCCTACCCCGCTAGCCTCAGCATCCTCGCGCGGGAGCCCGCCGTGGATCTGCTTATCGTCTCGCAGGACATGCCCTCCAATATGGCGGACGAACAGATCGCCCAGTTCTCCGACGTGGCCGCAGCAGCAGTGCGGGCACGGGCGGACTCGGGCAAGCCCGTGGTCGTCGTATCCAACATTTCCGGCGGGATAGAACCATCCATCCGCAAAATCCTTGATGACGGCGGAGTCCCCGCCCTGCAAGGCAGCACCGAAGGCGTCGGGGCCGTCGCGGCATGGCTGGACTGGAACAGGCCCCTTCCTGAAGAAACGGAAGCCCCCCCTCCCCTTCCCGCCGATCTCCTTGCCGAGCTGGACACCTGCGGCGGCATCGTCCCCTACGCGTTGTCGACGCGGGTTCTCGCCCACTTCGGCATCACGGCCCTGTGCGAACGCCTGACCCAAACGCCCGAAGAAGCAAAGGCCGCCGCCGAAGCCATCGGCTATCCCGTGGCGCTCAAGGGCATCTCGCCGGACATCACGCACAAGACGGAAACCGGGCTCGTCAAGCTCAATATAGCTGACGCGGGGGCCCTGCGGCAGGCATGGGACGAACTTGAGCGATCCATGAACCTCCACCACCCCGATGCCCGCCGGGAAGGGATGCTCATCCAAAGCATGGTGACCGGCGACGTCGTGGAAACCATCGCCGGGGTCAACCGCGATCCGGCCTTCGGATCGGCGGTCGTCGTCGGGCTCGGCGGCATTTTCGTCGAGCTGCTGCGCGATGTTTCGCTGGAGCTGGCCCCGCTCTCCCCCGCAAGGGCGAAAGCGATGATCAACCGTCTCCAAGCCGCCAAACTCCTTCAGGGGTTCCGCGGCAAACAACCCGCCGACATAGCCGCGCTGGAGGAAACGCTTGTCCGCCTTGGGCGGATGGCCCATGCGCTCGGCGAGCGGCTGGTCTCTCTCGATCTCAATCCTCTCATGGTGTTGCCGGAAGGACAGGGGGTACGCATCGTGGACATCGTGATGCAGGCCCGGCCTTCCGGAGATTCCCCCAAGCACCTTCCATAACGCTGGAGAAATGATTCATGAAGGAACTCTTGTCAGGAAATGAGGCCTTGGCGCGCGGCGCGCTGGAAGCGGGCATCGAGATCGCCTGCGGCTATCCCGGGACGCCCAGTTCCGAGATCCTCGAAAACGTGGCGAAATACAAAGAAATCTATTCGGAATGGTCCGTGAACGAAAAAGTCGCCATGGACGCCGCTGCGGGCGCGGCCTACTCGGGACGCCGCTCGATGGTCACGACCAAGCAGGTCGGGATGAACGTCCTTTCCGACTCCCTGTTCTACACGGCCTACACGGGCGCGGAAGCCGCCCTCGTGGTGATCACGGCGGACGATCCGGGCCTGTTCAGCTCACAAAACGAGCAGGACAACCGCCATTACGCCAAGCTCGGCAAGTTCCCCATGCTGGAGCCTTGCGACAGTCAGGAATGCAAGGATTTCATGGGCGAAGCCGTGGCCATCAGCGAGCGGTTCGACACGCCGGTGGTCATCCGCACGACCATGCGCACCTCGCACTCCAAGTCCGTGGTCGAACTGGGCGAACCGGCATCCTATGGGAAGCAGGTGGGGCCGTTCCCCCGCAACATGGAGAAATATAACTGCATGTGCACGTGGGCCCGCGAACGCCATTATGTGCTTGAGCAGCGGCTTCTGGATCTGGAAGCCTTCAGCAACGAATGGCCGGGCAACGCCATCCACTGGGGCGACCGCGAATACGGGTTCATCGCCGGGGGCATCCTCTACGAATATGTCCGGCAGGTTTTCCCCGGTGCCTCGATCCTCAAGATCGGCATGTGCTATCCCCTGCCGAAAAAGCTTATCCGCAAATTCGCGGAAGGCGTGAAGAACGTCATCGTCGTGGAAGAACTCGATCCGTTCATGGAAGAACAGATCCGGGCGGTCCAGCGGCAGATCTCCGTACACCTCGTCTGTGGATACCTGATGATACCGTGAAATACCATACTTTCTGCATGCGTCCATCAGCACAGACGTACCGATAATATTGGTCTGCAAAAAGACTTCCGGATTCTCAATGGAGCGGTCCACATGGGACTCCGCTGCAAAATTGACGATCACATCCGGTTTTTCTTCCTCAAAAAGGGTATATACTCCCGGACGGTCGCAGATATCGAGTTTTACGAAACGAAAATTCGGCTGATCCATCACCGGTGCAAGCGTGGACAGATTGCCAGCATAGGTCAGGGAATCCAGACAAACAATGCGATCCTGCGGATGTTCCTTTAACATATAGAAAATAAAGTTGCTGCCGATGAAACCGGCACCGCCCGTTACAATAATGGTCATGAGCATTTCCTCCTGTGTGCGTTTACGATTCCTATATTTGTTTCCATTATAAAAGGTGACGCTAGGTCACCTTCAAGTCTTTTTTATAGATTTTTCTAATTATTTTCTGCACAGGAAGATTCCGGCATCTTTTGTGATATGAAATCCATCTGCCACGCGGGCAGAAACAAATTCCCGGAACTCTTTGTACTGGTTCAAAAGCAGCTGGTTCTGATTTCCGTGACAGGAAAGAATATAGGAAATCAGCGGTTCTGCTTCCGCTATTTCAATCGCATCCTCATATCTTCGCATCTGAATTTCCGGAAAATACGGTGCTAACAGGTTTTCTCCGTTTTCAAGCCCGAACCGCTCATACAGCACCTCCGCTGATAAAACGATTTCTTTATGAAACTGCTGCACCAGATCGGTAATTTCCCACATATGCTGCTTTCCATAAGTACTGCACAAAAAACGTCCCTCATCTTTTAAGACTCTCCTACATTCTGCAAGCACCTGTGGGATATTTTCACAGTAAAACAGCACATGATCCGCGATCACAAGATCAAACATTTCCTCCTCATAAGGAATTTTTTCGCAGTCAAATTTTTTATAGGAAAAGCGGCTGTCCTCACCCAGTGCACGCTGTGCATCCTTTAGCATTCCTTCCGATTTGTCCGAGAGAACGACCCAAAGATCCGCAGGCAGCTGTTCCCTGTTTTCGGTCCAGAGTGCTCCATTTCCACAGCCGAGTTCCAGAATCCGCATCCCCGGCTGCAGATTACACTGCTGCATAATCCACGGAAACCACCCCTGCGGATTGACGGAATACTCCCTGTGCAGGCGAATCCGGGCGGAAATATTTGCCGCATTCTGGTACTGGTTTTTCAGGCTTCGTTCCACTGCCGTCAGATGGATCAGATCCAGCATACTGTTCCAGTCAATCGCCTGTTCCGTCTGGATGGCTTCTATGGTGCGGTCAATTGCCTCATCCATCGCCTGCATTTCGTCCATTTTCTGCCGCAGCAGCTTCTTCTGTATCCGCATGGATTCGAGAAGATACTGCTGGTCTGCCGCAGCAAGTGTCATCTCCCGGATATCTTCCAGCGAAAATCCCAGATATTTTAATAAAAGGATCTGCTGGAGTTTTGCCAGATCTGCATCCGTATACAGCCGCGCCCCTGCGGCAGTCCGTGCACTTGGCTTTAAAATATTCTGTTTATCATAATACCGGATCGCGCGAAGTGTCACATGTGCTTTTTTTGCAAATTGTCCGGATGTGTAATACGCATCCTCTTTCATCTACAGTTCTTTCACCTCATCCCGCATTTCTTCTGTCATATTCTGTACATAGGTCGTCTGGGAAGAAATTTCTTCCGTGTTTGCGGCAATCGTTGACACTTTCTGCGTCATGGTATTCATGCTTTCTACCAGATCTTTGATGGAATCCATACTCTGTGTAATCTTTGGAAGAATTGCCTCGGCTTTCTGATCGTTCTGTGTCAGAAGATCTTTCGTGGAATCAGACAGTGTACGGATTTCCTCCGCTACCACTGCAAAGCCTCTTCCGTTCTCACCGGCACGCGCCGCCTCAATGGAGGCATTGAGCGAAAGCAGATTTGTCTGTCCCGCAATGGCAGAAATATCTTCATTGCTCTTTTTATATACACTGATGAAATCCGACATGATACGGATGGACTCATTCAGTTCATCGCACAGACGGGAAATATCCTGAATATACTGTGCCAGATTGGTTGCTTCATTTGCAGATTCCTCGTTTGCCGTATTCAGTTCTGCAATGTTATCACTCAGGGTAATAAACCGGTCTGTGATATCTGTAATCTTCTGCTGGCGGATTTCCTGTTCCGTCCGCTCCTGATCGCGAAGTTCTGCAATCTTTTTTGTCTCTTCCTCTGCCATGCCCCGCACATAGTGCACACAGTTTTCTTTTACGTTGACTCCATTGTGGATGGCACGTACCATGTTGGTGCAGCTTGAATATCCACAGGATTCGCAGTCCCTGTGCTGTTCCTCATAGGTATCTTTTTTCATTTCTGCAAACAGGCGGTTCTTCTCCTGTTCGGACGGTTCCTCAATATGTACTGCACGGTTGGTGTAGCTGCGCATAAAATCGTTGATGTTCAGCTTCCCGAAAGCGTCCATGAAGTTTTTCAGACGTTCCTCCGGTGTCAGTGTCTCTGCCCACGGACTCCTGCTTTTGCTCTTCCTGCCAAAGTGTGCCTTCTCCTGTTTTGCACTGGTTTTGCTGTTCCGCAGTTTTGCGATTGTCAGCATGACATCATCGGTTCCCCGTTTCGAATCTGTGGCAGTTCCGTAGAGACAGCCCTTCGCACAATTTAAGATATCTACCATAAACGGAAGTTCTTTATTCTGCTGAATACGTTTTGCATAGGAACGCAGATATTCATACGCCTCATGCTCGCCCTCTACCTGACGCACTACCTGCTCTTTCCCAAGAAAATGTTCTACATTCTCCCGCAGTCCACCAGGCATCGGATACAAAGAACCCAGTCCGTATTCCAGTTCATCGGTATATGGTTCACATCCTTCATAATCGTTTCCGATATACTTCATCATCTTTTCAAAAGTTACATTATAAGAAACATATCCGCCGCAATTGGGATCGGTAATCTCTAATTTTTTGGCAATACACGGGCTGATGAAAGCAATTTCATCTGTGACCTGCATGTATTTTTTCATATAAATAGCAGTACACATCATCGGACTGTGTACCGGCATCAGACGCGGAATCAGCTCCGGTATATATTTTTCCACATAGGTGACTACTGCCGGACACGGCTGGGAAATGCCCCCGAAAAATTTGTGTTCCGTAATGTATTTCAGATATCCCCAGGTTGTGATATCCGCACCGAACGATACGCTGCAGATATGGTTGACTCCCTTACTCTTTAAATATCCCAGCACACGCTGGTATTCTTTGGGATAATTTGCCAGAAATGCCGGTGCCAGTATCACGGAAATTTTCTTTCCCGATGCAAGGTCTTCAAAGAAGCGGTCCGTATCATCATAATAGTCTCTCGCTTCATGTGGGCAGACATCAAAGCATTCCCCACATGCAATACATTTGTCCGGGTCTACCGTTACATAACCTTCCTGCGTTGCAATATTTGCCGTAAGTACAGGACAGCCCCGCACGCATTTGTTGCATCCGGTGCATAAATCATTTGTGTAAATCAGTTCCATAAACGCACTCCTTATTATGATTTTCGTATAAACACTACCCCTATATGCTTATAATTTTATTACTTTTTACTATATTTGTCCAGCAAAACCTTGCTTTTTCCGTTATTTTTATCAAAACACAAATGGTTGTCTATGATTTTTTGCAGACTGGATTTATATTTTTTTCCCATTTTGGATATATACACACCGATAGATCGCACTATACTAGGATACAAAGAACTATTTTCACCAATTCGGAGGTTTTCCATGAAAAAAGCAGCTGTTATCCATGATCTGTCCGGTTTCGGAAAGTGTTCGCTCACGGCAGCGATTCCGGTATTATCCGCGCTGGGCGTGCAGTGTTGTCCGGTTGCAACAGCCGTACTGACCGGGCAGACCGGTTATCCCTGTTATCACTGTACCGATCTGACCGCCATGTTACCGGACTATATCGATGCCTGGGGGAAAAATAACGCACATTTTGATGCCATCTACAGCGGATTTCTGACCGGGGCGGAACAGATTTCGCAGGTGCTTGATTTCATCCGCCAATTCCGGGAAGAACATACGCTTCTTCTGGTTGACCCTGTTATGGGGGATGACGGAAATGCTTATCCGTTTTTTACTCCGGGGCTGTTAAATGGAATGAAAGAACTGACGCTTGAAGCAGACGTGATCACGCCGAATCTGACGGAAGCCTGTCTGCTGGCAGACATCCCGGAAAATGCCTTACTTCACTGCCAGACGAACACGGATCTGCTGAAGCTGGCAGAAGATGTGGCACTGCGGCTGCAAAAAAAAGCCTCACACCCACAGGATGTCGTGATCACCGGTGTCAAATGCCGTGATGAAAAACATCCCGTCATTTATAATATTGCTGCCACTGCAAATGGAATTTACCGGCACGAATCGCCGTTTTTTGACCGGAGTTTTTCCGGAACCGGGGATCTGTTTGCCTCTGTATTGTGTGGCTGCCGCACAAAGGGCATATGCACGGAAGATGCGATTCTGCTTGCCGGGAAATTTTTATCCCACAGTATCGGGGATACCATGAAAGAAAATACGCCGGGACGCGATGGCGTTAATTTCGAGAAATTTCTTATTGACCTGATTGCAGATTCAAACGTGTAAAAAATGGGAAACCCGGAAAAGAATTTCGCAATTGATGAATCCATACGATAGAAAGAAGGAATTATTATGGCAAAAATTTTATATGTGTATAATGATCAGGTATATGCAAATATCACAAATAAATGTGACTGCAACTGTACGTTCTGTATCCGTAAACAGTTTGATGGTGTGGGTGATGCGGATACCCTCTGGCACAAAGCAGAGCCTTCTTTAAGTGAGATTATTGCCGCAATTGATGCCTTTGATTTCACCGGCTACAAAGAATTTGTTTTCTGTGGCTATGGGGAACCGACCTGTGCACTGGAGAATCTGATCGCCAGTGCCAGATATGTCAAAGAAAAAACAGGTCTCCCGATCCGTGTCAATTCCAATGGTCTGGGAAACCTGTATTATAAACGTGATATTGTACCACAACTGGCAGAAGTGGTAGACAGTATCTCCATCAGCTTAAATGAGGCAACTGCAGAAAAGTACGAAAAAGTAACCCGTCCATCCTTCCCTCATGCTTATGAAGCAATGCTTGATTTTGCAGAGGAATGTGGAAAACTTATCCCACACACGCAGCTGTCGATCGTGGATATTCTTCCGGAAGAAGACATTAAGGCGTGTCAGCGCATCGCCGACAGCCGCGGTGTCCATCTGAAAGTACGTCCATGGGAGCACAGTGCATAAAGAAGTTACCGTTCTCATGCTTACCAATGAACACCAGCGGCATTACAGTCCCAGCACATCCAGAAGGATCTGTTCATCTTTCTTTTGTTTCTGTGGATGCTGTAATTCCGCATCTGCCAGACGGGTACGGATATTCTGCATCCGCTGGTCCAGATCTGCACTGATCTGTGCACATTCGCTCAGTTCCTGTGCCAGACGCTCGGTTTCATCTGCCGGAATATTCTTTTTGTACCGCACTTTGTGCTCCAGACTCGCCCAGAAATCCATGGCAATGGTGCGAAGCTGTACTTCAACTTTCATTTCCCGTTTCTCATTCTTCAGAAAAATCGGCACTGCAACGATCAGATGCAGGCTGCGGTATCCGTTTTCCTTCGGATGCTTGATATAATCTTTCTGTTCGATCAGACGGATATCATCCTGCTGAAGCAGGCAGTCCGCCAGCAGATAGATATCTTCCGGGAAAGAGCACACAACCCGGATTCCTGCTATATCATTGATGTTCTGTTCAATCGCCGAAAGCGTCAACGGAATATTTTTCCGGCGCACTTTGCGCACGATTCCGTCCAGCGATTTCACACGTGTCTTGATGGACTCGATCGGATTACGGTCATATTCCAGCGAAAATTGTTCGTTTAACACTTTAAACTTCGTTTCTACTTCCATGATTGCGCACTTGTAATATGCCATCAGCGTATCCAGCGGTTTTGTATTTTCCTGCACAAAATCCAAAAATTCATCCGACATCAGACGGTTACGGACAAGGTTTTCCGCTGCCTGCTGCAGCTGCGCATTTACTACTTTACTTAATTCGTTCATATCTATTTCCTCTTTTTCTCCTGTAATTTTCTATATAAATAATTGTGAAATTCTTAGTTCCGGCGGACTCCCGTGTGGTGGCTCCGGCTGCGGCCTCTCCGATACGCACTCAATATCCAGAATCAAGAATTTGCAGAAAGTGACTGCGTGACTCCTTTGATGATTTGTGTTCGTTCAAGT